>Ga0136617_10000844_pt1 | contig 26614 bp, 28 predicted proteins | sample AntDrymUQ3222106_2_FD_129672 | JGI IMG/M metagenome (GOLD analysis project Ga0136617, IMG submission 129672) | Polar desert sand microbial communities from Dry Valleys, Antarctica - metaG UQ322 (21.06) | ecosystem: Environmental > Terrestrial > Soil > Desert | place: Antarctica: Dry Valley...
GGGGCGTCGCGCTGACGACCGCTGTTCGCGCGGTCGAACTCCTGCGAAGCGAGGGTCTGGTCGAAACCGTCCACGGACGCGGCAGCTACGTCCGGGTGCCGGCGCCGGAGTTCGTCCGCAGCGGGTACCACCGATATCGTCGACACCCGGAGGGCCTCGCACCGAACCGCGACGAATCCGAGGCCGGGGCATACCTCGACGAGGTCGACCGGGGCGACCGGTCGGTCACTGAAGCCACGCCCACGCTGGCGACTCGCCTCCACGTCGATGTTGGCGAACCGTTGAGCGTCGTTCACTATCGCTGGCTTGCGGCCGGTCGACCCACACAGATCAGCACCCGTTGGGAGCCGCTATCGCTCACCAGGGGCACATCGGCGGAGCAGCCGGCCGCTCTGACGCGCGGACAGCCGGGCGTCATCGCCCGCTTCGACGCGATCGGCATCGCGGCCACCAGAGTCGTGGAGGACGTCCGAGTCCGCCTGCCCTCGGAGTCCGAGCGCGCCGAGCTAGAGATGCCCGAGGGCGTCCCGGTCTTCGAGGTGACCCGAACTCACTGGACAGTCGATCGCCCCATCGAAACAGCCGACATCATTATCCGAGGCGACCGCACCGTCCTGCGGATTGATCAACCCGTCATGGACTAAGAAACGCGGACGATATCGGGCGTCACGAAGTCCACCCGACGAAGAGTGAGTTCATCGGACCGCGCATGAATCATTGGCAAAGCAAGTCCTGCCGTGGGATGGCAATAGGATTGGCTCGTGCGGGGCACCCCGGGGGACACAGACGCTCTCAGCGCGGTCCGCCATCTCAGACCGCCCCGAGGAGCTGACGGCACGCGGCCGGAACACCGGGAGCCGCAAACACGGATGCTGCCCGTGCCCGGCAGTACGCCAGGTACGCGGCTTCGTCGTCTGTCAGGGTCTTCTCGCCGAGACGGCAGCGTAGTTCCTCAATCCGGGCGCCGCCCCCGTTTATCACGGTCTCGGCCACCAGCAACCGCAGGTACTCATCATCGGCTACCTCCTCTTCCGGCATGCCCCAGTCGAACAGCGCCGCCGCGACGTCCTCCAGCGACAACCGAACTGGCGCGGTCACGGTCACCAGCACCGGTTCGTGCGCATCGCTGCCCGGTGCCCCGAGCACGTCGTCAGCGGCAGCCCACCGCCGGTGAGCTTGGCGCGCTGTGATCGAGTGCTCGTTGAGCTGCGCGGTGGTGAGCTCATGCGGAGTGTCCTTCCCAGTCATGGCCAGAGGTCCCTTCGTAAGACGCCAAGGTCAGTTCTCCCCCACCAACAGGGATGTTGAGTGGGCTGGACATGAAGTACGCCAGACCAAGCCCAGCTTGTCAACCCCCATGAACAGAAGAGTTCGTAGGGGTTATGATGGATGGCCTGCGCTACCCCGGTTGACAAGCGCTAGACTGTTGGGGCACTTGACAGGCTCGTACGGAACGGGGAGGGGATCCCTGGGTGTCAGAGGTGAAGAACGTCGCCGAGATCAGCGATCCGAAGGAGCGCGCGTTAGCGATCAGCGCGCTGATTGACGACCATCAGGCGGCCGTAGCCGAGCTGTCCCGGGTTCGGCGGGAGGCTCTCGAAGAAATTCTGGCCGGAGGCATGAGCCAGACCCGGTTGGCAGATCTCCTCGGCATGTCTAGATCGCGCATGTCTCAACTGCTCGCCGCTGGCAAACGACCTGAGCGCGCGTTTCTCGGTGAGGGTCGCATCACCGTTGCTATCGGCGCGAAGCGGGAGCCGGATAAGAAGACCAGTGTCAGCGAGATGATTTCTGCGGAGTGTTTCACCGCTTGTGGTCTACTGACGGAAGCCGCTCGGATCGTAGGGCTGGACGTAGACCAAGAGGTTGTTCCGCCACCCGGCAATGTCCGTCTCAATAGGCCCAACCTCGTGGTTCTCACCAATCCCCGGCTGCTGCCTTTCCTCAGTCAGGTAATGGAGGCTGACCCGCACATCAGGTACATTGCAGCCAACAAGGATGATTGGTACCTGATCGATCAGTCGACTGGCGTCGAGTATCGCTCGCCCCGGAATCAAGGTGAGTCGAAGGATTACGGCTACATCGGGCGGTTGCCGAGGCCTGACGGTAAGGGGACCTTCCTCTACCTCGCCGGAACCCATGCACCGGGCACCCTCGGAGCTGCCACCTACCTCGTGGACAACCTGGTCACCCTTTACCGGGAGCTAAAGACCCGCCGTTTTTCAACGGTGGTGAAGTGCGAGTTTGACCCGGGTAACTCCCTGAAGATCACCGCCGTGGAGCAGGTTACGCCGCTGTACCGACATGACGGGGCCTGAACTGTGTTGGCGCGGGTCGCGAGCGAGGCTGGTGCGGTCGGCATCGAAAACGAGGACTACGCCGCCGTGGGAGCTGACATGGTGGTTGTTCTGGACGGTCTCACCGCACGGACTGAGACCGGATGCATCCACGGAGTGAATTGGTACGTGGGACAGCTCGCGAACGCAATCATCAACCGTGCTGGCCTTGGCCCGAGAGAGGCATTAGCGGCTGCCATCAAGGACACCGCAGACCAGCACCACGACACCTGCGACCTGACACACCCGGGTACGCCGGCGGCGGCCGTAGTGGTTGCGCAAGTCACCGCTGGCGAACTGCGGTACGTCGTTCTTTGCGATGCCACGCTAGTACTCGACACCACCGCTGGAATCACTGTTGTGACAGATTCCCGCATAGAACAGACCGCCCCGGATAAGAGAGCTGCTGCAAACGCGACCCCGATGGATTCACCGGAGAAAAGTCATGCACTCATCCGCATGAAACAAGCGGAACTCGAAGCCCGCAACGCCCCTGGTGGCTACTGGGTGGCGAGCAGTGACCCCGCCGTTGTCAGCCATGCCATCACGGGCGCCATACCGCTCGCAGACCTGCACCAGGCAGCCGTGCTCACCGATGGTGCAGCGCGGCTGGTCGATGCCTTCGGGCTACTGAGCTGGACTGAACTCCTGGACCTGCTCAGCACAGAGGGACCAGCCGAACTGCTACGCCGTACACGGGCAGCCGAGGAACGCGACCCGGCTGGCATCCGCTGGCCACGTAACAAGAAGTCCGACGACGCCACGGCTGTCTACCTCGTACCGACTTAACGAGGCCAACTCACAACGCGCGGCGACGCGACACCACGAACGTCGTGATCAGTACTTCCTCACCCCCGTGCCGGACGTCCATCTCGTACTCTCCGATCGTGGCCTCGCTGCCGCCTTGCCGGATGGCCGCGTCGACCAGTACCTCGCGTAGGTCGTCGACATCTCTCGGATCCGCAGCAGTCGAGAACCGGGCCACTTCCACACCCCGACGTCGGATCACAAGATCGAGCAGGCTCGCCCCATCCGGCGTGCCTCGCTCCGCCGTCAGGGGCAGGCCATTCAGCGTCCCGGCCACCTCCGGTGCCCCGGGCGGCGGGATCGGCTGCTCTGCGACGCGCGGGCCGGCGTGTCCGCCATCGACGAGCAGTCCCCACTGTTTGGCGAGAGCCACCCCGCGTCTGGCCGTCGCCACCGAGACGCCCAGCGCCTCGGCCGGCTCGACCGCAGTCGGACCGGCTGCCCTCGACCTCAACTCGCCGTCGCGGATACGTTGGCCGATCTCGGCGGCCACCTTCTCGTACGGATGCCGGGGTTCTGTCCGTGCGCGCTCCGTTTCGTCGATCTCTGCTGGCCTCTGCGGCATCCCCGCACTGAGGCCCTTGGCTGCCCGCTGGTCGGCCTCGGACACCCACGCCGTGTAGGTCTTCAAGGTCGTCGTCCCACCGCCACCGTGACCAAGTCGACCGGCCACCGTCCGCGGGTCGACGCCTCCGGTGATCAGCTCGGTTGCCGAGTAGTGGCGGAGCTTGTGGAACGTCGTACCGATGCCGAGTCGAGCCGCCAAGCGTTCGTAGCGCTGGGTCACGCCATCTGGCCGGGCGAACGTCGATCCGTCGGGCGAACCGGAGAACAGGAACGCGTCGGGCTGCAGGCGGACGCCGAGCGCGGCGCACCGCGCCCGGCACCGCTCGATGTGCTCGCGCAGCACCACAGCTCAGGGATCGTCCAGCAAGATCAACCTTGGCCTACTGGATAACCCTGCTTGTCATATTCCGATGTGCGCCAGTGGCGGGACGTGGAAGAGTCTGCGGACGGTCTCTGGGAGCCGCCACTGGCTCACATCGGAATATGACGAGAGTCCGCTAGACCAGTTTTTCCTTGGTACCAACAACTCCGCCGCGCTGCTTTGCCCGCGTCGTGGTTGTCTCCGATGCACGACGACGCGGGCTACTGCGGGTTTCGGTTCGGTGATGCCACGAACGTCGTGATCAAGTCGCTGTCGCCAGCTCGTCGCAGCTCCATCTCGTACTCGGCGATCTGGCCCTCGCCGCCTCCGCGGCGCCGGATTGCATCCGCGAGCAGCACGCGGAGGTCGTTCGCGCTGAGCGGGTCGGCGGCCGCCGAGAACCTCGCGATGACTTCCCCGCCGTGTCGGATTGCGAGTTCGAGCAGCACGGCGCCCGACGGGACCCGGGCGCTGTCGGCCGGGCCGGCCAGCGGGATGGCCGACCGCTCGGCGCTGCTCACTCCCGCGTCCGACTCCCCCCTCGACGTCGCTGGGAGACGGCCCACCACCTGGAAGCCCCGGCCCGTCACGACCCTGACATAGCCCCCGTCCGCGAGCAGCGAGACCGCCCGGTGCGCTGTGCCCACCGACACACCATGCTCAGCCGCAAGCACCTTCTGCCCGGGCAGGAACTCGCCCGGCGCGGGCGTCCCGGCCTCGATCGCCTCGCGCAGACCGGCGGCCAGCAGCTCATACGGGTGGAGCGGCCGCTGCCGACGCGACGCCTGGCCGTCGACCGGCCGAGCCGGCATCCGCGCGGTGAGGGTCGACGCCGCGCGCTGGTCGGACTCGGACACCCACGCCGTGTAGTAGCGCAGCGTCGTCGTACCGCCGCCGCCGTGGCCCAACCGACCGGCGACAGTCCGGGCGTCGACGCCGGCCGCGATCAGCTCGGTGGCCGAGTAGTGCCGCAGCTTGTGGATTGAGGAGTGGATCCCCAACCGCTCCACGAGGTCGCCGTACCGCTGTGAAACCGAGTCGGGCAGCAGGTGCGCGGATCCGTCCGGGGCGAGCGAGAACAGGAACGCGTCGTCTCGTAGCTCGACACCGAGCGCGTCCGCCCGCTCCTCCCATCGGCGGCGGTGCTCGGTGAGGACTGCCAGGGTTTCCGGGTTGAGCGCTACACGGCGCTTCTGGTGGTCCTTGGTGTCCTTCTCCCCGAACTCCTTGCCGCGTTGCCAGATGCTCCGACGCACGGCGAGCACACCGGCCGTCAGATCGAGGTGTTCCCACCGGAGAGCACACAGCTCACCGCGACGCGCCCCGGTCACCATCGAGAGCCACACCAGCGTGCCCCAATCCGGGTCAGCCCACGCCTCGGTGACGATGCGGGCCGCCTCAGCCGCCGTGGGTGGCTGCGGGTCCGGCTTCGGCGCCGGCGGGGGCTCGGCCTGCGCGATCGGGCTCGTGCCGATCCACCGCCACCGGACTGCGCGCTTCAACCCGCCGCTGAGGATGAAATGGACCTGCCGGATGGTCGAGGCGCCGAGCGGCCGGCACACGTGCGGCTTACATCGCTGGTCGCACGCGTGCTCGACCGTCGTGCGGTGCTCGACGTAGGGCCGGCGGTCGCAGTGGTCCCGGCAGCGACGCAGCTCGGCGTAGAACGAGTCGAACACGTCGGCATCCAGGGCGCCGACCTTCACCGTGCCGATGAGCGGCCGGATGTGCTTGTTCGCATAGCCGACGTAGGTGGACAGCGTGGTCTGCTCCAGCGTCGCGAGCTCGAAGTGACGATCCAGAAGCTGGTTGACCGTCGCATTCGTTCGGGGGTGACGGCGCTCGTCGACCTGGTTCAGGAGGCGGGTCCGCGCGGCCTCGGCGTGCGCTGCGGCCTTCGGTCCGGCGGGAATGACCTCGACGAGATCGTGCCGCCGGCCGGTCACCGGGTCCTTGCCGGCATACACGCGCACCCGGAATGCGCCGCTCGGGAGCGCGTCGATGCTGCCCCGACCCCTGCGCTGAGCCTGCTTACGCGGTGTCACACGCCGCATCGTACACGCACTCGTGTCATGAAGCGTGTCACGGGCTTGAACCTAGTAAGGCTCGTTCGCTATAAAAGTGCTGTTCAACACTGTGGGCCCCCGGGGGATCGAACCCCGAACCCGCGGATTAAAAGTCCGCTGCTCTACCGATTGAGCTAGAGGCCCCGGCGCCGCACCAACCATCCACGACAACCGACCCCACCCTACGATGCCCCCACCCCACTCGCGCCATCGATACACCTCTCGCCATCGATACGCCGGACGGCCTAAGACCCAGTTGCGACTACACAACGTGAGCTGCGACCCTGCTCACATGCGTGCCTTCCGCTCGGTCATCGTCGGCCTGCTCACCGCCCTCGCCCTGGCCGGCTGCAGCAACTCCTCCAACACTGCGCCGGATACCGGGCCAGGCCAGGGTGGGTCGACGCGCAACGTCCAGCTCAACGTCACCTTCGCGGCAACCCCGGGGGTCGCTGTCACCTATGACGAGGCACTCGTTCCGGTCGGGGCCCGCGCCGGCGTCACCTCGATGGAGGACATCGAGAGCACCACCGTGACGCTGGACGTGAACGGCCTACAGCCCGATCGGCAGTACGGCTCACACATCCACACCATGGCGTGCGGGGTGGACGGCATGGCCGCGGGTCCACATTTCCAGCACGAGCAGGATCCGATCTCGCCCAGCGTCGATCCCGCCTTTGCGAACGACAAGAACGAGATCTGGCTCGACTTCACGACCGACGCGTCCGGCGCAGCCACGGTGACGTCGACGGTCCCGTGGACCTTCACCGACGATCGACGGGCCGGGTCGGTGATCATTCACGCGATGCAGACCGCCACTGAACCGGGCAAGGCCGGCACCGCAGGCGATCGGATCGCCTGCATCACCGTCGACTTCTGATCGGCACATCGTCCGGTGAACGCGCTGATCAGGGGGTGAACGCGCGGGCCGCAAGAGCGGACAACCCTGCCGTTCACCTCCCGATCCCGAATCCCGGATGATGGGCAGGTGAGTGCCCCCACCCGCGTCACGGCCCCGCTCCGGATCGGGCCCTACCGCAGCGACACCCCCGTGGTGCTGGCCCCGATGGCCGGCATCACCAACGCGGGATTCCGGCGTCTGTGCCGTGAGCAAGGCGGCGGGTTCTACGTCTGCGAGATGATCACCTCACGGGGGTTGGTCGAGCGTAACCCGCTCACCTTTCGCATGATCGCAATGGACCCGGACGAGCGGCCGCGGTCGATGCAGCTTTACGGCGTCGACCCGGCGACGATCGGGGCCGCTGTGCGGATGATTGCCGAGCGTGACCTCGCCGACCACGTCGACCTCAACTTCGGCTGCCCCGTTCCCAAGGTCACCCGTCGCGGCGGTGGCGCCGCGCTGCCGTACAAACGCCGGTTGTTTGAGAGGATCGTCGTGGCGGCGGTGATCAACGCGGCGAACCGGCCGGTCACGGTGAAGATGCGGATCGGCATCGACGACGGGCACCACACCTACCTCGACGCCGCCAGGATCGCCGCCGATGCCGGTGTCGCCGCGGTGGCCCTGCATGCCCGTACGGCGGCGCAGCGCTACTCCGGCACGGCCGACTGGTCCGCGATCGCCCGGTTGCGCGACGCCCTCCCTGCGGAGCTGCCGGTACTCGGCAACGGCGACATCTTCAGTGCGACGGACGCGCTCGCGATGGTCGCCACCACCGGATGTGACGGCGTCGTCGTCGGCCGCGGATGTCTGGGCAGGCCGTGGCTCTTCGGTGACCTGGAGGCCGCGTTCGCCGGCCGCCCGCTACCCGCTCCTCCCATACTGGGCACCGTCGCGATCACGCTGCGGCGCCACGCCGTGCTGCTCGGCGAGCACGTGGGCCTCGACAAGGGCATCCGCGACATCCGCAAGCACATCGCCTGGTACCTCAAGGGCTTCGCGGTCGGCCCGGAGATCCGCCGCCGGCTCGGCCTCGTCGCCAGCCTCGACGAGCTCGACGACCTGCTCGCGCAACTCGACCCCCACCAGGAGTTCCCACCCGAGGCCGACGGCCCCCGCGGCCGGCAGGGCTCACCAGGGCGAGTGGTCCTCCCGGCACAGTGGCTGGACGACCCGAACGACCCGTCGGTCCCGTTCGGAGCGGAGCTGGACCACTCCGGCGGCTGATGCTCGTGACGATCTTGGGCCCCGACGAACGGGGGCGATGGCTCAAGCGCCACCCTGGTTCGGTCGATAGCCCAATAGGAGGTGGTTGCGGTGACGGACTCAGCGACGGGTTCCCCCCTGGCCGTCGGTCCCGGCCGGGCCGCTCAGCACTCCGCCGCTGCCGAGGAGCTCGCCGCGGAGGGCCGCTGGGAGGAGGCCTACGGGCATCTGCGTGCGGCCGTACGGCTGCTGCACGGGCAGCCCGGGGCCAGCGACGAGCTCGACCGGTTGCGCCGTGAACACGCCGAGGCCCGCGAGCAGAGCCGCCGCGACAGCCTCACCTCCAGCTACAACCGGCGCTACCTCGACGAGCGGCTCGGCGCCCTCCTGGACGACCCCGACAACGACACCGACGCCGCCATGCAGATTGCCGGGGTCTCCGTCGCGCTGGTCGACATCGATCATTTCAAGCAGGTCAACGACACCTACGGCCACCTGTTCGGAGACCGGGTGCTCCAGCGGCTGGTCACCGAGCTCAATGCCGGGCTGCCCGAGGGCGCGTTCTGCGCCCGCTACGGCGGCGAGGAGTTCGCCCTGGTCCTACCCGGCCGCAAGCTCGACGATGCCGTCGGGATCTGCGAGACCACTCGCGACCGCGTCCGCCGGCACCCGTGGTCCGAGCTGGACAGCGCCCTGCGCGTGACGGTGAGCATCGGCGTCGCCCACCGGTCGCGACAGGCGGCGGAGGTCGAGTGGCTCATCGGCGAGGCCGACGAGCTGCTGTACACGGCGAAGCAGGCCGGCCGCAACGCCGTGGCCTACCGGGACGCGGGCAGTGGCCTCGCCCGGCTCGCCTGCCGCCGCCAGTCGGCTCCCCAGCCGTCGATCCACCAGCCATCCACGTCTCCACCGACACTGCCGTCACCACCGACAATATCGCCACCACCGACCAGGGCACAGCACGTAGCGATCGGTTGATACCCGCGTACGGCCCAGACCGCTCTGCTCCGTAAGCTCGAACCCCGTCGGGCGGGGTCGGGTGAGGGACCGTGCCTCGCCCTTCGGGTATTCCGGCCGAGGAGGTGGCGTGGGGACCGGTTCGGACCGCTCTCGACGATCACCGGGTGACGAGCCCGAGCGGCCGAACGGCACGCTCGACGCCGACGACGTCCTCCACCGCCACGGCCTGCTCGACGCTGCAGACCCAGCCCCGAACCCCGCGGACGCACCCCGGAGCGGACGCGCCACCCGGCGGCGTGCTGCCGAGCGGCGGGTTGCCGAGCAGCAGGCCGACAAGCAGCAGGCCGAGGAACGGCAGGTTGACGACCGGCAGGTTGACGAACGCCAGGCCGACAAGCCGGGACATCGGCTCCGAAACGACTCGGCAGATCAGCCTGCCGGGAACGTGGCGCCCCGGCGAGCGAGCCGAGTGAACGCGCCACCGCCGACCGGCAGATCGAACACCGCAGCACCTGCCCACGTGCACCCGCCACGACAGGACGACCGGCCGACCCGCCGAACCCCGACGACGCCACGGTCCCCCAACCAACCACCACCCCTGAGCGGGGCGACCACCGGCCGGCCCTCGCCCGGCGGGACCCCGACGACAGCGACGACAGCGACGACAGCGACGACAGCGACGACAGCGACGACAGCGACGACAGCGACGACAGCACAGTTCCCCGACCGACCCCCACCCGTACCTGCGCCGGCCAGCCATGGCTCCTTGCCCGGGGGGACCGCATCGCGCGCAGTAGCCCGTGACCGGTCAGCTTCGGAGCTGCCAGCCCCGGATGACCGCGCGGGCGCCGGCCCCACCTCAGGGTCGGCGCCCATCCGGCCGGACGGGCGCCGACCCTCAGAACCGACCCCCGACCACACCGCACACCCGGCTCCCCGTCTCACATCGGTCAGCAGCACGTCGGTCAGCAGAATCGCCGCCGCGGCGCTGGCCGCGCTGGTCTTTGCGGTCGCCGCGCTGGGCTGGTCGGCGAAGGCGTGGCTGGATTCGGCCGTCCCCAGGGTCGCGGCGCTCGACGCCGACGCCATCGGTGACGCCGCGGCACAGACCGGCGGCGAGAACGTCCTAATGATCAACTCCTACCCGGCCGTACCGGGCGCGCCGCGCTCGATCGGTGACACCGTTGTCGTGGTGCACGTGCCGGCCGAGGGCGACCACACCGTGGCGCTCGCCCTCCCCAGCCTGCTGGAGATCAACCGGCCGCCCTGCGAACGTTGGGACCCGGCGTCGGCGTCCTACCTCGACCAGACCGTGCCCGCCGAGGCCCGCGCCGGGCTGCTGAGTGCGTTCGAGCTGGGCGGCCCGCGTTGCGTCACCCGCGTGGTTGCCCAACTCACCGGTCTGTCGATCACCGGTTTCGTCGCGGTCGACCTGAACGGGGTCGCCGCGCTGGTCGATGCGGTGCACCGCGTGCAGGTATGTGGACGCAACCTGGACGGGGCACGGGCCCAGGACTTCCTCCAGACCGGTACGGCCAATGGTGCGCCGACCACGGACTACGGCCGGATCGAACGCCAGTACCGGATCCTCGAGGCGATGTTGGACCAGATGCTGTCGACGAGCACGCTGCTCGACCCCGGTGAGCTAGGGGCGCTCGGCGACGCCGTTGCCGCATCCACCGTCGCCGATGGTGTCGACCTGGATCAGATGCTCGCGCTGGCCCGGACCCTGTCCCGGCTCGACGCCGACGGCGTTACCTTCGCCGCAGTGCCCACGGCCGCGGAACCGAACCTCCGGGGTCACGCGGTGCTCCGCTCCGCAGACTCGTTCGCCCTGTTCACCGCGCTGCGCGAGGACACCCCACTGCCCGAGCTGGGCGACCCGCGCGCCGTCGCGGCCAGACCCACACCCGCCGAGGTCACCGTCGACGTGCGCAACGCGTCCGGCCGCGCTGGTCTGGCCGGACGGGTGGGGCAGCGGTTGGACGACCTGGGGTTCGGCGTGGACGAGGTCGGCAACGCCGACCGGGCCGCGACCGGCACGATCATCCGGTTCTCTGCCGACCGGGAGGAGGCGGCCACGCTGCTGGCGTCCAGCCTGCCGTCGGCGACGACGAGGTCCGAGCCGGGCACGAGCGGCGTGCTTGAGCTCGTCCTGGGCAGCACCTTCGACGATGTCGTCCGGGCCGTCGAGCAGCCCGCCTCACCTCCCGTGGCCGGTGATGTCACCCGGACCTGCACCTGATCCGCGACAGCGTTCACCGTCGGTTCACCAACCGCGTGGACCAACCCTCTACTCTCAGGGAATGCGTGACGCCTACCAGGAGCAGCTCGACGATCTGGCCAGCAGCCTGGCGGGCATGTGCTCGCATGTGGCCGAAGCCATGGAGAAGGCCACCCGGTCACTGCTCGAGGTCGACCTGCAGCTCGCCGAAGAGGTGATCAGCGGGGATCTCCGGATCGACGAGATCCGCGCCGACGCCGAGGAGAAGGCGTTCGCGCTGCTCGTCCTCCAGGCGCCGGTGGCCACCGACCTGCGCATCGTGGTGTCGGGGATCCACGGTGCAGGTGACATCGAGCGGATGGGCGACCTGGCCCTGCACGTGGCACAGACCGCCCGACGACGGCACCCCGGGGCAGCGCTGCCCGACGAGGTCGTCCCCTACTTCGCCGAGATGGGCCGGGTCGGGGTCACGCTCGCCCACAAGGCCGGCTACGCGATCCGCACCCGCGATCTTGTGGTGGCGGCTCAGCTCGAGTCCGACGACGACGCGATGGATGACCTACACCGCCACATGTTCACCGTCCTCATGGACCGGAACTGGACCCATGGCGTCGGCCCCGCGGTCGACATCGCGCTGCTGGCCCGTTTCTACGAGCGCTACGCCGACCACGCGGTTGCCGTGGCCCGCCGGATCGTCTACGTCATCACCGGCCAGATGCCCGGCCCGCTGACCGTATAGCCCCGTGTCACCCGCGCCACTCACCGACCAGCTCGCCGAGCTCTCCGGGCTCCTGGGCCAGATGTGCCGCACCGCGGCCGCGGCCATGCAGCACGCGACCATTGCGCTGCTCGACGGCCGGGGTCGGTTGGCCGAGAAGGTGATTTCCGATGATGCCGAGGTGGACGTGCTGCGGGCACGCGTCGAGGTCGTCGCCACCGAGGCGCTGCTCTTCCACGCTCCGGTGGCGGGCGACCTACGCACCGTGGTGTCAGCGATCCGGTCCGCCGGGGACATCGAAAGGATGGGTGACCTCGCCCTGCACGTCGCCGAGGCCGCCCGCCGCCGCTACCCCAGCACCGCCGTGCCACCGGAGGTCGCCCCCGCGTTCGACGAGATGGGCCGTCTCGCGGTGCAGCTCGCCATCAAGGCCGCGGAGGTGGCGCGCACCCGCAACGTGCTGCTGGCCGTCGAGCTCGACGTCGACGACGACGTGATGGACGTGCTGCACCAGGAGATGTTCGGCGTGCTGATGCATCCGACGTGGCGCCACGGGGTGGCCGCGGCCGTGGACATCACGTTGCTGGCCCGTTACTACGAGCGCTACGCCGACCACGCGGTGGCGGTGGCGCGACAGACGGTGTACGCGGTCACCGGTCAGAACGAACCCGTCACGAACCGGAGTGGCCGTTGACCGGGCGTTCGACTCCGCAGGCTCAGCCGAAACGGCCCGACACGTAGTCCTCGGTGGCCTTCTCGGTCGGATTCGAGAAGATGGTCTTGGTCTGGTCCATCTCGACCAGCTTTCCCGGCTTGCCGGTGCCCTCGATGTTGAAGAAACCGGTGAAGTCGCTGACCCGGGCTGCCTGCTGCATGTTGTGGGTGACGATGACGATCGTGTACTCCAACTTCAGCTCGTTGATGAGGTCCTCGATGGCGAGCGTGGAGATCGGGTCGAGCGCTGAGCACGGCTCGTCCATCAGCAACACATCGGGTTGCACGGCAATCGCCCGCGCGATGCACAAGCGCTGCTGCTGCCCACCGGAAAGGCCCGATCCAGGCTTGTCGAGGCGATCCTTGACCTCGTTCCACAGGTTGGCACCACGCAGCGATTGCTCGACGAGCTCTTCGGTGGCGCTCTTGTTCAGCTTCTTGTTGTTCAGGCGCTGGCCGGCGATCACATTATCGAAGATCGACATTGTGGGGAAGGGGTTGGGCCGTTGAAACACCATGCCGATCTGGCGGCGAACACCCACCGGGTCGACGCCGGGACCATAGAGGTCCTTGCCGTCCAGCTCCAGCCTGCCCTCGACGCGGGCACCCGGAATGACCTCGTGCATGCGGTTGATGGAACGCAGGTATGTCGACTTTCCACAGCCTGACGGCCCGATCAGAGCGGTGACGGTCTGCGGCCGGATAGACATGTTGACGCCCTGCACGGCGAGGAAGGAGCCGTAGTAGATGTTCAGGTCCTTGGCGTCGATCGCTTTGCCCACGGTTTGCCTTCTCTATCTGTTTCAACGGAAGCGTTATCGGGTCTTCGGGGCGAACGTGCGGGCGATGAGACGCGCCAGCAGGTTCAACAGCATGACAATGATGATCAGGACAAGGGCCGCGGTCCACGCGCGGTCGAGGAAGGGTTCGCGCGGAACCCCCGGGAAGGCATAGGAGTTGTAGGAGAAGACCGGCAACGTGGCCATGCGGCCGTCGAACGGGTTGATGTTCACGCCGGTGGTGATGCCGACGGCGATGAGCAGCGGTGCCGTCTCACCGATCACCCGCGCGATCGCCAGCGTCACGCCGGAGGCGATTCCCGCGATGGATGTCGGAATGACGACCTTGATGATCGTGCGCCACTTCGGCACGCCGAGCGCGTAGGCAGCCTCACGCAGCTCGTTCGGCACGATCTTGAGCATCTCCTCGGTAGCTCGCACGACCACCGGGATCATGAGCACGCTCAGCGCCACCGCACCCGCGAAGCCGAGCCGGATCCCCGGCCCGAAGAACAGGGCGAACAGCGCGAACGCGAACAGGCCGGCGACGATCGACGGGATGCCCGTCATCACGTCGACGAAGAACGTGATGGCGCGGGCTAATCGACCCTTGCCGTACTCCACCAGATACACCGCGGTGAGCAGGCCGACCGGGATCGACATCAGGGCGGCCAGGCCGGTGATGATCAACGTACCGATGATCGCATGGTAGGCACCGCCGCCCTCGCCGACCACGCCGCGCAGGGAAGAGGTGAAGAACGTGGCATCGAAGCGTGCGACGCCGTTGCCGATCACGGTGATGATCACCGACACCAGCGGGATCAGGGCGAGCAGGAACGCCGCCGTCACGGTGACCGTGACGAGTCGGTCGGTCGCCTTGCGTCGGCCCTCGACCGCTCGGGACAGCACATAGAGGCCGACGGCGAACACGATGAACGTGCCGACGATGAACAGGCCCGTGCTGAACCCGGCCAGCACGAGCAGGCCGCCGACGACCACAGCGGCCGCCCCCAGCATCCCCGGGGTGACCCACGGCTTGAGCTGCCCCTGCTTGCGCAGGGCGGGCGGAAGGGGGATCTCGACGTCGCGATCCGGGTCGCGTCGGTCGGTCTCGATGGACATCAGTTGGCCCCCGAGAACTCTCGGCGTCGGTTGATGATGAACCGGGCGAGCGAGTTGACCGCCAGGGTGATGAGGAACAGCACGAGTCCGGACGCGATCAGGGTGTTGACTTCGATACCGGTGGACTCCGGGAACTCCAGCGCGATGTTCGCGGCGATCGTGGGCGGGTTGCCGGAGCTGATCAGGTTGACGGTGATGCCGCCGGACACCGACAACACGATCGCGACGGCCATCGTCTCGCCGAGCGCGCGGCCCAGGCCGAGCATGGCGCCGCTGATGATGCCCGAGCGACCGAACGGCAGCACCGCCATCCGGATCATCTCCCAGCGGGTGGCGCCCAGCGCGAGCGCCGCCTCCTCGTGCAACGTCGGCGTCTGCAGGAACACCTCGCGCGACACAGCGGTGATGATCGGAAGGATCATCACCGCCAGCACGAGCCCGGCGACAAGCATGGTGGCGCCGGTGGTCGAGACCGGCCCGGCGAACAGCGGGATGAAGCCCAGGTTCTCCTGGAGCCAGGTGGTCGGGCCGACCGACGCGGGCGCCAGGACGGCGACACCCCACAGGCCGAACACGATGCTCGGCACCGCGGCGAGCAGGTCGATCAGGTAGCCGAGCGTCTGAGCGAACCGTCGCGGGGCGTAGTGGGTGATGAACAGGGCGACCGACACCGCGAGCGGCGTCGCCACGATCAGGGCGATGATCGCGGCGAGCAGGGTGCCGAAGATGAGCGGGCCGATGTAGGCGACGAGTCCGTTGCCGCCGGGGATGGTCTCAGCCGGCGCGACCAAGGCGGGCGCCGCCTGGATGACCAGGAATGCTGCCACCCCGGCCAGCACGACGAGGATGAGCACCCCGGCCGCGGTGGCCGCTCCGGAGAAGATGCGGTCGCCGCGCTGGATGACCGGCTTCGGCGGCTGGACGGACTCGGTGGGGGGGTTGAGGCGTGGGCTGGTGTCTGTGGTCACGTCATCCCTTCCGGCATCAGTGACGTGCCGGTGCTGAGAAGCCGGGGGCCCGGACGGTCTCCATCATGACTACCGTCCAGGCCTCCTGGCTAGGAGCACGCTCAGCTCGCGGCCGCAATGGCGTCGACAGCAGGCTGGAACGTGGTGCGCTGAGCGTCTGAGATCGGCGCGGACTTGGCCGCGTCGGCGGCGGCCTGCTGGCCGTCCTTGCTGATCACATAGCTGAGGAACGCCTTGACCACCGGCCCGGTGGTCGCATCCGGGTAGGTGGTGCAGGCCAGGTCGTAGGAGACCAGGACGATCGGGTAGTTACCCGACTCGGCGGTGTCGCGCTGCAGGTCGACGGCGAAGCTCCACTTGCCGCGGCCCTCGACGCGGGGAGAGTTCTCGACGATCGCGGCCGCCGCCTCCGGGGTCGGGGCGACATAGGCGGTGCCGACCTTGACCTTCGCGACGCCGAGACCGCCCGCCTGGCTGGCGTCGACGTAGGCGACCGTGCCCTGTCCGCCCTGAACCCGGCCGACCACTCCGGACGTGCCCTGGGCGGCCTCACCACCCGCCACTGGCCAATCACCGCTGGCCTCGTACGGCCAGTCGGCGCCGGCCGTGTCAACGAGGTACTCGGTGAAGTTCTCGGTGGTGCCCGACTTGTCGGAGCGGTTGACCGGGGTGATCGCGAGGTCGGGCAGCGGCGCACCCGGGTTGTCCTCGGCGATCGCCGGGTCGTTCCACCTGGTGATCTGCCGATTGAAGATCTTGGCGATCGTGGCGGGAGCCAGGTTGAGATCAGTCACGCCCTGAAGATTGTAGACCACCGCGATCGGGGAGATGTACACCGGCAGCTCGACGACCGAGTCGACGCCGCCACAGCGCTGCTGCGCCTTGGCCAGCTCCTCCTCGTCGAGGTAGGCGTCGCTGCCGGCGAAAGCCACGCCACCGGCGGTGAACTGGTCACGCCCGGCGCCGGATCCACTCGGGTCGTAGTTGACCGTCGCATCGGGGTTGGCACTGCTGAACCCGGCGCTCCACGCCTGGATAGCAGCCTGCTGCGAGCTGGCGCCGGCGCCGGCGATGGTGCCGGACACCATCGCCCCAGTACCGCCCGCAGGGGGGGCCGTGCTCTCGTTGGCCGCGCCGCAGGCGGCGAGCAGCAGGACGCCGCCGGTGGCGAGGCCCACCGTGGCAATTCGGGCACGCGAGCCGTGCCGCACGTTCTGCACCTGAGTTCCTCCGTTTGTCTTCCCGGAAGGGACCATGCGGCTCGGGGTGGCCGCACGCGGTGGACGGTAAGTAACGTGAGTGCACGCCTGCCCCCGATTAGGTGAACGAAAGATGAACAGGTCACCCGTTAGTGATAAACCTACCCATTAGAACACAATCTGTGACCTCGTCGTGACCTACGGGACCATGATCGGCGCGCTTGTGAAGCCAAGCCGGTCGGCGAGGGCTACCGCACCCGGATGCTCACCATGTGCCCAGAGTCGCAGCCGGGCCCCGGCCGGTGAGCCGCAACCGGCGATCCGGTCCAGCAGGGCCTTCACGACATGGGTACCGACGCCCGCTCGCCGTCGGGCGGGATGCACCGCCAGCTCGCCGGCCCCGCCGGCAACCGGGTCAGTGACATCAAGATGGGCAAACCCGATGAGCTCGTCGGCGGCGCCGCGCGCGAGCAAGTGCGCTGCCTCGACGATCTCGGCCTCGCCCAACCCCGCCCGCCACGACAGATCGATCACGATGGGTGACAGTACGCACGCCCAAGCCGCCAGCACGTACTTACAGCACGCGAGACAGCTGGCCGGGAGCTCGTTCGCCCTCATCGTCCTCGCTGCCATCGACCGCCGCGGCCACACTCAGGCCGCCCCGGCTGGGTCGGACGAACTTGTAGCCGACGTTGCGGACCGTGCCGATCAGCTGCTCGTGCTCGACCCCGAGCTTGGCGCGCAGCCGCCGGACGTGCACGTCGACGGTGCGGGTGCCGCCGAAGAAGTCGTAACCCCAGACCTCCTGTAGCAGCTGCGCTCGGGTGAACACCCGCCCCGCGTGCTGCGCGAGGTACTTGAGCAGCTCGAACTCCTTATAGGTGAGCTCGAGCAACCGACCGCGGAGCCGCGCAGCGTAGGTGGCCTCGTCGATCACCAGCTCGCCGAGCACCAGCGCACCACCGCCCATCCCGGCACCCGTGCCCGGTCGGGACCTGAGCAGGCGCAGACGGGCGTCCACCTCGGCCGGGCCCGCACCCGGCAGCAGGATCTCGTCGACGACCCACTCGCCCGATACCGCGACGAGGCCACCCTCGGTGAGCACCGCGACGACCGGCACGTCCATCCCGGTGCTGCCCAGAAGCCGGCACAGGCCGCGGGCCGCGACCAGATCGGTGCGCGCATCGACGAGGACAGCGTCGTGCGGGCCCGCATCGAGCAGGGCCGCAACCTCCGGCGCGGCCGTGCGCACCCCATGTGGCAACAGCGTGAGCGCCGGCAGCACCGAGCCAGGATCCGGATCCCTGGTCAGCAAAAGGAGTTCCATGCGGTACCTCCTCTCCACCGATACTTGGATCGATGAAGTCTACCCGCAGTGAGCGCCGGTGGGATGAAGCGCGGCGCAGCTCACCTACTCGGCGCAGCTCACCTATTCGGCGGTGCCGCCGGCCCGGCGGCGGGTAGATCGGCCGGCGGCTCTACGGTCTGCCGCAACCCCCCGCATGGTGGGGAGTGATTCCGTCGGCGTCATGGTGGGAGGTGGTGGGAGGTGGTGGGAGGTCGGATGCGGCGCCTGATCATCACGCTGCTCATCCTGATCGGCGTACTCGTCGCCGCCGACTTCGCGGCGGCGGCAGTGGCCGAGTCTGCGGTGTCCCGCCAGATGCGCGAGCAGATCGGGCTCGTCGACGACCCGTCGGTGCGGATCAACGGCTTCCCATTCCTCACCCAGGCCATCTCCGGGCATTACGACAGCGTCGACATCTCCGCCCAGCGGATCAGCGTCGGTGAGCTCCGGGATCTGGAAGTGCGCGCCCAGCTGCGCGACGTCACGGCACCGCTGGGCGAGCTGCTCGGCTCCGGAGGACGTCCCCTACAGGTGCAGGATGCGGAGGGAGCCGTGCGCGTCAGCCCCAAGGACATCGAACGGCTGCTGCCCGGAGTGGACAAGCTGCGCATCGACAGTATCGACACCGAGGCGCTGGAACGCGCGGTCGCCACCGGCGGCGAGGCCGCGCTCGTCGAGATCGATCCGGACACAGCGGCGCGGCTGGTCGGTACCACCGAGGTGCTGGACCAGCAGCTGGAGGTGTCGGTGATCGCGGTGCTCCAGCTCGCCGACGGACGCGCCCAGATCGTGCCCCGCGACATCCGGCTGGGCGATGCCGGCGCTCCTCCACTGCCATCCTTCGCACAACGCACTCTGCGCGAGCTGTTCACGCTGCGCGTCGACCCCGGCTCGCTGCCGCTGGCCGTCACCCCGACCACGCTGCGGGCGAAGGACGGAACGCTGGAGATCAGCGGTGTCGCCACCGACCTGGTGCTCGGCGGCGCGGCGTCGACCGGGGGCTGAAGCCCCACCCCTGACCGCTCGACGTAGATGGGCGCGGCACCAGCGTCCGGCTGGTCAGAAGCCGCTCCCGGTGGGCAGGATTCTCGGCTACCCTCGGCCTTGTGTTCTGGCCGCTCACCCGACGTCGCGCAGTCGATCTGTGCCGCGTCGGCAGCTGCCTGTGTCGCACTCACTGAGGTCATGGGACGCAGCGCCGCCGCGTTCCCTGTCACCGGACCCACCGTCCATCGCCACTCAGGAGTTCCGACATGTCCACCCCCGATCCGCTGCTGCCGGCCGATGATCCACCTGTCGGCCTCGGTGCTGTCGACCCGCCCACCCCACGCTTCTCGGCCGCCCTGACGACGGGCGTTCTCGCCCTGGTCCTGCTCAGCGGCGCCGGCCCACTGCCCGGTGCGCCGGCCCTGGGCATCGTGGCCACCGCGCTCGCGCTCGCCGCCGCATTACGCACCGCGGCATTCCGCACCGCGGCCTTTGGCGTCTGCCTCGGTTGCGAGCTGCCCGTCCGCATTGCCCTCATTAGGAAAAACAACCATCAGCAGGGAGCTACCGCATGAGCCGCGAGGATGTCCTGGTCACCACCGACTGGGCCGAGAAGAATCTCGGCACCGACGGAATAGTCTTCGTCGAGGTCGACGAGGACACCACCGCCTACGATGGTGGTCACCTTCCCGGCGCAGTAAAGATCAGCTGGACCACCGAGCTGCAGGACCCGGTGCGCCGCGACATCGTCGACAAGGAGCAGTTCGAGCAGCTGCTGTCGGCCAAGGGCATCGGCAACGACGATCTCGTCGTGCTCTACGGCGGCAACAACAACTGGTTCGCGGCCTACGCGTACTGGGAGTTCACGCTCTACGGCCACGCGAACATCAAGCTGCTCGACGGTGGCCGCAAGAAGTGGGAGCTCGACGGGCGCACCCTCACCACCGACGTCGCCGAGCCCGCAGCGACCACCTACACCGCCCAGGACGCAGACCTGTCGATCCGCGCCTTCCGAGACGAGGTCGTGGCCGCGATCGACGCGAAGAACCTCGTCGACGTGCGCTCACCCGACGAGTTCTCCGGCAAGATCCTGGCGCCGGCGCACCTGCCGCAAGAACAGTCCCAGCGGCCCGGCCACATCCCATCGGCGATCAACATCCCGTGGAGCAAGGCCGCCAACGAGGACGGCACGTTCCGCTCGGATGAGGAGCTCGCCAAGCTCTACGGTGACGCGGGCTTCGACGATGGCCGGGCGACGATCGCCTACTGCCGCATCGGCGAGCGCTCCAGCCACACCTGGGTGGTGCTGCACGAGCTGCTCGGCTACAGCGACGTCAAGAACTACGACGGCAGCTGGACCGAGTACGGCTCGCTGATCGGTGTCCCGATCGAGCTGGGGGCGGGTCGCTGATGTGCGGGGCGCCTGACCAGGCGGTCGCGTTGCCCCCGGGCACCGACCTGACCAAGGAGATCGTGCTCACCGGCCGCGTCGTGGCCGCAGGCCAGCCGGTTGCAGGTGCCTTCGTGCGGCTGCTCGACGGCACCGGCGAGTTCACCGCCGAGGTGGTGACGTCGGCGAGCGGGGACTTCAGATTCTTCGCCGCTCCCGGCACCTGGACACTGCGCGCGCTGTCCCGATCGGGCAACGGCGAGGCGTCCGTGACCGTCGACGGCCCTGGCCTGCACCGAATCGAGGTCGCGGTCGCCGTCGCGGTCGCGGCCACCTGAGCCTCGCTTCGGCGACCAACGTTCGAACGAACGGCACCCTCGTACACACCTACTGGACGAAAGTGCCGTTCGTTCGCGCGGAGCGGGGGCGGGGCGGGATGGGGCGTCCGGCTATGCTCCGCACCCGTGCACTGGTTCTTCACCGTACTGCTGATCGCCGTGAGCGCGGGGACGGTGGCTTTCACCAGCCATCTCCTCCATCGCCTGTTCCTCACCGATCCCCCTTCGGATGAGCAACCGCGATGACTGCCCCCGCACCGGGGTTCGACCCGGAACCCGGCCCGGCCCGGCGCAACCGCCCACACTTCGACGACCTCCCGGTGCCCGACGACTCCGCCAACCTGCGGGAGGGCCCGGACCTGCACCCGCAGTGCATCCCCCTGCTCCCGTTGGTCGGGGTCTGGCGTGGCGTCGGCAAGGTCGTCTACCCCACGATCGACGGCCCGTTCACCTTCGGCCAGCAGATCGTGTTCGGTCATGACGGCCGCCCCTTCCTGGCCTATGACACCCGGTCCTGGCTGCTCGACGACGACGGCCGGGTCATCCGCGCAGCTGCCCGCGAGACCGGGTTCTGGCGCCCGCAGCCCGACGCCACGCTGGAGGTGCTCATCGCGCACGCCACCGGGATCATCGAAGTTTTCTACGGCCGATCGCTCAGCCTGACGTCCTGGGAGCTCAGCACCGACGCGGTCGTCCGCACAGCCACCGCCAAGGAGGTCACGGGCTCCACGCGACTCTACGGCGTCGTCGACGGCACGCTGGCATACGTCGACGAACGCGAACTGGTCGGACAGCCGCGCCAACCCCACCTCTCGGCGCAGCTGACGCGGTGCGCCGGGTAGAGCTCAGCGCTGGCCCGCTCCGGCTGGCTCGAGCAGGGCCAGTACCTCGTCGACGGGGAGCCCGGCGAGGCGGGAAAGCTGCTCAGGTTGGTTCGCCCCGACCACGCTCACCCCGACCATGACGCCGACGCCGGCCGGCTAGCGCCGTTCGTCACGCCGGGTTGGGCCTCGCCCGCTGGTGGCTCGTCCGCTGGTGGTTCGTCCGGCGACCCGTTCGCGGATCCGCCGTCGTGGTCGGGCGCACCGTCTGCGCCCGGCGCTGCCGCAGGGATGTGCTGCGAAGCCGGCACGGTCGCTTCCCCATCGGACCCGTCAGACGTCTCGGCTGGCCCATCCGCACCGGCCTGTCGCGCCCCAAGATTGGGCTCGCCCGCGCCCTCGGATGGCGGGTGGAAGAGCTCGTGGGGTGCCGGGTTGGGCCCGCTGCGCGAACGCAGGGAATCGGCCCGGTCACCGGGGACGCGAAAGGAGCCCTCCGGGAACCGCTGAGTCCCCTGCCTACCCGTCGTGACCTCGCTGACGGACTGGGCGGGCAACTCCACGTCCGGCACCGGGGTGCCGCTCTCGACGTCGGTTTCCGCCGGCCTCGGCAAGGCAGCCGGGGAAGGTGGTCGGCTCATCGACGGCGCCGGCCGAGCAGTGGGCGGGCCGGGCGCACCGGGCGGGGGCTGATCGGCGGCCGGGCCCCAACCGGGCCGGGCCATCGGAGATGCGGAGTGCGGGATCGGCGGTGGGTTGGCGCCGCCGCCGTAGTTGAGCTGCGGATTCGGGCGCGCCGCGGGCGGTGGCACCAGCCCATCGAGCTGGTTGCGCAGGCGTGTCAGCTCGGCGAGCATCGTCGTGCGCTCACCGACGAGGCCGGCGATCTGGGATCGCAGGTGATCATCGCCGCGCGCCGACAACCTGGCCTGCCGACGGATCTCCGCGGCCTCCTCCTCGGCAGTGCGCAGGATGCTCTGCATCCGATCGGTGAAACCTCCGACGACGTCGGGCGCCGGTACCGGCGGTGTCGGAGCGGGCCGGTGCTGCGGTGGGTCCGGGCGCGGGCGCGGGGTAGGACGCGGGCGCGGCGCAGGTGGCGGGTGGCCGGGAGTCTGAAGCCCACGCGACGGCGCAGGTGGCGCCATAGGCATGGGTGGGGGCGAAAGCTGCTGGTTGCGGGCGACGTCGAGCTCCGCCCGCAGCCGGGCAACGACCCGCTGTAGCCGTGCGACGTGGTCATCGACCTGCCGGCGGTCGTAGCCGCGGAGCACGACATCGAATCGTGGAGTACCGAGGAAACGGTCGCCTCCGTCACTCACCATCGATGACCCTCCCAAGCGTGCTCATACACCCGCGTCTCGCCGAAGTAGGTGGACAGGGCCAGCGCGGCGCGACCTTCACCCTGACGGAGCATACCGATTAAGGGTGGACGAGGCGCCGCTGGATTGAGAAGCTGTCGGAACGGGCCGGGGGACCCCCCGACCGGCTGAACAGGAACGGCATACCATCGGCATGGTGGATACTCAGCCGATGCTCGATCCCCTGCTTGAGAGGTCGGCGCCAGTGCTCGATCCCGTAGATGACTCCTCAACTCTGCGGCACACCCTGCACCAGCGCGGCCTCCGAATGACCCCACAGCGTCAGCTGGTGCTCGACGCGGTCCGTCACATCGGCCATGCCACGCCTGAGCAGATCTGCACCGAGGTTCAGCGAGTGGCACCCGCGGTCAACATCACCACCGTCTACCGCACGTTGGACCTGCTCGAACGACTCGAGCTCGTGCGTCACACCCACTTCGGTCACGGTGCTCCGAGCTACTCCGAGCAGGAGCATCAGCACGTACACCTGGTCTGCCATGCCTGCAGCACGATTTCCGAGGCGCCGACCGACCTGATGGACGCGCTGGTGCAGCGGCTCCAGGATGAGTTGGACTTCACGCTCGACGTCTCGCACGTCGCGCTGTCGGGGCGGTGCCGGACGTGCCGGGAAGCGGCCCGGAGAGACGACACAGTCAATATCAATACAGCCGCCGCCAGCTCTGACCCGCCGCGATGACCGAGCCGTACGCCGATGGCGACCCCGATCCCGATGCCGCCGTACCCGCCCACTGCGGCGATCCGCTCGCCGAGCAGCGGTCGATGGTGCGCACCGCCACCGTGGTCGATCGGGGGCACCGCGGCGTCATCGCGGTGCCAGGTGCGGACCGGCTGAGCTGGTTGCACCTGCTGCTCACCCAGCATGTCAGCGAGTTGGCGGCCGACACCGGCACCGAGGCGCTCGTGCTCGACCTCCAGGGTCGGGTGCTACACCACATGGTCCTGGCACAGGTCGAGGACACGGTGTGGCTGGACACCGAGCCCGGCGACCTCCCCGAGCTCCTCGACTACCTGTCGAAGATGCGGTTCTGGTCGAAGGTCGAGCCGCGCGACGCGACCGCGGAGCTCGCGGTGCTGAGCGTGGTGGGGCCACAGACAGCCACTGTGCTCGCCACGGCCGGCGTTCCCGTTCCCGACGCGCCCTACGCCTGCGCCGCACTGCCGGGCGGCGGGATCGTCCGTCGAATGCCCTGGCCAGGTGCGGACGCCGCCGACGTCCTGGTTCCGCGCACCGCCCAGGCCCGGTGGTGGGCCCGGCTGATGACCGCCGGCGCCCGCCCCGCCGGCACCATGGCCTTCGAGGCGCTGCGCGTCGAAGCGCTGCGGCCGCGGCTCGGCATGGACACCGATGACCGTACGATCCCGCACGAGGTCGGCTGGATCGGCCCGGCGGTGCATCTGGAAAAGGGCTGCTACCGCGGCCAGGAGACCGTTGCCAGGGTGGCGAACCTGGGCCGGCCGCCGCGCCGGCTCGTCCTGCTGCACCTCGATGCAGGCGACGAACACCAGCCGCAGTCAGGCGACCCGGTGCTGCGCGATGGCCGGGCGGTCGGGCGGGTCGGCACGGTGACGTTGCACCACGAGCTCGGTCCGGTGGCGCTGGCGCTGGTCAAGCGGTCCGTACCGGTGGACGCGGAGCTGGTGGCCGGGGTGGACGAGCGGGCCGCGCCTGCGGCGATCGATCCGGCGTCGGTCCCACCGCAGGACAGCGCACCACCACCCGGGCGGGCCGCTCAGATCCGCGGCGGTCTGCGCAACTGACGGCCTGGGCGGCCGTACCGGGTGGAAGCCGCTCGCGCTGGCCGAGCACTGCCGAAGATCTCCACTGACGAGGCGATGATCGGCGGCTAGAAACGCTGAGCCGTCGAGGACGCGTCCCGTGGTTCCGCGATAGCCTGATTCTCATATCATGGGACGTTCTGCCCAGATGACGGGACGGTGTCGTACCGTCGGGACATGGTCAAGTCGGCTCGGTACCGGTGGGTCGTGCTGGCCGTCGGCACGCTAGCCCAGGCCTCGACGGCCGCGCACTTCCTCGGTCTCGCTTCGGTCACCCCGGCCCTGCGGACACACTTCGGGCTGGACCTGGCCGGTGTCGGCGCGTTGATCGGGGTCATCTCGGTCGGCGTGGTCACCACTCTGATCGCGTGGGGCAGTGCCGCCGATCGGTTCGGTGAACGCGCTGTCATGACGATCGGCCTGCTCGGAGCCGCCGTGGCGCTCGGCGGTACCGCACTGGTGGACGACCCGGTGCCGGCGGGTGCGTTGCTCCTGCTGGCCGGGGCATCCGGCGCCGCGGTGAACGCCGCCAGTGGACGCGCGGTGCTCACCTGGTTCCCGGCCCGCCGGCGCGGACTGGCGATGGCGGTACGGCAGACCTCGGTGCCGGCTGGAGCGGGGGTGGCCGCCCTCACACTGCCCCCGATCGCCGCCGGATCAGGAATTCCCGCCGTCTTCGCTGCGCTGGCCGGAACCTGCCTGGTCAGCGCGGTGGCCGTCGCGGTGTGGATCCGCGAGCCCCCGGATCAGCCCGTACGCGCCATCCGCAGCCGCAGTCGTACTCGGGCCGTACTCACCGACCCCCGGCTGCTGCGGCTGAGCCTGGCCGGCGCGCTGCTGGTGGTACCGCAGTTCCTCGGGTCGGTACTGCTGGTCGAGGTACTGATCGCCGGGGAGGGCCTGTCGATCGTCGTGGCGGGCGCACTGTTGGCCGTGACACAGGCCCTCGGCGCGCTCGGCCGGCTCGGCAACGGCCTGTGGTCGGACCGGGTGGCGAGCCGGCTCGGCCCGCTGCGGATCGTGGCCGCCGTGATCGCCGGCGGATTCGCGTTGGCCGCCGCGGTGCAGCCGGGACCGGCGCCACTGCTGGCCGCCGTCCTCGTTCCGGCCGCGGCGTTGGCGATCAGCTGGAACGGGCTGGTGTTCACCGCCGCGGGCGAGCTGGCGCCGACCGGTCGGGCCGCCACCGCCATGGCCGTGTCGAACACCGCCAACTACCTGGCCGCGGCGGCCACCCCGGTGCTCGGCGGGCTGGTCGCCCAGGTCGCCGGCTGGCCGGCGATGCTGGCGACAGGTGCCGCAGCCGCGGCCGGCGCCGTCATCGTGCTGCACCGGCTTGCCGAACCGGTGCCGGCGCTCGGCTCACGCCAATCGTCGCGAAGCTCGGTGGACCGATCGTAGCGGGCATGGCAGGAGTCGTGCTGGCGGCAAAGATTCTAGGCTGTGACGGCGCGAACGCCACACCGGCGGTGCCACGTCGCACGGTGGGTGGTTCGCAAGGTACGGTGGGCACCAGGACATTGATGACATGAATGGGGCCGCCGAGACATCCGGCCGCCCCTTCCCTGTTGTAAGGGGGACCAGCCATGGGGCGCGGACGAGCCAAGGCCAAGCAGACGAAGGTGGCCCGAGAGCTCAAGTACA
>Ga0136617_10000845_pt1 | contig 26611 bp, 30 predicted proteins | sample AntDrymUQ3222106_2_FD_129672 | JGI IMG/M metagenome (GOLD analysis project Ga0136617, IMG submission 129672) | Polar desert sand microbial communities from Dry Valleys, Antarctica - metaG UQ322 (21.06) | ecosystem: Environmental > Terrestrial > Soil > Desert | place: Antarctica: Dry Valley...
CATCGCGCAACCGGCCTGGGTGGAGATGCACACCGTCGCCCGTCCCGCCTTGCCGTCGCGCGCCGGATAGCACATCAGCACTGATTCTGTTTCCACATCAGTGCGCAGCGAGCTTTCCTTGATCCTCCCCGCAATCCCTAGCGCAGGGGAGTCGGTTCCTGGTGTCTTGGAAGCAGATCGGGCGGCGGGGAAGCCGAGGAGCACCTTGCGGGTCAGGCCATCATCGGCGCTGGAGTGGCGCAGCATCACCGATGGTGGCGGCAGGAGCTCGGCCAGCCGCTGGCGCAAGCCGCGCGGCAGATCGGTCATCTCGGCAGGATCGTCGACGCCCCGCACCAACCAGCGATGCACCTGGACGGCCCGGTAGCGCGGCTGATCGTCCAGCAACGCCGCCAGGCCGTCACGCCCGAGAGTGTAGGGATCCAGGATCGACATGGTCATGAGCCGAGCGCGAGCAGCAGCAGGTGGGCGGCCGGAAGCGCGAAGATGATCGCGTCGGCGCGCTCCATGATGCCACCATGCCCTGGTAGGAGGCCGCCCAGGTCCTTGACGCCCAGGTCGCGCTTGACCATGGACTCGGCCAGGTCGCCGACGGTGGCGGCCACGCACACCCCCACCGCCAATGCCAGCGCCGTTCCCCAGGTGAAGCCGGGAACGTTGGCGGTGACCAAGACGGCCAGCAGCAGCGCCGTACCAAGTCCCCCAAAGAACCCCTCCCACGACTTGGCGGGGCTGACGCTGGGCGCCAGTTTGTGACGGCCGAAGCGGCTGCCGAAGGCGAACGCCCCGATATCGCTGCTGACGGTGAGGGCGACGGTGGCCATGACGAACCACTCGCCTTGCGGCCTGGCCAACAGCAGCCCGATGTAGCTGGCCAGAAACGGCACCCACAGCACCATGAGGCAGGTGAGGCTCATGCTGCGCAGCTGGCGTTCGTCGCCGCGTCTGAACACCGCCCAGGCGGCCGCGCCGAACACCAACAGGGCCAGAACGAGGCTCTGGGCAGTAGACCCGGAAGCGTAGGTCCCGAAGACCAGCAGCAGTCCCGCGCCGAGGGCGACCGGCGTGAACGGCCGCAACTCCTTCGAGCGGAATGCGCGGTCCAGTTCGAGCAGCCCGAGCGTCACCATGGCCGCGATGAAGATCAGGAAGGCGACGGGATGAATGAACAGCGTTCCGAGGAACAGCCCGGCCAGCGCGACCCCGACGGCGATCGCCACAGGCAGGTTGCGGCCGAGGGTGCGGTGGGCCGGGGCGGGAGGACCGGCGGGGATGGGCGGTGCGACGGGCATGACGGGTCGCGGGGGGCCTTCAGACCTCCAGCAACTCCTTCTCCTTGTGGCTGAGCAAGCCGTCGACCTGCCCGACGTAGGTGTCGGTCAAGTCCTGCAGCGCCTTGTCGGCGCGCCGCTCGTCGTCTTCGGTGATGTCGGAGGCGTCGCGCAGGTGGCCGAGGTCGGACTTGGCGCTGCGGCGGACGTTGCGGATCGACACCCGCCCTTCCTCGGCGCGCTCGCGAGCCATCCGCACGAACTCGCGACGGCGCTCCTCGGTGAGGTCGGGGAAGACCACGCGGATGACTTTGCCGTCGTTGGACGGGTTCAGACCCAGGTCGGACCGGCTGATGGCGCGCTCGATAGCCTTCAGCGCGGTCTGGTCGTAGGGACTGACCAGCAGCATCCGCGCCTCGGGGACGGAGACGCCCGCGAGCTGTTGCAGCGGTGTCGACGCGCCGTAGTAGTCCACGGGCAGGTCGGTGATCAACCCGGGGTTCGCCCGTCCCGTTCGGATCTTGCCGAACTCCGACCGGGTGTGATCCACGGCGGCAGCCATCTTCAGCTCCGCCTCCATCATCGTGTCGTCGATCACAAGAAGTTCTCCAGGTCGGGCTTGTCCGGTATCGCATGCACCAGCGTGCCGATCGGCTCGCCGTACATCACCCTGCGCAGGTTGCCCTCAACGAACAGGTCGAAGATGCTGACGGGGAGGTGGTGGTCCATGCACAACGAGATCGCCGTCGTGTCCATCACCTTCAGTCCGCGCCGAAGGAACTCGAGGTAGCTCAGCTCGTCGAAGCGCGAGGCCCCTGGGTGCAGCTTAGGATCCCGGTCGTAGACCCCGTCGACCTTGGTGCCCTTCAGGATCGCTTCGGCGCCGATCTCCAGCCCTCGCTGGGCGGCGGCCGTGTCGGTCGAGAAGTACGGGGCGCCCAAACCCGCCGCGAAAATGACCAGCCGGCCCTTCTCGAGGTGACGGACCGCGCGGCGCCGGATGTAGGGCTCACACAGCTCCTGCATGGACACCGCCGACTGCACGCGGGTCTGCAGGTCGAACTTCTCGCAGGCGTCCTGCAGCGCCAGCGCATTGATGACTGTGGCGAGCATGCCCATGTGGTCGGCGCTGGAACGGTCCATCCCCCCTGCCTGCGGCGACGTGCCGCGGAAGATGTTGCCGCCTCCGACCACCACGGCCAGTTGCACGCCGAGCTCGACGACCCCGGCCAGCTGGGTGGCGACCGAGCTCACGACGGCTGGGCTGATCGTGCTGACCGGGTCAGAGAACGCCTCGCCGCCGAGCTTCAGCAGCACCCGCCCATACTTGGCCTCACCCACGCCAACTCCCCACCATCAGCCTCCCACCTGGTAGCGCACGAAGGCGCCGACGGCGATCTTCTCACCGCTGGTGCGCTGGAACTCGTTGAGCAGGTCGGCGACGGTGCGCTTGTCGTCCTTCACGAAGGGCTGGTTGAGCAGCACCTTGTCGGAATAGAAGGCCTTGACCTTACCTTCGACGATCCGCTCGATGATGCGCTCGGGCTTGCTCTCGTCACGGGCCTGCTTCTCGGCGAAGGAGCGCTCGGCGGCGATGGCGTCGGGGTCCACCTCGGCCTCGCTGATCACCAGCGGACGCATCGCCGCGATGTGCAGCGCCACGTCGTTGGCCAGCTGACGGAAGCCCTCGCCCTTGGCCACGAAGTCCGTTTCGCAGTTGAGCTCGAGCAGGACACCGACCTTTGGGGGCAGTCCCGGCGTGGGGGCGTGCAGGTAGGCGTGGACCAAGCCCTCGGCGGCGGTGCGCTCGGCGACGCGGCCTTCCATCTTCGCCCCGGTGCGTTCGCGCACCAGCTGGGCCGCCTTGTCCAGATCCCCGTCGGCGTCGACGAGGGCGCGCTTGCAGTCCATCATCCCGGCCCCGGTGGCGTCGCGGAGCCGCTTGACGTCGGCGGCGGTGAAGTCCGGCACGGTGTACTCCTCGGTTCGCGGGTGAAGCCTGGTCAGCGCTGCTCTGGCGTGACCGGCGTGTCGGGGTTGTCGGCGTCGCCGGGTGTGGCCACGGCCTCCCGGGCCGCCTCATCGGCGGAACCAGGGCCGGACGGCGGCGTGTCGGCTGGCGGATCGGCGGCGCCGGTGTCGGTCTGCTCGGCGGCGGCGTCGGCCTGCGCCTGCTGCACCACCTGTGCCTCGCCCGGCTTCTCGGTGGCGTGCCCGGGCTGCGGTGCGGACACGCCGCCGGCCTGTGCGGCGTGGCGGGCGGCCTCCTCCTGCTGGAGGGCGATCTCCCACTCGGCCAACGGCTCGGCGGCCGGCTTCGTCGGGGCGGCCGGAGCCTGGGCGGCGGCGGCCGCCGCTGCTGCCTGCTCGGCGACGACATCGTCGGCGGTGCGGCTGGCGCGCCGGACGTAGCCCTCGGCACAGGCGTCGGCGATGATCCGTGTCAGCAGCGCGCCGGAGCGGATGGCGTCGTCGTTGCCCGGGATGATGTAGTCGATCACGTCGGGATCGCAGTTGGTGTCGACCACGGCCACCACGGGGATGCCGAGGCGGTTGGCCTCCTTGACGGCGATGTGCTCCTTGACGGTGTCGACGACCCAGATGGCCGACGGCGGCTTGGTCATGCCGCGGATGCCGCCGAGGTTGCGCTCCAGCTTCAGGCGCTCACGCTGGAGTGACAGGACTTCCTTCTTGGGCAGGAGCTCCGTGGTGCCCTCGGCCTCCATGGACTCCAGCTCACGCAGGCGCACCAGGCGCGTCTTGATCGTCTCGAAGTTGGTGAGCATCCCGCCTAGCCAGCGGTAGTTGACATAGGGCATGCCCACGCGCTGGGCCTGCTGCTCGACGGCTTCCTGGGCCTGCTTCTTAGTGCCGACGAACAGGATCGTTCCGCCCTTGGCCACGCTGTCGCGCACGAAGCCGTAGGCCTGCTCGAGCATTCCGATCGACTGCTGGATGTCGATGATGTAGATGCCGTTGCGCTCGCTGAAGATGAAGCGCTTCATCTTCGGGTTCCAACGGCGGGTCTGGTGACCGAAGTGCACGCCGGCTTCAAGCAGCTGGCGCATGCTGACGACTGCCATGGGTGTTCCTTGTGTTGTCGCGGTTGGGCCTCGCGCGAACCGGGCCGCCGAAGCGACGTCCAGGCCCTCCCCCGCCGGCGTGTTCAGCCGCAGGAGACCGCAGGCCTCGCGGTTCCGCTGTGATGTCCGCCCCGTCACCGAGGCAGCAAGGATTGGCCGGCCAAGCCGGACCGGAGCGAGCATAGCACCCGCCCCCAGCGGGCTCGAGCGCAGTCGCGGGTCTGGCCACAGGTCGCCACAGGTCGCCACAGGTCAGCCATGGATAGAAGGGTTGGTCACACTATTGTGACCAACCCTTCTATCCGGCAGGTCGGGCGAGCCAGCGAGCCGGGTCCTGGGCCACGCCGTCGAGGCGCACCTCGAAGTGCAGGTGCGGGCCGGTGGACAGCCCCGTTGACCCGACGGCGCCAACCGCCCGCCCCGTCGCGACCCGCTGACCGGCACCCGCCGCCAGGCTGGACAGGTGTGCGTACCGCGTGGTCAGCCCCCCGCCGTGATCGACGATGACCAGCAGCCCGTACCCGCCGGCGGCGCCAGCGAAGGTGACCGTCCCGCCGCCCGCCGCGGCGACCGGCGTGCCCGACGGCGCACCGAAGTCGATCCCGGCATGTGCGCGTACCTCCCCGGTGAGCGGGTGCACGCGAGTCCCGAACGGCGACGTGGCGGGACCCGCGACGGGCGGGGCCAGACGCCAGTCCTGCCCGAGGCCCGCCCCGCCGGGCGGGCGGCCAAGCGGCCCACGGCCGGCCGCCCCGGTCGTGGCCACCCAACGAGCCGGCAGTTCAAATGTGATGCGGTCGGGGCTGGTCAGGTGCACCTGCCAACGATCGAGCAACGACAGCGGGTCGATGTAGACGTCGCCCACCCGCGCACCCCAGTCCAGGTGGAGCGCACCGCCGGCCACGCGCCCGAGTCGCTGTCCGGACTCCACGCGATCGCCGGCGCGCACCGAGCGCGGGTCGAGCGGCCCGTAGGTGGTCGACAACCCGCCGCCGTGGTCGACGGTCACCCAGCCCACACGGACAACCGTGCCCGAGAAGCTGACCGTCCCGTCCAGCGCGACGCGCACCGGTTCGCCGGGGGCGGCCGCCAGATCCACGCCGCGGTGGCCCGCGCCGTAGCGGGAGGCGGGCGGGTCGAACGCGCGCAGAACCGGGCCGCGCACCGGCGGCACCCCTGCCGTCGATGACCAGGACTGACCGACCCCGGCAGATGCCGAGGCGGAGATCGCGGACCCGTCGGCGCCGGCTGGGCGCCAGGCGACGACCAGCGCCAGGGTGGCGAGCAGGCAAGCGGTGACGCGGCGCATGACCGGACGCTACGACCGTGGAGGCGAACCGCCGCCTACGATCTCAGCCGGGCTGTGGAAGAGCCGCCTTTACGACGACGACACCGGAAAGCTGCCGACGCAGGACCCCGCCAGCTGCTGGTCAGGCCCCCCGCTCACTCAGCTTGGCCCGCAAGCCGAGCACGGCCTTGGTGTGCATCTGGCACACGCGCGACTCGGTGACGCCGAGCACCTGGCCGATCTGCGCCAACGTCATGCCTTCGAAGTAGTACAAGACCAGCACGGTCTTCTCGCGCTCCCCCATCCGGTTGAGCGCCTCGCCGAGCATCGAACGCATCTCGGCATCTTCGAAGCTCGCCTGCGGATCGGCGGCCTTGGGATCTTGCAGCGTGTCGATCAGCGACTGACGGTCGTTGTCCTCGCCGCCGAACGACTCGTCCAGCGCCACCACCGACACCAGCGACACCTGCGTCAGCATGGCACGCAACTCCTTGACGCTGGTCGACAGCTCGTCGGCCAGCTCCTGCTCGGTCGGCGTGCGACGCAACCGCAGCTCCAGCGACGTCATCGCCTGCTCGACGTTGCGGGCCTTGGCACGCACCGAGCGCGGGATCCAGTCGATGGACCGCAACTCGTCGATGATGGCGCCCCTGACACGCGTGATGGCGTACGTCTCGAACTTGACCCCCCTGCCGAGGTCGAACTTCTCGATGGCATCAATGAGCCCGAACATCCCGTAGGACACGAGGTCGCCGTGCTCGATGGTCGCGGGGAGGCCGACGCTGACCCGGCCCGCGACGTACTTGACCAGCGGGGAGTACTGCAGGATCAGCCGCTCGCGAGCGGCGGGGTGCGCGTCGACCTTGTAGCGGCGCCACAGGGCCACAACCTCCGGGTCGGCGCTGACCCGTCCCTGCCCGACGCGCTGGTCGGTGCGGTTAGCGCCGGATGCGGTGCGCGCTGCTGAAGAGGGCATCGAACGTCCCGTCACGCCCGCGGGTGCGCGTGCTCGTAGCTGGCTCGCAGGTGGTCGCGCGAGACGTGCGTGTAAATTTGGGTCGTCGACAGGGCAACGTGGCCGAGGAGTTCCTGGACGCTGCGCAGGTCGGCGCCACCCTCCAGCAGGTGCGTGGCGTAGCTGTGGCGCAGGGTGTGCGGGGTCACCCGGCCGAGCCGCGCCCCTGCGGCGGCCTTGGCCACCACCGCGCGCACGTCGTTTGGCGTCATGACCGTCCCCCGCCGGGTCAGCAGCACGGTGGGCGACGCCTGCGCGCAGGCGCCGGCGAACTGTGGCCGCCCGTCGCGCAACCAGCGCTCCACCGCGACGCATGCGGGCTCTCCCAGCGGCACGATCCGGTCTTTACCGCCTTTGCCGTGCAGGCGCGCGCTGCCGCTTGACAGGTCCACGGCGTCGACCGGCAGGCCAGCGAGCTCGCTGACCCGCGCTCCGCTGGCGTACAGCAGTTCCAGCGCCGCGCGGTCGCGCAGGCCGGTCGGGGTTGCCGGGTCGGGAACCGTCAGCAGTGCGCCGACCTGGTCGGTGCGCAGCACCTTAGGCAGTCGCCGACCGGCTTTGGGTGTGCCGAGGTGCAACGCAGGGTCGCCTGCCACTAGGCCGCGTCGCGCCAGCAGCCCGAAGAACCCCCGCGCGGCAGCCGTCTTTCGAGCCAGCGACGCCCTGGCGTAGTTCTCCTTCGACAGCTGGGCCAGCCAGCGGCGAAGCACCAGTGGCTCCACCTCGTCGGGATCGTGCACACCGAAGCCGGCACAGAATCCGGCCAGCTGCCGTGCATCCCGCAGGTAGGCCTCGACCGTCAGGCCAGCCAGCATCCGCTCGTCGCGCAGGTGCCCGGCGAAGACGTCCAGGGCGTGCGCCCATGGCGGTGGCAGGTCCTGCCGGATCTCCATGCCACTCCTTTCCTTCCGAGGCGGCCGTCGCGCGAGGCCACTGTTGCAGCCCGCAGTGCACGACCGTTACATCCCTCTTTATACCCGTACTGACGGTCACGATGAGCGTACGCTGTGCTTCACGACCACAAGGGGGACGTCAGTGCGACACATCCGCGCTGCGCTGCTCGGGCTGCTGCTGTTCCTGCTGGCGGGCTGCGGCACACCGGCCGAACAGGTCACGCCGGCGCGCCGGTGACGGCCGCCGAGGCGGTCGCCGCCGCGGGTCAAGATCCGACTTGCGACCACCCACTACCGCAGCGTCGTCGAGATCGACAGGATGGTGGCGCACGCCCCTGATGACCAGCGCAGGCCGCTGCGGCGTCATCTAGGCCTGCTGGGACTGTGAAGGACCCGCCTGTCGACGTCTGGATCGACGCTGACGGGCTGGTGCCGCGCCAGGAGACGGTGATCAACTGCGGAGAGAGGCTGAACCGCCGGCCGAGCTGAGCAGCGCCGAGCCGCTTCGAGCGGGTGCAGTTCCGGACATCGTTGTCCGCAGCCGCACCCGGCCAGCCACCGGCGGCCGGGCCGAGCGCCGGAGCGGGTGGGACGGTGTGGACTGGCGTGACGCCCGAAGGGCCGAAGAGCTCAGCCGGTAGTCGCTCCCTGCTCCTGCAGCCTGCGGCGGAAGACCGGGATGAGACCTCCGGCCAGGACCATCTCGGCTTGCCGTGGCGACAGGCGGTGGCCAACGGTGTAGCGCTCGTCCTTGGTCGTGTTCACGAGCTCGACCCGCCGGTCGTCTGACTCCAGGGCCGCGCGCAGCCCCGTCAGTCGCAGCATGTCGTCGCGTTCGATCCGTTCGTAGTCGCCCGGATCGGTGAACTGCAGGCCGACGATTCCGAAGTTGGCCAGGTTCTGCCAGTGGATGCGGGCGTAGCTCTTGGCGATGACCGCTTTGAGCCCGAGGTAGCGCGGGGCGATGGCGGCGTGCTCGCGCGATGAACCTTGGCCGTAGTTGTCCCCACCCACGATGAAGTGCCCGCCGTCGGCGGCCTTGGCGCGCTCGACGTAGGTCTCGTCGACCTGGTAATAGACGAACTCGGAAATCATGGGGATGTTCGAGCGGTAGGGCAGGACCTTCTGGCCAGCCGGCATGATCTCGTCGGTGGAGACGTTGTCGCCGACCTTGAGCAGCACGGGCGCGCTGAACTCGTCGGGCAGCGGGTCGAAGTCGGGCAACGACGAGATGTTGGGTCCCTTGACCAGTTCCTCTTTGACCGCAACGTCGGGCGCCAGCGGCGCAACCAGCATGTCGGTGTCAACCAGGTTGCGCTCGGGCTCGCGGAATCGCGGGTAGTCGATGCCGAAGCGCTCGGACAGGTCGCGGGGATCGGTGATCTGGCCCGTGAGCGCGGCAGCGGCCGCAGTCTCGGGAGAGCACAGGAAGACCGAGTCCTCCTTGGTGCCCGACCGTCCCGGGAAGTTGCGCGGGAAGGTCCGTAGGCTGTTGCGCCCTGAGGCCGGCGCCTGCCCCATGCCGATGCAGCCCATGCAGCCCGACTGGTGCAGGCGGGCACCGGCCTGGATCAGCGGCATCAGCAGGTTCATCACCGACAGGTTCTCCAGCACCTGCCGCGAGGACGGGTTGACGTCGAAGGAGACGGCGTCATCGGTCTGGCGGCCGCGCACGATCTCGGCGACGACGGCGAAGTCGCGCAGGCCAGGGTTGGCCGAGGACCCGATGACGACCTGGGACACCTGCGCGCCGGCGACCTCGCGAACGGGCACGACGTTTCCGGGGCTGGACGGCTTGGCGATCAGGGGCTCGAGGGTGGACAGGTCGATCTGCTCGTGGACGTCGTAGGTCGCGTCGTCGTCGGCGAGCAGCTCGGAGAAGTCGTTGCCGCGCTGCTCGGCGGTGAGGAAGCGGCGCACCTCGTCATCGGCGGGAAAGACCGTGGTCGTGGCGCCCAGCTCCGCGCCCATGTTGGCGATGACGTGGCGGTCCATCGCCGACAGGCCAGCCAGGCCGGGTCCGTGGTACTCAATGATCCGCCCGACCCCGCCTTTGACGTCGTGGCGGCGCAGCATCTCCAGGATCACGTCTTTGGCACTGACCCAAGGGGGGAGCTCGCCCGACAGCTCGACGCCCCACACCTGGGGCATCGTGATGTACAGCGGTTCGCCGGCCATGGCCATCGCGACCTCGAGCCCGCCCACCCCGATGGCGAGCATGCCAAGGCTGCCGGCCGCCGGCGTATGGCTGTCCGAGCCGACCATGGTCACGCCCGGCTTGCCGAAACGCTGCATGTGCACCGCGTGGCTGATGCCGTTGCCGGGTTTGGAGTACCAGATGCCGAAGCGGCGGCAGGCGCTGTGCAAGAACAGATGATCGTCGGCGTTGCGCTCGTCGGTCTGCAGCAGGTTGTGGTCGACGTACTGGGCGGACAGGTCGGTCTTGACCGTGTCCAGGCCCATCGCCTCCAACTCCAGCATCACCATCGTCCCGGTGGCGTCCTGGGTGAGGGTGTGGTCGATGCGGATGCTGACCTCGCTGCCAGGGCTCATCTCCCCGGTGACCAGATGCGAGCCGATCAGCTTCTGTGCGACGTTTTGGCCCATGCTCGGACCTTTCCCGCGATCCCCGCGACGAACCTCGCCACCACCGTCCCGGGTTAGCCGGTCGCGGCGGGGCTGCGTTCAGCCTCGGCGTGGGACTCCGGGGACTCAGGCGTCGGGATCGCCCGCAGGGTCTTGCGGCCGATGACCAGCGCACTGACCAGACCCGCCATTACGAAGCCGAGACCGGAGATGCCGAAGGTCGCCCGGGGTCCCACCGCCGGCGCGAGCCAGCCGGCCAGGAAGATGCCTGCCAGGTACGAGCCCTCCATGATCGCCTCCGAGGCGCCCATGACCCGCCCGCGCACCGCGTCGGGGGTCCGCTCCTGCAACAGGGTCTCGTAGGCGATCGCCCCGGACGCGTTGCCCACGCCGGCGATGATCCACAGGACGACCACGATGCCGAGCGCGCTGGTCTGCGACGCCGCGATGACCGCCAGGCCGACGACCGCGACGCTGACGGTCAACACCTGCTCGCGGGCCCAGCGCTTGGCCACCGCGGGCGCGGCGATGGATCCGGCGACCATGCCGGCTCCCCATGCGCCACCGAGCAGGCCGAGGGTTGCCACCGACCTGCCCAGGATGCTCTGCACGAACGTCAGCTCCACCGGCGAGCGCACGGCCGAGGCCAGCATCGCGAGGCAGGTGACGCTGAGCACGCCGCGGACGACCGGCGTGCGCCAGGAGTAGGACAACCCTTCCCGCAGGGCGGTCAGCGGGCGAGAGGGGGTGGCGGCGGCCGGGCTGTCGGGCACGCGGGCCGACCACACCAGCAGGGCGGAGACGCCGAACGTCGCCGCGTTCACGCCGAAGGCCACGGCGCTGCCCAGCCGCAGGGCCATGATCGCGCCGACCATCGGGCCAACCATCACGGCGATGTGGAAGGAGGCCGACACCAGCGAGTTGGCCGCCACCAGCCGCTCGCGGGGCACCAGGTTGGGCAGCGAGGCGGAGAAACTCGGTTGGAACAGGCTACCCATGGCGCCCAGCGACACCGAGGCGATCCCGAGGTGGACCATCGAAGGTGTGCCGGCCAGCACCAGGGACCCCACCGCGACGGCGCGCACCAGGTCAGCGACGATCATCAGGCGCCGCCGTGGAAAGCGGTCGATCAGTGGCGCCCCGAGGAGTCCGACAACCGCAGCAGGCGCGACCTGCAGCACCAGCAGCATGGCCAGCAGGCGGGTGGGGTCATCTTGCCCCGCAAGGCTGGTGGCGACCGTCAAGGCGAAGACCCAGTCACCGAAGTGGGAGACCGCCTGGCCGCCCCACAGGCGCAAGAAGTCGGGGTGCTGCCGCAGCTCGGCGAGCGGGCGCAACGAGCGAGGCAGCGGGTGGGTGCCGCAGATCCGCCACAGACCCCAGATGGCCCCGGCGACGATGAGGACGTCGCCGACGCTGAACACGTTCGCGAACGGCCACGCGGCCGGCAGCGCGAAGGTGTCACCCAGCAGCGACAGCCGCGAGCCGATCAGGGCCGCAGAGTTGGAGAAGTCCGCCGGCACGGCGACCATCCCGGCGCGCTCCAGCGCCATGCGCGACGCCGGCATGACGCCGCCGTTGGCGGCGATCGGCAGGAAGTTCAGCAGGCCGCCGAGGCCGAGCAGCGGCAGGCCCGGCACACGGATGTTGACGACGACAAAGGCGCCCGACAACCCGTAGCTGATCAGGTGCACGCCGCCTTGCAGCGCTCGCTGGTCGGCGGGCAACAGGTGCAGCATCAACGCCACCTGCAGGGCCATGGCGGCCACCAGCAGGAAGCCGCCGCGCAACTGGATCTCGGCCAGGCGCGACAGGCGGCCCCCCGAGGCGATGATGACGGCGATGCCGACTGCGAGTGCGGTCAGCAGTAGCGGCACACCGCTTCCTCCTGTCGTCTACCGAACGTCAGCGGACTGACGGTCGGGCATTACCACTTGCGCGGCGCGCCCAGCGTGGAGACGAGCATGGCGATGGCACCGAGTAGCAAGAAAATGCGGTTCTTCATGGTCGTTCCCTCCCCCATGGGCCTGGCCTTTCCGGACCCTCAGCAGGATGAATCGGCGCAAAGGGCATATTTCTTGAGCAAGACTTGGCGTCCGACCTGAAGAATTACTGGCTGTCGGACTCCGCGTCAGCCGCGCGGGCGAGGACGGGTCCGCGGGGTGTGGCTCGCACCATGCCGGCCGTCTCCAGCTCGGCGACAGCGGCCAGGATCGCGGTCACCGGTCGATCGGCGGCGCGGGCCAACGCCCCTAGTGCGGCGGGAACCGCGCCAATCAGGGTGAGCAGACTGCCCGCCTCCGCCGACAACCCCGCAGCCACGGGAATCGGTCCGCCTTGGCCCGCCGGCGAGGCCGGCGCAGCGGATCCGCCCCGGACACCCGAAAGTCCGATGACCTCGAGCACGTCGCTCAGCCGGGTCAGCGGTGTTGCTCCGTCGCGGATGAGGTCCAGGGGCGCTCGGCTGGCGGGATCGTTCACCGAACCGGGTACGGCCATCACCTCACGGCCCTGGGCTGCGGCCAGCCGGGCGGTGTGCAACGCGCCGCTGCGCACGCGGCCCTGCACCACGACGGTCACGTCGGCCAACCCCGAGATGACACGGTTGCGCCAGAGGAAATGCCGTGGCTTGGCACCGCAGCCGGGCGGCAGTTCGGTTACAAGGCCGCCGGCGGCGGCGACCGCCTCCCGCACGGCCTCGTCCCCCGCGGGGTAGTCCACACCGAACCCGGTCCCCAGGACAGCCACGGTGGCGCCGCCGGCCTGCAGGGCCCCCCGGTGCGCCGCCTGGTCGATGCCGCGGGCCATGCCCGACACGACGGTCACACCATGGCGGGCCAGCAGGCGGCCCAGCGCCTCGGCCGTCTGCACGCCGTCGACCGTCGGGTGGCGGGATCCGACCACGGCGACGGTCGGGGCCGAGGGCAGTATTGCGCCAGGGCCACGCAGGAACAGCCACAGCGGTGCTCCCAGCTCGGGCCAGGCATCGTTCAGTCGCGGGGGATAGCCGGGCTGGCCGACGATGGCCATGCGAGCACCGTGGCGCAGCAGGATGAGGGCGACATCGCGCACCTCGGCCGGCTCCGGCAGCGGACGCCGGCGGGCGTCGCCCTCTGCCTCGAGTCCCGCGATCACGTCGTCGATGGCCACCGAGGGCCGGTCGAGGAGGGCTTCCACGACGCCGCGCAGCCGTTCGGGATGCACCCACGGCGCGGTCGCCAACCGCAGGATCCGCTCCACCAGGCTGGGGTCTGCGCCCGCCGACAGCTCGACCGCCCAGTCGGCCGTCACCACTCCGCCACCGCCACGGCCGGCCCGACGGCGGACGGTCGGGCGGCGGCTGGTCCGGCGGCAGCCGGCTGTTGGGGCCGTAGGCCCAACCGGTGTGCGTAGGCCTCCAAGACGTGGTCGGTGCCGACCGTCTCGCTGCCCTCCAGGTCGGCGCAGGTCCGGGCCACGCGCAGGGCGCGGTCATAGCCGCGGCCGGTGAGCGCACCGGCCTGGACGGCGTTGGCCAGTGTCCGCAGCGCCGCCGGCTGCACGCTGCGCCGCACCATCCGCGCGGGCGCAACGGCGTTGCAGCTCACCGCTTCTGCCCAGCGGTCCCGGGCTGCGGCGCGGGCGGCCGCCACACGGGCGGCCACGTCGGCGCTGGACTCGCCGGTCTGCGCCGACAGCAGGTCGGCAGCCGACAGCGGCTCGACAGCCGGGGCGAGGTCGAGACGGTCGGCCAAGGGCCCCGACAGTCGCGAGCGGTACGCCCAGATCGCGTCGTCGGAGCACGAGCAGCGGTCCCCGCCTCCGCACGGGCACGGATTGGCCGCGCACACCAGCTGCACCCGGGCGGGATACGTCACCGTGGCGCGGGACCGGGCGACACAGATGACGCCGTCCTCCAACGGTTGGCGCAACGCCTCGATCACACCGCGTGGCCACTCGAACAGCTCGTCGAGGAAGAGCACGCCGTGATGGGCCAACGACAGCTGGCCCGGGCGGGCAACGCCGCTGCCGCCACCGAACAGCGCAGCGGCCGACATCGTGTGGTGCGGGCTGCACAGAGGAGGCCGCAGGTCCAGTCGCGTCGGCCCGCCGAGCAGCCCCGCGACCGAGCGGACAGCAGCAAGCTCCAACGCCTGGTCGGCCCGCAACGGCGGCAGGATGCCGGGCAGTCGCCGGGCCAGCATCGACTTGCCACAGCCCGGCGGGCCGAGCAGCAGCAGGTGGTGGCCGCCCGCGGCAGCGACCTCCAACGCTCTGCGTGCCTCCGCCTGGCCACGCACGTCGGCCAGGTCGGGACTCGCCGCCGCCGGGACCGCCTCCGCGGTGATGCCATCGTCTTCCGCGGGTACTGACCTCGCCGCCTGCTCGCCGCGCAGCACAGCCACCAGCTCGGCGAGATGGCTGACCGGCACGACCTCGGGTCCGCCCGCCAAGGCCGCTTCGGCGGCATTGCCGTCGGCGACCGCCAGGCGCTGGACGCCGGTTGCTGCCCTCAGGGCGGCCGCAGACGGCAGCACCCCTGGCACCTGGCGCACTCCGCCGTCGAGGCCCAGCTCGCCCAGCAACGCCATCCCGTCGACGCGCGACTGCTCCACCACGCCGAGCTCCAGAAGGATCGCGGCGGCCATCGCCAGGTCGAAGCGCGCGCCGGCCTTGGGCAGATCGGCGGGCGCCAGCGAGATCAGCACCTTGCGCCCCGGCATCGCCACCCCGACGGCGGCCAGGGCCGTGCGCACCCGATCAGCGGCCTGGCCGGCGGCCGGACCCCATGACCCGATCACCGAGAAGCCCGGCAGGCCGCCGGCGACGTGCGCCTCGACGGTGACGGTCACCGCCTCCAGACCGACGACGGCCACAGTGCGCACCCGGCCGACCACTAGAACGCCGCTCGCACGTGCACCAGCTCGGCGGCGCCGCCGCTGACCGGCCAGGCGACACCGACCACGTCGAAGCGAACGTCCACGCCGTGCCCGCCGCGTTCTGCCAGGTACAGACCGGCCAGGCGGCGCAGCTGGCGCTGCTTGCCCCGGTCGACCGCGGCCAGGGCCTGATCACCCGGCAGTGCCCGACGGCGGGTCTTGACCTCGCAGAAGACCAGCGCTCCGGCGTCGGTGGCGACGATGTCCAACTCACCGCGGACACCGTCGACCCGCACCCGCCAGTTGCGGGCGACGATGGTGTACCCGAGGCGCTGCAGGTGGCGGGCGGCCAGCTCCTCGCCGATCCGCCCGATGCGGTTGGTGGCGGTGGCCATCGCCGCGACCGTGCCACCGATTCTGAGCCGGCGAGGGGTCGAGGTGGTTCCCGCTGTGGACAGTCAGCCCAGCAGGCCTGCCGCCCATCCCACCAGACCGCCGATGATCACCACGGCGGCCACCAGCAGAACCACGTCCCGCGTCTTGCTGTCGCGGTAACGGCGGGTGGCGTTGAAACCCATCAGGAACTGCCCTGCGGCAGGAACGGCGGGGCGGTGGTGTCGGCCCCGGTCAGCTCCTCGACGTTGACGTCGCGGAAGGTCATCACCCGTACGTGCGAGATGAACCGCGCCGGGCGGTACATGTCCCAGACCCAAGCGTCGCGCAGCTCCAACTCGAACCACACGTCGCCGTTGAGGCTGTGCGGCGTCACCGTCACGTCGTTGGCCAGATAGAAGCGCCGCTCGGTCTCCACGACATGGGAGAACATGCCCACCACGTCGCGATACTCGCGGTACAGCGACAGCTCCATCTCGGTCTCGTACCGCTCGAGGTCTTCCGCGCTCATGATGCCGCCAGCGTAGCGCCGGGCAGTGACACGACCCGGATCAGGCGGCCCGTCGGCGACGCGCGATCGGCAGCAGCGGAACCACCATCGCGCCTGCCGCGACGTAGGAAACCTGCCCGAAGGCCGACAGGCGCGTCAACGGCCAGATGGTGACGAACGCGCGTCCGACGATGTCCTCGCGGGGGATGGTGCCCAGCCCGAAGCGGCTGTCCGAGGAGTTCGGCCGGTTGTCGCCCATCATGAAGTACTTGCCTCGGGGCACGGTCACCGGGCCGAAGTCGTTGAGGTCGCGCGCCGACAGGTACCCGCCCTCGTCAGTCGGCGCCTCGGACAGTGGCTCACCGTCGATGTGGACCACCCCGTTGCGGATCTCGATGCTTTCCCCTGGCAGTCCCATGATCCGCTTGATGAAGTCCTTCTCGTCCGGAGCGGCCAACCCGAGGCCCGAGCCGATCGATCGCACGAAGCGCACCAGCGGGTTGGCCGGCTCCTGCGTCGCGCCGAAGGCGTCCTGGTCGGAGAACACCACGATCTCGCCGCGCCGCGGGTCGCGCAGCTCATAGACGACCTTGTTGACCAGGACCCGGTCGCCGATCAGCAGTGTCGGCTCCATCGAGGCCGACGGGATGAAAAAGGCCTGCACCAGGAACGTCTTGAGCAGCAGGGCGAGCACGAAGGCGATCCCGATGAGCAGCGGCAGCTCGGCGAAGAAGCCCCGTTGCTCGGGCTTGCGCCGCGCCTGCTGGGGCCTGCCGCCGCCTCCCGCACCCGACGGCGACCGGCTGGTGTTGGTAGAGGTCACCAAGCAAGACTAGGCGCTCGTGCAGCCGCCGGGGATAGTGCCCTATATCGGGCGGACGCAGCCAGTCCTCATGCAGCGAAGCGGTAGGACACCAGACCGGCTGGTCACGTCCCTGCCGGCGTGCGCAGCTCCTTGATCTTGGCCTTCTTGCCGACCCGGTCACGCAGGTAGTACAGCTTCGCCCGCCGAACCTTGCCGCGCCGGGCGACCTCGATGTGGTCGATAACCGGCGCGTGCACTGGGAAGGTGCGTTCGACGCCGACCGCGTTGAAGCTGATCTTGCGTACGGTGAAGGTCTCGCGGATCCCGCTGCCGCGCCGCGCGATGACATCACCTTCGTACACCTGGATCCGAGATCGGTTGCCCTCGGTGACCTTGACGTGGACGCGGACCGTGTCACCGGCGCGGAAGTCCGGCACGTCGTCGCGCAGGTTCTCGATGTCGACGAGGTCGGTGGGGTTCATGGGACAGCAGTCTTTCGCCGGGTCGGCTGCGGGCGCAGGGGCGCAAGGAGGACGCGCAGCAACTACAGGCCGCGCCGACCCCAGAGCATAGCCGGACCCTCGCCCTCGGTCCACCGAGCGGGCTGGCGAAGCCCAGCTGTGAGCGACGAGTCAGCGTCGCCGCGGGTAGTCGGCAGCGAGGTCGTCGGTCGCCCGGGCCGGCGGCCACATGATCACGAAGGCGCGGCCGACAACCACATCGGCGTCGACCGTGCCCAGCGAGAAGCGGCTGTCGTCGGACTGCTGCCGGTTGTCGCCCATCATGAACAGCTCTCCGGGGGGGACCTGGGTCTCGGCGAAGTCGCGGTCGTCGGCCGCGGCGTAGGGCTCGCGCAGCCGGCGGCCGTTGATCAGGACCCGCCCACCGCGCACCTCGACGGTGTCTCCGGGCACCCCGATCACCCGCTTGATGAGGTCGATGTCACCGTCGGGCTGCACCAGCCCCAGCCCCTCGAAGAAGGAGCGGACCGTCGCCGCCAATCCCTCGGCCGGGCCGAACCCGTCCAGGCGGTGAAAGACGATGATCTCGCCGCGTCGCGGCTCGCGCAGGCGATACGACACCTTCTCCACCAGCACCCGGTCACCGACCTCCAGGGTCGGCACCATCGACACCGAGGGGATCCAGAACGCTTCGACGAGGAAGGTCTTGACCAGCACGGCCAGCAGCAGCGCGGTGACGATGAGGATCGGCAGCTCGAAGATGCCCGACCATCGCCGCTGATCCGCTGCCGGTTCGCTCACCCGGCGCCCGCGCCGCGGGATCGCTGCCAGGCTTCGAACAGGTCGGGACGCAGGTCGCGGGTGGTGGCGACCGCCTGCTCGCGCCGCCACGCCGCTATCGCCGCGTGGTCTCCGGACAGCAGTACCGCCGGCACGTCCATGCCCCGGTAGGAAGCGGGACGCGTGTAGTGCGGATACTCCAGCAGGCCGCCGGCGAACGACTCGTCGACCCCGCTGGTCGCGTTGCCCATCACGCCCGGCAGCAGCCGGGTGACCGCCTCGACCAGGACGCAGGCGGCGGCCTCGCCGCCGGCAAGGATGTAGTCGCCGACCGACACCTCGTCGGTGGCGAGGGCGCGGTGCACCCGCTCGTCGATCCCCTCGTAGCGTCCGCACAGCAGCAGCAGCTGCGGCTCGACGGCCAGCTGCTCGACGGTCTCCTGGGTCAGCGTCCTTCCGCGCGGGGTGAGCAGCACCGTCCTGGGGCGGTCCCCGACGCTGCCGTACAGCTGCTCCACCGCGTCGAAGAACGGCTCCGGCTTGAGGACCATGCCGGCGCCTCCGCCGTACGGCTGGTCGTCGACGGTGCGGTGGCGGTCGCGGGCCCAGTCGCGCAGATCGTGTACCCGCAGGTCGAGCAGCTCCGCGGCGCGCGCCCGTCCGAGCAGTGACGCGTCGAACGGGCCGCGAAAGAAGTCCGGGAACAGCGACACGACGTCGATGCGCATGACCGTCAGCCAGGCTGATCGTCGAGCAGGCCCGGAATCGCATGGACGACCACGGAGCTACCTCCGACATCGATTAACTCCGCCACGGCCGGCAGCAGCACCTCGCCGCCGTCGGTGCGCGCGACGACCAGGTAGTCGTGCGCCGTTCCGTCGGCCACCGCCTCCACCACCCCCACGACCGCACCACTGTCGTCGAGGACCTCTCGCCCGATCAGCTCGTCGGTCCAGAAGGCGTCGTCGTCGAGGGGGATGTCGAGGCGTGGGCGGCGCAGCTCGGCGCCGCGCAGCGCCTCGGCCGCTTCCCGGCCGTGGACGCCCTCGAAGCGCACCACATGTCGTCCGGAATGCAGGCGGCTGCTGGCGATGATCAGCTGACCGCCTAGCGAGGTGGCGTAGGCCGCGCCGGGCGGAAACGCTTCGTCGAGGTCGGGGTCCGGGCGGACGAAGACCTCGCCGGCCAGACCCAGCGCCTTGGCCACGACGCCGACCACGACCGTCCGGTCATCGGGGGCTGGGGGTCGGTCCACCCCGCTGGCCTACTCGACGATCTCGACGGTGGCGTTGGTGCCCTCGCGGGTGGCCGCGGCCTTGACCATCGTGCGGATGGCCTTGGCAGTGCGGCCGCGCTTGCCGATGACCTTGCCCATGTCCTCGGGGTGCACCCGCAGCTCCAGGACGATGTCGCCCTCGCCCTCGTCGACGGCGGTCACGGACACGTCGTCGGGGCGGTCGACCAGCGACTTGGCGAGGTAGGACAGCACCTGCTCGGACATCACTGCTGCGTCACCTCGCCGTCCTCCGTGATGGCGCCCGTCTCCTCGGTGGGACCGGGATCGGGTTGGGTGTCCTCCTCGGTGGCCTGCGCCGCGTTGGCCTCGGCCTGGGCTTCGGCCTGCGCGTCGGACCGGGCCCGCTCGCGCGCGGCGGCCTCTCGCGCCTCGGCGGCCTGACGCTCGGCGTCGGCGGCCTCACGCCGAGCCTCGCGGGCGGCGTGCTTGGCGCTGCGGTCCCTGCCGGGGTCGCCGGGCTTGAACTCCTCCCAGATGCCCTGGACGCGGAGCAGGTTCACGACCGCGTCGCTGGGCTGCACGCCGTGCTGGAGCCAGTACAGCGCGCGGTCACGGTCGATGCTGATGGTCGACGGGTCGTGCAGCGGCTGGTAGTAGCCGATGTCTTCGATGAAGCGGCCGTCACGCGGCGAGCGGACGTCCGCGACGACGATGCGGTAGAAGGGCTGTCGCTTTTTGCCCTCGCGCCGCAGGCGCATCTTCACAGCCATGGTTGAACCATTTCTGACGCGGCCGAGGCGCGTCGACGGTGCCGCCAGGTTCACCCGGCGCGCCCACATCGGTCCATGGACGGGTATGCGGTCGGCATGAGGGCGCTGCCCCATCTCCGCAAGCACTCGAGGTCGCCCACCGCGGGGATGGGCTGGCCTGGCAGGATACCCCAGCACCGCGAAGACCGCCGCTGCCACAGGATGGACCGGATGCAACCGATCGCGCCCAAGGCGTTCGAGGAGCTGGTGGGCCGGGCGCTGGATGAGCTGCCCGACGAGCTGTGGTCCCGCTTCGACAACGTGGCGGTCGTGGTGGCCGACGAGCACCCCGACGACCCCGAGCTGCTCGGGCTGTACGAGGGGGTACCGATGACGGAGCGCTGGGACTATTCGGGCGTGTTGCCCGACAAGATCTCGGTCTTCCGCATCCCCCTGTGCCTGGCGGCTCAGGATGCCGACGAGCTGGTGGACGAGGTCAAGGTCACCGTGGTGCACGAGCTGGCTCACCATCTCGGCATCGAAGAGGAGGCGCTGCGCGATCTGGGCTGGGGCTGACCCGTTCCGTGGCCTCTGGCTCACCGCCCCGCGCTGCAGCTGGAACCAGGTGTACCACTTTCTCGAATGGTGGTACACTGCCGGCCATGCCCACTACTCGACCGCGCTACCAAATCACCGAAACCCCTACGGTCGCGCACGCGATTCAACTGGCCTCTCGAAGATGGCCGGGCGTGTCCCGCTCCAAGCTGTTGTTGCGCCTCCTCGAGGCGGGGCGTGCCGCGCTCGAACAGGACGAGAACACCGCGATCCGCCAGCGGCAAGCCGCCATCGACACCAGCAGCGGAAAGTACCCCGACGCCTTCAGCGCCGACTACCTTGCCGATCTGCGCAATGACTGGTCCCGATGATCGCACTCGATGCCAGCGTCCTCATCGCACACCTGTATCCGGGCGATGCCAATCACACAGCCGCCAGCGACTTCCTTCGCCGTACAGCCAGCGAGGCGCTCATCGCGCATACGCTCACCCTTGCCGAGGTCTTGGTGGGCGGCGTCAGAGTGGGTCGCGGCCCACAGATGCTTGCCGATCTCCATGCGATCGGCGTCCAGCTGGCCCGACACCCCGATGACGAGCCGCTTCGACTGGCGAATCTGCGGGCGACGACCGGGCTGAGGTTGCCGGACTGCTGCGCCCTGGACACGGCGCTCAGCAACGGTGCCATGGTCGCAACGTTCGACCAGGCGGTGGCAGGTGCGGCTCGCCAGCTGAACGTCGCGGTCTTGCCCTGACCGCACCGGCTCCGATGTCGCGCGTCCGCGTGTCAGGCCGTCGTGCGCGACAGAGCCGCGACGAGCTCGGGCCCTCGGGCGTCGCCGGTGGTGGCTGCGGCCCGCAGGCCGACCCACCACACCCCGGCGCCCCAGACGAGCGCGCCGGCGGCGGCTAGCGGCAGCAGCGTCGGGCGCAGGAGCAAGGCCGCCACGAACCCGCCGATCGCTGGCAGCAGGAGCAGACCCTGGATCGTGAAGGCGACCAGCTGAACCAAGAGGGTGGCACAGCCAGCACCGCCGCTGGTGGCCCACAGGTTGGTGCCCGACTCAGGCATCGGCATCGGCGCCAGGACGGAGGCGAGGTTGCCGACACCGAAGGAGACCCCGAGCAGCGCCAGCCCTGACAGGAGCGCGACCGGCACGTAGCTCCACCCTCCTGTTATGGCCGCCAGCGCTGCCGACATTGTGGTGACGACCGGCAGCATCACCAGGACACCGGCGAGGTTCTTGCCCGCCAGATCCGCTTGGCTACCCGGACCGCTGACGACCAGCAGCCAGACCGCAGCGCGATCCGCCCCGTAGCTGTTGAGCGACCCCACGCCGTAGATGAAGGTCACCAGCGGCGCGACCAGCACAAGCCGCGGGTCGCGCTGGCCGACACCAATCGCCACGGCCACCGCCATGCCCAACGCCACCAGCACGACGAACAGCAGTTGCACGCGCAGCTGCGGTATCCGCCACAGGTAGCGCAGCTCTCGAGCGGCGGCGGCACCGGTGCGGTTGTGCGGCAGGAAGCCCACCACCCTGGGAAACAAGGGGGCGTCGCGTAGCACGCCTCGGCCGACTGCTTCGCTGCCGACGGCGGTGTTCTCCAATCCCCGTAGCCACCAGCGGGCCAGCGCGCCGACCAGGAGCGCGGCGCCGGCCAGCCACAGCAGTGCGGGCCCAAGGCGTCCGGCCGCCCCCTCGACGATGGCGCTGGCGGCCCAGCCTGACGGCAGCCAGCGCAGGGTGCCTGCAGCTTGTTCCGCGAGGGTCAGCAGTTGGCCGCCCTCGGCATCCAGGTCGCCGAAGTTGAACAGCAGGTTGGGCAGCTGTGCCACAGCGGCCACGGCGATGCCGAGGAACGCCGCCGAGAAGGCCGCGACATCACGGCCGCGACGGCTGCGCAACCGGGCGGACAACGCCGTAGCCAGCGCTCTCGAGCCGATGATGCAGATGGCGAACTGCGCGACCACGGCGGCCAGAACGATCACTGCGCCGAGTCCGAAGGGGGTGAAGCCGGCGACCACGCCACCCAGCGCCAGCAGGGTCGCCAGCGGACCGATGCCAACCAATGACGCCGCCGCCAGCCCCACGGCCAGCTGGCGACGGCTCAGCGGCAGGAGGCGCAACCGCAGCGGGTCGAGGGTCTCGTCCAGCCCAAACGCCAGCAGCGGCACCAGCAGCCAACCGAGCGTCAGCAGAGTCAGCGCGAGCAGCAGCACGGTCGGCGCCAGCTCGGCCAGGTCGTCGCGACGTCCAAGCGCCGTGAAGCCCACCGCAGCCAAGACCGCGATCGGCAGCGCGTACAGCGCACCGAACACCGTGGCGATCACCTGCTGCCAGCCGCGCCGCAGGCCGTTGCGCAGCAGCGACAGCTTCAGCCGGACGAAGAGCCGAGCCACCGCAGCCCTTCTCGACCAGTCACCTCGTCGGCGCCGACCAGCGACACGAAAGCGTCCTCCAGCGATCCGTTCCCGCGCACCTGCTCCAGCGGGCCCAGCGCCACCAGCCGGCCGGCGTGCACCACGGCGACGGTGTCGCAAAGCCGCTCCACCAGCTCCATGACGTGGCTGGAGAAGATCACGGTCCCGCCGTTGGCCCGGTGCTGCTCCAGCACCGCTCGCAGCGTACGAGCACTGACCGGATCGATGGCCTCGAAGGGCTCGTCGAGGAACAGCACGCGGGGTGCGTGCAGCAGCGCGGCGGCCAAGGCCACTTTCTTGCGCATCCCGTGGCTGTAGTCCACGACCAGGATGCCCTCCGCCTCGGTGAGGCCGAGCACGTCGAGCAGCTCCTCGCTCCGCTGCGCCACGGTGGTGGCCGGCATGCCGCGCAACAGCCCGGAATAGGTCAGCAGCTGGCGTCCCGTCAGCCGGTCGAACAGCGCCACGTCCTCCGGCAGGACGCCGATCCGCCGCTTGGCCTCCAGCGGATCGAGCCACACGTCGACGCCCTCGACCTCGGCCGACCCGGCGTCGGGGCGCAGCAACCCAGTGACCATTCGCAAGGTGGTGGTCTTGCCCGCGCCGTTGGGACCCACCATCCCGAAGAACGAGCCGCGCGGTGCCGCCAGGTCCAGCGAGTCGACCGCGACCTTGGTCCCATAGACCTTGCGCAAGCCGCGGACCCGGAACGCGGCGTCCTCCACCTGTGCTCCTCTCGCCTCAGCGGCGCTTCTTGCGCTTGCGCTTCGGCACGGTCTTGTTGCGCGGGCGTCCGGCGGCCGGCCCCGTCGAGCCGGCGCCTACCCCCTCCAGCCCCCCGAAGCCGCCGGCGCCACCCATGCCGCCGCCCATGTCCCCGAACCCCGGGAACCCGCCCCCCGGGAGACCGCCCCCCGGGAGACCGCCCCCCGGGAGACCTCCCCCGAGCTGACCGGCGAGATCAGGGTCGTTTCGCAGCTGGCGCATCGCCTTCATGCCCTTGGCGCCACCGAGGGACTTCATCATCTTCTGCATCTGTTCAAAGCTGCGCAGCAGCTCGTTGATCTCTTGCGAGCTACGCCCAGAGCCTGCCGCCACCCGCTTCTTGCGCTTGCCGTTGAGCAGCTTGGGATTGCGCCGCTCCTCAGTGGTCATCGAATGGATGATGCCTTCCACCCGGTTGAGCTGGCCGTCGTCGAGGTCGACGTCTTTGAGCGCCTTGCCCATGCCGGGGACCATGCCGAGCAGCCCCTGCAGCGGGCCCATCTTGCGCAGCTGTTGCATCTGGGACAAGAAGTCCTCGAGGGTGAACTCGGCGGCCAGCAGCTTGGACTGCACCTGCTCGGCCTGCTCGGTGGTATAGACGTCCTCGGCCTTCTCGATGAGCGTGAGGACGTCGCCCATGCCGAGGATGCGCCCCGCCATGCGGTCGGGATGGAAGGCCTCGAACTCGTCGAGTTTCTCCCCGATCGACGCGTACTTGATCGGCCGGCCCGTGACCTCGGCCACCGACAGCGCCGCCCCGCCGCGCGCGTCGCCGTCCAACTTGGACAGGATCACGCCGGTGAAGTCGACGGCCTCCTGGAAGGCCTTGGCGACGGTGACGGCCTCCTGGCCGATCATCGCGTCGATGACGAACAGCGTCTCGACCGGCTCGACGGCGGCCTTGATGGCCGTCGCCTGGTCCATCAGCTCCTCGTCGACGTTGGTACGCCCCGCGGTGTCGACGATGACCACGCCCGCGCCGAGCCGTCTGGCCTCGGCGACCGCCTGACGCGCCACTGCGACCGGGTCGCCCGACTCAACCGGCGCGTACACCGGGACGTCGACCTGCTCGCCGAGCACGCGCAGCTGCTGCACGGCGGCGGGACGCTGCAGGTCGCAGGCCACCAGCAACGGCTGGCGGCCCTTCTTGCGCAGCAGCTTGGCCAACTTGCCGGCGGCGGTCGTCTTTCCCGAACCTTGCAAGCCGGCCAGCATGATGACGGCGGGCGAGCGGCTGCCGAGATCCAACGGTGCCGACTGCTCGCCGAGGATGCGGACGAGCTCGTCGTGCACGATCTTGACGACCTGCTGGCCGGCGTCGAGCGCCGCGCTGACCTCGGTCCCGACGGCCCGTTCCCGGATGCGCGCGACAAACGTGCGGACGACCTTGAAGTTGACGTCGGCTTCCAGCAGTGCCAGACGGATCTCACGCAACGCCTCGTCGACCTGCTGCTCGGTGAGCTTGCCACGGCCGCGCAGGCCGGCGAAGACGGCGTCGAGCCGGTCGGAAAGCGCGTCGAACATGGGCGGACATCCTGTCGGGGTGGCGGGTTGGAGAGTGTAGCCGGGCCGGGTTGTTGGCTGACCGGGCCGGGTAGATCGCCCCTATGCAGACTCGAACGATCGCCGGTCACAGCGTCAGCGCCATCGGCTTGGGCGCAATGCCCATGTCGCTGGAGAACCGCCCTGACGAGCAACAGTCGCTGCGCACGATCCACGCGGCGCTGGACGCGGGCGTCACCCTGATCGACACCGCCGATGCCTACTGCACCGGCGCGGACGACGTCGGTCACAACGAGCGGCTCATCGCCAAGGCGCTGTCGACGTGGTCAGGCGACCCCAACGACATCCTGGTGGCGACCAAGGGGGGTCACACCCGGCCCGATGACGGCTCCTGGCAGGTGGACGGCCGCCCTGAGTACCTCAAGCAGGCTTGCGAGGCCAGCCTCAAGGCGCTGGGCACCGACGCGATCGGGCTGTACCAATTCCACCGCCCTGACCCCGACGTCGCATATGCCGAGTCCATCGGCGCGCTGGCCGAGCTGCAGGCCGCCGGCAAGATCCGCCTGGCCGGCGTGTCCAACGCGTCGCTGGAACAGGTCCGCGAGGCCATGGGCATTTTGCCGTTGGCCAGCGTGCAGAACCAGTACTCCCCCGCCTTCCGGGACTCGGAGGAGGAGTTGCTCTTCTGCGCTGAGCACGGCATCGCCTTCCTGCCGTGGAGTCCGCTGGGAGGCATCGGCAGTGCCGGCGAGCTCGGTGATCACCATGTGGCCTTTGACACGGTCGCCGAGGAGCGTGGAGTCTCACCGCAGCAGGTGGCGCTGGCGTGGGAGCTGGCCAAGGCCCCCGAAGTGATTCCCATCCCCGGCGCCAGTCGTCCAGGGACGATCATTGACAGCCTGCAGGCGGCCGACCTGAAGCTCACCCCAGACGACCTGGCTCGACTCGACGAGTCCTGAGTCTTGGCCGCCCGCTGACCTGCGGAAACATCCTCAGCCGCCGGCTACGACTCAGTGTTGGGCAGGGTGTCGTCTGGAGGTAGTTAAGCGAATCCGACACACCTGTCTGACCCTTTCGTTTATGTGGAGAGTATATCCGGGACCAGACGCCGGTGACGAGGCTTTTCATGGCATTCCGGCAAGGCTCAAGAATGGGTTGACGGGCCAGGCTCAGAACGGATGGTGCTCGATCCGACCTGGCAAGAGCCGCAAGCGGCCGATGCGGTCGACGGCGAACGTCCGCTCTCCGGCACGCAGGTGACAGTAGCCGCGCAGCAGGTCGTCGCGGAAGGACCATGGGTCCACCACCCGATCGGTGGCGGCACCGCCTCGCGACGACGCGAAGTACTCCAGGCGCACCTGGCGCCCCTCCACCACCGCCCGGTCGAGCAACCCACGGATCGCCCTGGGACCGACCGCGTCCTCCGCTGTCCCAGGCAGCGCCGGCTCCTCGCGGAC
>Ga0136617_10000847_pt1 | contig 26609 bp, 30 predicted proteins | sample AntDrymUQ3222106_2_FD_129672 | JGI IMG/M metagenome (GOLD analysis project Ga0136617, IMG submission 129672) | Polar desert sand microbial communities from Dry Valleys, Antarctica - metaG UQ322 (21.06) | ecosystem: Environmental > Terrestrial > Soil > Desert | place: Antarctica: Dry Valley...
TCGCCTCTCGCCGTTCGGCGACGTTACCGCTCGATTCCGCAGACCTGTTCGGCGACGTCGCTGGTGAAGGCGGCCACGCGCAGGAAGGTACGCGGAATCCCGGCCGACTGGTCGGAGAAGCTGACGCTGCCGCTCTCCATCCGCACGCGGTAAGAGAGCTGGGTGCCCGGTCCGGGCGGCAGCTCGAGGCCCAGCTCGGCCTGGGGCACGAGGTCGCGCTGGAGCTGGCGCGCCCGCAGCAGCCGCTCGGCGTCGAGCGGGTGCTGGTCGGCGCCGCAGCGCACGCTGCCGCCGTCGGAGACGCGCAGGCGCAGGTTGGCGTTGCGGTCGGCGCCGCTGCGCTCGACCACGAAGAGGTCTGCCGGAGGCGAGCCGCAGCCAGCCGCCGCGAGCAGCACGGCAACGGCGGCCGAGGCGCTCGCCGCCGTCCGCCGGGTCACGCCACCACCAGCCGCGCCCCGGCGGTCTCGCGCAGGAAGCGCGGGGTCGAGCGCACGCCGTCCAGCCGTGCCTCCACCGCCGCGCGGTCGGCTCCGGTGGTCTCCACCGCCGCCGCGCAGGCCCACACGCGGCAGCCCTCCAGCGCCGCGGCGGTGTCGCGCAGCTCGGCCAGGCTGCGCGCGAAGACCGCCCGCCCCCCGGCGCTCACCGACGGTGTCGCCTCCGGCGCGAGCGCGCGCGCCTCCAGCTCCGGATCGAGCAGAAGCGCGAGCGCCCCGAAGGTGGCCAGGCCGCGGGCCTCCTCCCCCTCTGCGGCGGCGCCGACCAGCAGCGAGAGCCCCGTGTAGAGGCGCTCCAGCGAGTCCGAGGCGAGGATCACGGCGATCATCCTGTGCTCGTAGATCGTATGGACACCGTACTCGACACCCGCGGGCTGGCCTGCCCGCTGCCCGCCCTCAAGGCCCGCCTCGCGCTGCCCGGCGTGCCCGCCGGCGCCGCCCTGGTGGTGCTCGCCACCGATCCGGAGGCCCCGATCGACCTGGCCGCGCTCGCCGCCGACGCGGGCTGCGCCTTCACCGCCGAGCGGGAGGCCGGCGGCTGGCGCTGCACGCTCAGCCGCCTAGATGCGTGATTCCGCGGCCGTCGTGCCGGGTGCCAGGGTCGTGGAATCACTCATCTAGCACCGCCGCGGGCGTGATCGTCTCCACCACCACGTGCGCGCCCGCAAGGGCCGGCACGTCGCGCGGTGCGCGGGCCACGGCGACGGTGCGCATCCCCGCCGCCAGGCCGGCGGCGACGCCCGTCGGCGAGTCCTCGATCACCGCGCAGCCGCCGGGGTCGACGCCCATCCGCTCGGCGGCGCGGAGGAACATGTCGGGCGCGGGCTTGCCGTGCTCGATCTCGTCGCCCGCCACCGTGACCGCGAAGGTGTCCGCCAGCCCGGCCCGGTGCAGCGTGCGCTCGAGCCGGCTGCGCGGCGAGGAGGACGCGACGGCCACCGCCAGCCCCTGCGCCTGCAGGGCCCGGAGCGTGGCCAGCGCGTCGTCGAACGGCTCCAGGTCGGAGTCGATCAGCCCGAACAGCTCGTCGGAGTAGGCGGTCCAGAACGTGTCGGGGTCGGCCAGGCCCGGCACGCGCTCGGCGAAGAAGGCGTGCACCTGGGCGTAGGGCAGCCCGAGCAGCCCGGCGTACTCGGCGTCGTCGATCGCGTAGCCGTAGGGGCCGAGCCCGCGATCCCACGCGCGGCGGGCGAGCGGCTCGGAGTCGACCAGCGTCCCGTCGCAGTCGAAGATCACGGCGGCGAGGGGCATGCGACGGCCGACTGTATCCGCTGTGTCGCCCGCGCGACCTCGGCGTCACGCCACCGCGACCGCGCCGCCCCGGCGCGGATCGGCCCCGCCGGTCAAGGCGCCCGTCGCGCCGTCGCGGCGCACCGCCTGGGCCCCGCCGAAGAACAGGTTGGGCGCCGTGAAGCGCACGACGTCCTCGCCCGGCGGGTCGACGCCCGGCTCGGCGTAGACCGTGCCGGCCTCCAGGTGCACGCGCGGCGCCTCGATCGCGGCCTGCACCTCGAGCCCGCGGTCGAGCACCCCGACCACCACCTGCAGGATCGCCGAGCGGATCCGGTTGGAGCCCGCGGAGCCCAGCGCCAGTTGGGCCCCGTCGGCGCCCAGCACGATGGTCGGGGCCATCATCGACGGCAGCCGCCGCCCCGGCGGGTGCGTGTGGAAGCCGAACGGGGAGAGGTCCTCCTCGCCCATCATGTTGTTGAGGTGAATGCCGGTGCCGGGCACCACCTCGCCGCAGCCCTCGCCGTTCGTGCAGGTGACCGCGCAGGCCCAGCCGTCGACGTCGGCGCTGGAGACGTGGGTGGTGGCCCCGAGCCGGCCCGCGCTGAACTCCGCCACGAAGCCGGGGTCGGCCAAGCCGGCCAGGAAGGCGGGCGTGCGCTCGGCTTGCGCGGCGCGCATGGCCTCGACGAGGGCGGCGACCGGCGGCGGGCCCGGCGTCCGCTCGAGCAGCGCGAGAGCGTGGGCGAGCAGGATGCCCCCGGCGCTGGGCGGCGGATTGGTCAGCACGCGGTGGCCGCGGTAGGCGACGTCCACGGGCGCGCGCGCCACGGTCTCGTAGCCGGCCAGGTCCGCGCGCGTGAGCAGGCCGCCGCGCGCGCCGATCCACTCGACCACGCGCGCGGCCACCTCCCCCGAGTAGAACGGCGCCGGGCCCTCGGCCGCGAAGCGCTCGAGCGCGTCGGCCAGCGCCGCGTCGCGGTGCACCTCCCCCACGCGCGGCGGGCGCCCCGCCGGCATCAACAGCGCGCGCGACTCCGGCGTGGCACCGGCGATCGGGCGGAGGATGTCGAACAGGTAGGCCTGCTGGGGATTGACCTCCACGCCGGCCCGGGCCAGCGCCACCGCGGGCGCGACGAGGTCGGCCAGCGGCAGGCTCCCGAAGCGCTCGGCGGCCGCCCAGGCGCCGGCCAGCACGCCGTACACGCCGGCCGCCGCCGCGCCGATGTGAAACAGCTGCACGGCGTCGCCGAAGGAGACCTCCACCTCGACCAGCGGCACGTGCGGGCGTCCCACCGCGCCCGCGCCGGGCGCGGCCACGAAGAAGTCCAGCAGCACCGGCGCCGCGCCGGGCGGCGCCGCCAGCAGGTAGCCGCCCGCGCCGAGCCCGGTGAGCATGGGCTCGGCCGCGAAGGACGCGAACATCGCCCCCAAGGCGGCGTCGACGGCATTGCCGCCGGCGCGGAGCACGTCCGCGCCGGCTGCTGCAGTGACGGGATGGCCGGCGGCGACGACGCCGCGCACGCGTGAGCCCTTAGAACCTGGGGATGTACTCGGGGACGTCGACGTCGACCGACTCGCGCCGCCGCGCGGCCCGCGGCGGCGGCGACCCGCCCCCGAGCCGGCTGACCCGCGGCTCGCCCTGCGGCTCGCGCAACGCGCCCGCGCGCTCCTCGCGCCGGGACGGCTTGACGTCACCGTAGCCCGTGGCCACGACCGTGACCCAGACCTGCTCCTCGAGCTTCTCGTCGACCATCGCCCCGAAGATGATGTTGGCGTCGGGGTGGGCGGCCTCGGCCACCGCCTGCGCGGCCTCGTTGACCTCCCACAGCGACAGGTCGCGCCCGCCGGTGATCGACAGCAGGATCGAGCGGGCCCCCTCCAGCGTGGTCTCCAGCAGCGGCGAGGAGGCGGCCTGGGCGGCCGCGTCGGTGGCGCGCTTCTCGCCCTGGCCCATGCCGATGCCCAGCAGGGCCGGGCCGGCGTCGGCCATGATCGTGCGCACGTCGGCGAAGTCCAGGTTGATCAGGCCCGGGAGCACGATCAGGTCGGAGATGCCCTGCACGCCCTGGCGCAGCACGTCGTCGGCGACGCGGAAGGCCTCGACCATCGACGTCTGCTTGTCGAGCACCGACAGCAGCCGGTTGTTCGGCACCACGATGAGGGTGTCGACCTCCTCGGCGAGCACGGCGATGCCCTGCTCGGCGGCCTGCGCGCGGCGCGAGCCCTCGAAGCCGAACGGCTTGGTCACGATCCCGACGGTCAGCGCGCCCAGCTCGCGCGCGATCCGGGCCACCACGGGCGCGCCGCCCGTGCCGGTGCCGCCGCCCTCGCCGGCCGTGATGAAGACCATGTCGGAGCCCTTGAGCAGCGCCTTGATCCGGTCGTAGTCCTCCATCGCCGCGGTGCGCCCGCGGTCGGGATCGGACCCCGAGCCCAGCCCGCGCGTGAGGTCGGCGCCGATCTGCAGCGTGAGGTGCGCGGAGGCCTGCTGGAGCGACTGCGCATCGGTGTTGACGGCCATGAACTCGACGCCGCCGACCTCGGCGTCGATCATCCGGTTGACCGCGTTGACGCCGGCGCCGCCGACGCCGACCACGCGCAGCGTGGGCGAGCCGACCGGCTGCGGGATCGGCGGGGCGTAGGGCTCCGGGGCCGGCGCGCCGCCCGCGCCGCCGGGCGGGCTCATCAGGTTCTCGGGCAGGTCGGAGGAGAACGCGTGGCGCAGGCGCTCCTGCGGCGTGGGCGTGCGCGGCGTCTCGTCGGGCTCGGGCGCGTGGGCGGCCGGCGCGGGCGTCGCCGCGGCGGGGGCCTGCAGCCCGTCGGTCTCCGTCTTGCGGAACAGCGCCGCCAGCGGGCCTTCCCGCATGCTCGCCCGCTTGCCGCTACCCATTCGAGAGCACCTCCTTGGCCAGCTGGCGGTACGAGTCGGCCGCCATGCCGGTGGGATCGTACTTGAGCACCGACATGCCCTTCACGGGAGCCTCCGCGAACCGGACCGTCTTGCGGATCCGGGCCCCGAACACGCGATCGCCGAAGTTCTCCTCCAGGATCTCGATCGCCTCCTTGGCGTGCAGCGTCCGGGTGTCGACCATGGTGGGCAGGATGCCCGCGATGTCGACGTCCGGATTGAGGTTCTCGCGGATCATGGAGAGCGTGTTCTGCAGCTGGATGAGACCGCGCATCGACAGATACTCGCACTGCACGGGGACGATCACCTTGTCGGCCGCGGTCAACGCGTTGATGGTCAAGAGTCCCAGGGACGGCGGCGTATCGATGCAGACGAAGTCGTAATCGCCCAGAATCGGGCGCAGCGCCTTGCTCAACGCGCGCTCGCGACCGATCTTCATCGACATCGCCATCTCGGCCCCGGCGAGGTCGATCGAGGCGCAGGCGACGTCCACCTCGGCGTGGACGACCACCTCGGGCAGCGGCAGGTCGTGCACGAGCACGTCGAACATCGAGCGCTCGAGCGTGTCGGGGTCCACGCCCTGCGACATGGTCAGGTTGCCCTGGGGGTCCATGTCGACGCACAACACGCGGTGGCCCTCCTCGGCGAAGGCGGCGGCGAGGTTGAGCGTGGTCGTCGTCTTGGCCACGCCGCCCTTCTGGTTGGCGAAGGCGATGACCTTGGCCTTGGCCTGGCGGGTCACGGCAGGGCTCCTCGGGTCGGGAAGGACCATCGGCCCACGATTCGCGGCCCGGCGGCGTTCTCCTCCCGCGCCACAATGGACCCGTGGCCCGCGACCCCGAGGATCGGATCGGCCTGGGCCACGTCGCCACCGTGTCGTTCCTGGCCAGCCGCGCCGCCCCCTCGGCGCAGTTCTGGCTGGCGCTCGGTGGCGGCGTGGCGCTGGCTCGCACCGCCATGCGCGCCGGGGCACGCACCGGCTTCGGCGTCTCGCTGGCCGCGATGCTCCAGACCGTCGCGGTGATGGGGCCCGCGCGCGTGAACGCCCCGCTCACCCAGGCCCTGACCGCACCGGTGATGGGACGGCTGCAGGCGCGGCACGCGCCGGCCTGGGTCGAGTTCCTCGCCTGCCTGGCCATCCGGCTCGTCCACTACGCGGTGCTGATGGCGTTCTTCGTCTTCGTCGTGCTGGGCGGGATCGACGCGGTCACCACCACCTACGAGCGGCTGACGGGCTGGCTGGGCGTGGTCCCGGACGGGCCGGTGGCGGCGCTCGGCGCCCTGGCGGCCGGCAACGTCGCGTGGGCGTTGTTCTTCAGCGTCACGCAGGTGGCGATCTACCGGCGCGCGCTGGGCGCGTGGCCGGCGCCGGAGCACGGCAGCGCGCCCGTGAGCGGTCCCGGCGGCACGGTGCGCGCGACGGCGGTTGGTCCCGGCGACACCATCCGCACGCCCGGCCGCTTCGACCCGCGCGCCGTCGTGCTGGCCGCCGTGCTGGCATCGGGGCTGCTGCTGGCGAGCACGGCGTGGCTCCTGCTGATCGGCGTGCTGGCGTGGCTCGTGCCGGCCTGGCTGCTCGCCAAGCCCGACCGCGACGCGCTGCCCCTGGGCGCGGCCCTGGCCGGCATGCTCGCCTTCGCCGCGCTCACCGGCGGGCTGCTCGGCGGCGCGGGGCTGGAGCTGACCCTGCGCCGGGCCCTGCGCGCCGTGCTCCTCGTCGCGGTGGCGACCTGGATGCGCGCCGCGGCGGGCCCCGACGGGCTGCGCGAGACCTTCCGGCGCGCGCTCTCGCGGCTGCACCGGCTGCCGGGCGTGGCCGAGGCGTCGGTCGTGTTCGCCGGGCTGGACGCCGGGCCGCGGCTGATCGCCGCCGGCCGCGCCGCGGCCAACCGCTTCTCCGCCGTGGAGCTGCGCCCGACCCAGCTGGCCGACGCCCTCACCCTGTGGGTGGCGACCGAGGCGGCCGCCTACGCGCCCGGCGCGGGAGCGCCGCGGCCGGCGCTGCGGCTGCGGGCGCCCGACGGCCTGCTGCTGGCGCTCACCCTCGCGCCCGCCTTCGCGCTGGTCGGCCACTGAAAGGGATGAACGTCAACCCGCGATGTTGGGTTCAACCGCCCAGCGGACAAGGACCTGACGTGCCAGACGCCGAGAGCGGCCGCGGAGCTCCGCTTCGACGGCGCCACCAAGACCTACCCGGGCGCCGACAAGCCGGCCGTGGACGGGCTCACCCTGACCGTCCCAGCGCAGGCCGGTGCCCCGGTCGGTGACCGCGAACAGGTGGCGGCCGGCGGGAGTGAAGGCCGCCGACGTCCAGCCGCCCTCCGTCGGGAGGGCGGAGCCGATGCGCCGCCGGGTCTCGACGTCCCACAAGACGACGGTGCCGTCGGTGCTCGACGTGGCCATCGTGCGGGAGTCCGGTGAGAAGCCGATCGTGAGGATGAAGCCCTCGTGGCCCTTGAGCGGCCCACCCACCGGCTTCCAGTCCTGTGTCGACCAGAGCTGGACCTCGCCGTCGAACTGCCCCGTGGCGACGTGGCGCCCGTCGGGCGAGAAGGTCGCCCACCGGACGTACTCCTCGGTCGGCAGCCGTGCGACGCGACGACCGGTGCGCGCGTCGCGGATCTCGGTGCCCCGGTCGTCGGCGGCGACGGCGAGGCGCTCGCCGTCCGGGCTGAAGGCGACCCAGAAGGCGATCGGGCCGCTCTGGAAGCGGAGCCGACCGGGTCGGCGCCGGCGCAGGTCGAGGCTGCGGACGACCCCATCCGGGGCCTGGGCGACCACCAGCTGCCGTCCGTCGGGGGAGAAGGCCAGCGCCTGCGCCACCTGGGGCACGACTCGAACGGGCGACCCGTCGCGCCTGCCCGTGGCCGGGTCGACGACGGTCACTCGGCCCGACTCCCCTGCCCCACCCGTGACCGCCAGCCGGCGGCCATCCGGGCTGAAGGCGGCCGCGGTCACCGGCCCGCGGGAGAGTGCGGCGATGCGCCTTCGCCGCAGCGTCTGGGCGTCGAAGAGGGCGACCGTGCCGGCCGCCTCCCCGACCGCGACCGAGCGACCGTCGGGGGATACGGCGAGGACCGGCGGATAGTCGGGGATGTACCGCTTGCGCGTGGTGAACGGGCGGCCGAGTCGCCGGTCGCCGGCCAGGTCCCAGGCGATCGCGCTGGCGTCGAGCCCCACGCTGACCGCGGTGCGCCCGTCGCCGGTGATCTCGAGGCCGGTCACCCGCCCGGTGTGGCCGGACAGGGGCTCACGGACCTCGCCAAGCGCGAGGTCCCACACGAGGATCTCGCCGTCGTCGCCCGCGCTGAGGAAGCTGCGCCCATCCGGCGCGAACCGGATCGCCTGCACGCCGCCCGCGTGTCGACCGGAGAGCCGGCGCACGCGGCCGGTGCCGGTCTGGGACGAGCCGGATCCCGCCGTCGTCGCCGCCCAGGGCGAGTACCCGCTCGTCCGGGCTCACCCCGATCTTGAGCCCTCCCACCGGATAGCGGTTCAGGACGCGCAGCGTGCGCGCATCGATCGCGTAGGTCGCGCGCTCACGTCGATTGGTGAGGTACAGGCGCGCACGATCGACCGAGAGCTGCGCCTCGGCCGAATCGGTGGATTGCCCGACCACCACCGCCGCGCCTTCGAACCTGCCCGTACGCGCGCCGCGCTCGGCGCCCGGCGTCGCCTGGTCCCGACGCGCGCGTTGCTCCCCTGTTCCCGTCCAGGCGCCCGCGGCGACGCGGGCGCCGGGCGGATCTTCGCTCGAGTTTTCGTCTAGCTAGATTAGCTAAAGCTGGTACCCTACGTGCCATGGCTCAAGTCGGCATGCACGAGGCCAAGACCAAGCTGTCGCAACTCGTCGAGCGCGCGGAGGCCGGCGAGGACATCGTCATCGCCCGCAACGGCACGCCGGTCGCGCGCCTGGTGCCCGTCGCGTCCACGAGCTCACTCGCGGCGGTGCACGGTGCGCTACGCGGCCAGGTGCACCTCGCCGACGACTTCGACGAGCTGCCCGACGACATCGCCGAGGCCTTCGGCGCGCGTTGAAGCTGCTGCTCGATACACACGCCGCGCTGTGGTTCCTCAGCGGCGACGAGCGCTTGGGTGTGGGTGCGCGGCACCATCTCACCGACGGCACCAATCGGGTGCTGCTCAGCGCAGCCGTCGTCCTGGAGGTCGCCATCAAGCGCTCGCTGGGAAAGCTCGTCGCGCCGGAGGAGTCCCTGTCGCTCCTGCTCGGCGCGGGCGTGCAGGCGCTTCCGGTGAGCATCGAGCACGCCGCGGCCGTCGAGCACCTCCCGTGGCACCACCGCGACCCGTTCGACCGCATGCTCGTGGCGCAGGCCTCCATCGAGGGAGCGGCGCTCGTGTCGCGCGATGACGCGCTGCGCCCCTACGGCGTCACGCTCATCTGGTAGCCGAGCCCGCTGCCCGCAACTGTGCCCCTTCGGCTTCCCCGGTTCGCTTGCCCGCGGGCCCCGGGCGGATCTATGCTCGGCAGGTGGACTCGGTCGACGCAGACGCCCACGCCGCCGAGCGCGAGCCCGCCCGCGCCCCCGCGCTGCGGCTCGGACCCGAGGCGCCCGAGCGCGTCCCGGCGCCGCGGACGCCGCTGGCGCGGCTGGCCGCCGGGCTGGGCAACCGCGCGCTCGGCCGGGTGCTCACGCGGATGCGCGACGGCGCCGGGATCCTCGCCGGCGGCGCGGTGCACCCTGACGTGCAGGCGGCGATCGGCGCGTCGCGCGGGTCCGGCAGCGCGCTGGACCGCAGCGTGGCCGAGGCGCTCGCGCCGGCCATGGGCGGGCCGCTCGACGACGTGCGCGTGCACACCGGGCCGGCCGCCGCCGAGCTGGCGCGGGCCGTCACTGCGCGCGCCTTCACGGTGGGCTCTGACATCTACTTCGGGTCCGGCGAGTACAAGCCCGGCACCCCGGACGGCAACGCGCTGATCGCGCACGAGGTCGCCCACACCGTGCAGCAGCGCGGCGCGCCGCTGCACGGGCCGCTGAGCGTCTCCCAACCGGGCGACGCCCTGGAGCGGGAGGCCGACGCGGTGGCCCGTGACGCGCTCGGCTGAGCCGACCGCGGCCGGCCTCGCCCTCCTCGACGCCCGACTGCGCGTTGCGGTGCAGCGGGCGGCGGCCACCGAGTCGGGCGCCGACGATGCGCTGCGTGGCCTCTACATCTCCGATCAGCAGGCGCTCGACCGCGCCGGGTCAGACGGTGCCCCGGGCGCGGGCGACGCCGAGGCCCGCATGGCCGCCGCCGGCCGGCGCCTGGGGCTCGACGCGCTCGAGCAGGCGGTGCTGGCGGTGTGCGCGGCGCCCGAGCTGCATCCGCGCTATGGCTTCCTCTACGCCTACCTGCAGGACGACGTCACCCGCCGGCTCGCCAGCCCGCGGCTGGTGGCCGATCTCCTGGAGGGCGAGGGCACCGGCCGCACCGACGTGCTGGCATGCTTCGGGCCGATCGCCCGCCTGGCCCGCGCCGGTGCACTGACGCTGCTGGCGACCGACGCGCCCGGCCCGCTGGCCGACCGCCCCGTCAAGGTCGCCGATCGCCTCGCCGCCTACCTGCTCGGGGCCGGCGGCGCCCTCGCCGAGACCGGCGCGCCCGCCGTGCTGACCCGGGTCGACGCGCAAGGCGATGCCGGGCGCCCCGACGTCGTCGCGGAGGTCGAGCGCCTGCTGGGCGTGGAGACCCGGCTCCCGCTGGTGGCGTGCGGACCCGACGCCGCGGCGGTGGTCGCCGCCGCCGCGGGCCCGCTCGTGCTGCTCGAGGTGCGCGCGCTCGAGTCCGCGGGCGCGCTGCCCGACGCGACGCTGGCCGCCGCGCTGGAGGAGCGCCGGCTCTGCCTGAGCGGACTGGAGCACGCCGGCCCCGCCGACCATGCGCGCCTGCTGCAGGCGATCGACGAGCGTGAAGAGCGCACGCTGGTGCTGGGCCGCTCGCGCGCCGACGCGCTGATCCTCTCCGACCGGACCGCGCTGCTCGTCGACGTGCCGATGCCGACGTTCGCCGAGCGTCGCAGCGCGTGGAGCCGGCACGCGCAGGTGGGCGGCACCGACGACGTGGCGGCCAAGTTCCGCCTCTCGGTCGAGCAGATCGTCGCCGCCGCCGAGGTCGGCCGCGTCACCGCGCGCACGCGGGGCGCCGCCGCGCCCGACCGCGCCGACCTGGACCTGGGCGCCCGCTACGCGTCGGTCTCCAAGGTCGGCGAGCTCGCGGCGAGCCTGGACGCGCCCTACGGCTGGGACGACCTCGTCGTGCCCGAGCGCCAGCGCGTGCTGCTGCGCTCCATCTCCGCCTACCTGCGCCACCGCGACCGCGTGCTGTCGGAGTGGGGCTACGAGCGCACGGTGGCCCGCACGCAGGGGCTGAAGATCCTCTTCGCGGGCGAGTCGGGCACCGGCAAGACGATGGGCGCGCAGGTACTGGGCGCCGAGCTCGGGCTCGACCTCTTCCGCGTCGACCTCGCCACCGTGGTCTCCAAGTACATCGGGGAGACCGAGAAGAACCTCGAGCGCATCTTCGCCGCCGCCGACGGCTCCAACGCGATCCTCTTCTTCGACGAGGCCGACGCGCTGTTCGGCAAGCGCTCGGAGGTCTCTGACTCCCACGACCGCTACGCCAACCTCGAGGTCGCCTACCTGCTGCAGCGGATGGAGCTCTACCCGGGCGCGGTCATCCTGGCCACCAACTTCAAGCGCAACATCGACGACGCGTTCGTGCGGCGGCTCGACTTCGTCGTCGACTTCCCGTTCCCCGAGCCCGACGATCGCCGGCGCATCTGGCGCCTCGTCCTGCCGCCCGAGGCGCCCGTGGCCGCCGACGTCGACCTCGAGTTCCTCGCCACCCGCTTCAAGCTGTCGGGCGGCGCGATCCGCAACTGCTCGCTCGCGGCCGCCTTCCAGGCGGCCGACGAGGACGCCCCGATCTCCATGCGCCACCTGATCCGCGCCGTCGCGCAGGAGTACGGCAAGCAGGGCCGCCTGACGCTGGAAGCCGACTTCGCGGGCTTTCACGAGCTCGTGCGCGGCTGACGCGCCGCTACCGGCAGACCGACTTCTCGCCGGGCGTGTAGGGGATCCGCGGCCCCCACTGGCGCTCGGCCGCCGCCTCGACGACCGCCGGGCACGCCGGCACGGGGTCGAAGGCCACGTCGGGGATCCGCACCGGCTGCGTCGGCTCATCCCACTCCCGCAGCAGCTGGACGTCAGCGCGGCGGAGGTACTCATAGAGCTTGGCCGCCCGCCGGCGCGTGCCGGCGCGTGGGTCCTCCACCAGCTTGCGGTCCGCTGACGTGAGGCGGTTCAGCTCGGCCGGATCCGCGGTGAAGGCCGGCACCACCTTGCGGTCCAGCACGGACCCCTCGTCCTCCCGCTCGGTCTCCACGCCCCCGACCTTGGCCGTGTGGGAGGAGGAGAACAGCTCGCCGCGGCCGGTCGGCTTGACCTCGTCGTCGACGCACGGGCGCATGCGGAGCGGCGAGCAGCGCCGGCGCAGATCGTCGCGCACCGCGGTCGCCCGGGCCTCGGAGAGGGTCTGGTTGCCCTGGAAGCGGTGGCCGGCGGCGCTCGGGGCCGTCGGCGGCGCACTGCTGCCCTCGGGTGAGGTGTAGCCGTCGATGGCGGTGACGCGGTGGCCGGCGTTCATCAGCCGGTCGAGCTCGGCCAGCGCGGCGGTGTTCGCCTCGCCGGGCCCGCTCGCGTCGCGGCGCAGGTCGGCGGTCTCGTAGTCGAAGTACAGCCGCACCCGATCGTCCTGGCGGCGATGGCGCGGCGGGGGCTGGATCACGATCTCGGTGTCGCGCTCGCGCACGCAGCTGTACTCCCACAGGAACTCGGCCACGATCGGCGGGCACGCCTCGACGCGCGGCGGCTCGCCGGGCAGCGGCACCTCGATCTTGACCGTCCCCTGGCCGCCGGGCTGCCGGCCCTCCTGGCCCTGGAGGTCGGTGGCCTCCCCCGCAAGGCGCACCTTGAACCAGCCGTTGTCGAAGGTCACGCCGGCGCTGGCGCCCAGCAGGCCGGCCTTGTTGACGTCGAGCTTGATGTCGCCGGTCACCCGCCACGACTCGTTGCGGGCGATGTCGACCTCGGCGAACGGCTGCAGCTTCGCATCGGCCACCGTCCGCTTCACCGCATCGAGCCCGCCGCCGCGGGCGATCTCCTTGCCGACCTCGTCGAGCAGCTCCTCGAGCGCGCCCTGCGGGTTGGCCCCCACGTCGATGCGCCCGCGCGTCCCGCGGCACCATGCGACCCGGGCGAAGACGCGCTTGTCGTCGTGGCAGAGGCCGAAGCGCGGCCGCCCGGGCTCGATCGCGTTGCGCGCGCGGACGCGCCGCGTGACGCGGTAGCGGCTGCCGTCGTCCAGCACGACCCGCAGCTGGTTCGCGTCGGCGCCCGGAGCGACGGACTGGACCTGTGGCTCACGCGGGGCGACCACCTGGCGCAGCAGCTGCCCGACCGCGCGGTTGCCCGCCGTGCGCTGCAGGACGCGCACGCCGGTGCCGCGGGCCGCCGCCGGCATCGCGGCCCGCGCCGGTGCTGTCCCGGGCCCGGTGCGGACTGGATGGGAGGGGGGCGCGAACGCCACGCCTACTCGTTGCGCGGCGGGTTGAAGCGGGTGTACTCGTCGGCGCTGGCGTCGGGCACCATCACGCCCTTCTGCTCAGCGTCGGGGTGCTTGATCCAGCGCGCCAGCGCCCGGCCCGTGGCCTTGTTGCCGGCGGCGCGCTGGAGAGCGATCAGCCGCGCCGCCGCGCCGGACGCCGCGCGCGCGGGTGCGCGCGCACGAGCGCCACCGGAGTCGCGCCGCGAGTCACTGGCGGGCATGCGCATGCAGACCCGGTTCTACCGGTGAGCCCCCGCCCGGGTCAACCACGGGGCTCGCGGCTTGCCCCAAAGTCTTCCCCCACGGGCGTGCGGGCCGCGGTTAGGGTCGCTCGCATGCCCCACGTCGTGGACGTGCCGCTCAACACCGCGATCGCCGACCTCGACGAGGCGCTGCGGGCCATGCTGCGCCGCGAGCTGCGCCGGCACGGCTTCGAGGGCGTGCAGATCGCCTTCGACGCGCCGTCCAAGGAGTGGTCGGGCAAGCTCACCAGCCCGACCGTCGACCTCTTCCTCTACGACCTGCGCGAGGCGACCGAGCGCGCCGTCACCTCGCCGGGCGAGCGCCGCGCCAACGGCAGCGCCGTGCTCACCGCCCCGCCGCTGCGGCTGGAGCTCACCTACGCCGTGACGGCCTGGACCAAGGCGGTCGAGGACGAGCACCGGCTGCTCTCCCAGGTGCTCGCCGTGCTCTTCTCCCACCGGCGGCTGCCGGCCGACCTGCTCGGCGAGGGCGACGGCGCGCTGGCCCGGGCCGAGACCTCGGTCGGGCGCCCGCGCGAGGAGAAGGCCGACTTCTGGACCTCCGTGGGCGGTCAGTACAAGGCCTCGATCGACTACGTGGTGCACGTCACCATCGCCTCGGGCGCGAGCTTCGAGCGCGGGCCGGAGATCCGCACGCAGACGCTGCGCACGCGGCTCGCCGGCGCGCCCGCGCGCACCGTGCGCGAGCTGCACCGCGTGGCCGGGACCGTCTGCGACGCCGACGAGCGGCCGGTCGCCGACGCCTGGGTGGCGGTGCCCGAGGCGGGGCTGTGGTCGGTCACGGATCGCGCGGGGCGCTTCCGCTTCAACCGGATCGCGCCCGGTCCGCACCGCCTGATCGCCCGCACCGCCGCGGGCGAGGAGGGCGAGGCGACCCTGACCGTGCCGGGCGGCACCGCCGACCTCACCGTGACGGCCGCGACGCCGCGGGCCCGCCGTGCGAAGTGAACGAACGGGCATCGCGGCGTGCCCGATCGGCTCTAGGACCGCGGGCGCCGGTGGGGCAGGCTGGCAGGCGTGTCCCCCCCGCTCGTGCTCCGCGTCCTGCTCGGTGACCTGGCGCCGATCATGGCCATCGGGCTGCGCTCGGTGCTCGAGGACGAGGGCATCGACGTGATCGGCCAGGAGACCGAGCGCAGCCGCATCGTCCGGCGTGCCGAGCGCCTGCAACCCGACGTGGTCGTGCTGGACCTCGACCACGACGGGGCGCGCGCGCTGGGCGAGGAGGTCCACCACGTGGCGCCGCACACCAAGGTGATCCTCTGGGCGCGCAACGAGACCGTCATGGGCGTCCTGGAGACGGTCTCCGCCGCGCCCCGCCTCGTCCCCATCAACGTGCCGCACGGACTGCGCAGCGAGTTGCGCTCACGACGTCACTCAGACCAAACGGAGGAGTGAAGTGCCCACATACCTGACCCCGGGCGTCTACGTCGAGGAGATCCCCGCCGCCAACAAGCCGATCGAAGGCGTCGGCACGGCCGTCGCGGCCTTCGTCGGACTGGCGCCCGGCGGTCCCGTCAACGTGCCGATGCGCCTCTCGAACTGGACGCAGTTCTCGAAGCTGTTCGGCGATCCGAACAACCCGGAGAACGGGCCGTTCATGGAGGGGAGCTACCTCGCCCACTCCGTCTACGGCTTCTTCCAGAACGGCGGCAGCGTCTGCTGGGTCGTCCGGGTCGGCTCGGAGAACGGCGCGAGCACCGCGGCGCGCGCCGCGCTGCCGGCCGAGACCGACAAGAACGTCGAGGCCTTCCGGGCGATCGCGCTGAAGGGCGTCGAGGAGCCGGTCACGATCGAGCTCTCCGAGGAGTCGCCGGGCGCGGGCAAGGACGGCGAGGCGACCTACAAGCTGATCGTCGCGGCCGGCTCGCAGTCCGAGAGCCACGAGGGGCTGTCGCTCAAGAAGGGCCGCGCCAACCTCCTGACCAAGGTCAACGCGGCCTCCAAGCTGATCAAGCTCGAGGAGACGGGCGCGTCGCTGCCGGAGACGAAGGTGGCGACCGGCTCCTACACGCTCTCGCCACCGGCGCAGGCGCCGGAGAAGATCGAGGCCGCGCACTTCGAGGGCGACGTCGCCAAGCGCTCGGGCATGGGCGGGCTGGCCGCGGTGGACGAGGTGACGATGGTCGTCATGCCCGACGTCATGGTGCTCGCCGACAACGGCTCGGACGCCCAGCTGCGCGATCTGCAGGGCAAGATGATCGCCCACTGCGAGATGGCCGGCGACCGCATGGCCATCCTCGACACGCCGCCCCACCTGCTGCCCCAGGAGGTGCTGGAGTGGCGCATGAACACGGCGGGCTACGACTCCAAGATGGCCGCGCTCTACTACCCGTGGATCGAGGTCATGGACCCGCTGACCAAGCGGCCGATGATGGTCCCGCCGTCGGGCCACGTGGCCGGCGTGTGGTGCCGCGTGGACGGCACCCGCGGGGTGCACAAGGCGCCGGCCAACGAGGTCATCCTCGGCGCCAACGGCCTCAGCTTCCAGATCACGCACGCCGAGCAGGGCGGCCTCAACAAGGTCGGCATCAACTGCGTCCGGGCGTTCCCGGGGCGCGGCATCCGGATCTGGGGGGCGCGCACGCTCTCCAGCGACCCGGAGTGGCGCTACATCAACGTCCGGCGGCTCTTCAACTACGTGTCCGAGTCGATCATGGAAGGCACGCAGTGGAGCGTGTTCGAGCCCAACGACGCGATGCTGTGGATGCGGCTGAAGGCGTCGGTGAGCACCTTCCTCACCCGGGTCTATCGCTCGGGCGCGCTGTTCGGCGCCACTCCGGGCGAGGCCTTCTACGTCAAGTGCGACGCCGAGACCAACCCGCCCGACGTGGTCGAGGCCGGCCAGGTCGTGTGCGAGGTCGGCATCTCGCCGGTCAAGCCGGCCGAGTTCGTCGTCTTCCGCCTGTCGCAGTACACGGGCGGCGGCGGGGCCGAAGTCGCCGAGTGACCACCCACCCCTGACCACTGAAAGGAGCCCGACATGGCAGACGACCTCGTCCACGGCAATTACAACTTCAAGCTCGAGGACCTCAAGGGCGCGGAGTCGCTGAAGTTCTTCTCCGCCGACATGCCCAGCTCGAACATCCAGATCTCCTCGGTCAAGCACTACGGCGAGAAGGGCAAGGCCGAGCCGCTGTCCGGCGGCGGCCACCAGGTGACCTGGAACCCGATCACGCTGCAGCGCTACTACGACGGCCAGACGTTCCTGTTCGACTGGTACAAGGAGACGATGGAGAAGGGCGCGGTCACCGACGAGACCAAGCAGGACCCGACCATCACCTGCCTCTCCAACGACCAGCCGCTGTTCATGTGGAAGCTGACGGGCGCAGTTCCGACGCAGTACAGCCAGAACGGCGCCAACGCGCAGACGCACGACCTGATGACCGAGTCGATCACGCTGACCTACGAGGAGGCCGATCTCACCACCGGCTAGGGCGACGTTCCGACGTTGGCCCAGGGGTCCGATGCAGACCGAGATCGCCTTCACCCTGCCGCGGGGCTACGTGGACGCCGACGGTGCGGTGCACCGCGAGGGGCGCATGCGCCTCGCCACCGCGCGCGACGAGATCGAGCCGCTGCGGCAGGTGGAGGTGCGCGAGAACCAGGCGTACCTCTCCGTGCTGCTGCTGTGCCGGACGATCGTCTCGATCGGTGCGGTGACCCAGATCACGCCGGCGCTGGTCGAGGGGCTGTTCGCGGCCGACTTCGACCATCTCCAGCGGCTCTACGAGCGGGTGAACTCGAACGGCGAGGCGGTCGGGGTGGTGAGTTGTCCGGCGTGTGCCCACCGGTTCGAGGTCGACATGACCGAGGTCGAGGATGGTCGCCTGGGGGAATGACGCGGCCGTCTCAGGAGCAGATGCTCACCGAGACGGCCCGCCTCGCCCATCACCTCCACTGGCCGCTGGACGCGATCCTCGACCTCGAGCACCGCGACCGCCGGCACTTCCTCGGCGAGGCTGACCGGCTCTCCGGCGGGATGGTTTGAGCGTGCGTGCGCTGAGGCTCATGCGGATGGCCGAGCGGCGGGCGGCGCGCGGGGCGGGTCACGCGTGGCTGGGACCGGCGGTGGCTTCGGCACGCGTGCCGAAGCACCTGGCGGCGGCGACGCGGCTGGTGCCCGCGCGGCCGCTCGCGGCGGCCGTGGCGGTCGCGCCGCGCCCGGTGGTCTCGGTCGTGCCGGCGCTCGCGGCGGCCGCGACGGCGGCGGCCCCGACGGCGGCGGCCCCGGCGGCGGCCTCGGCGGCGAATCCGTACGGGATCGAGGAGGCGCTCGCGTGGCGCGCCTCCCTCGAGGCCGACGGCGCGGCGGAGCCGGCGCCGATGGCCGCCGCAGCCGTCCCGACGACGAACACGTACGGCATGGAGGAGGCGCTCGCCTGGCGGGCGGCGATGGACGCCACGAGCGGCGCCGACGCGCCCCCGGCGCCGCCGAAGTCACCGCCCCGCACCGCCCCGGCGACACCCCGCTCGGCCCGGATCTCCGAGGGCCCGGCCCGCCCGGCGAAGCGCCTGACCAGCAAGCGGCCGGCTCCCGCGCCTGCGATCGAGCCCTCCCGGGCGGCGGCCCCGGCCTCATCCACCGTGGCCACGCTGCGGCCGGATCCGGCCGCGACGCCGACGATGGCCTCACCGCCACCGCCGGCCCAAGCAGAGCCAGGGACACCGCGCCAACCCACCGCCCCAGCCGCGCCGGTCCTGGCAGCGCCCGGGACGCCGTCACCAGCCGTGCCACCGACAGACGCGCCGCAACCCGCCGCGACACCACCGGCGACCGCCCCGCCGCTCACCGCCGCGCCGATCCCCGCGCCGACGGCCGCGCAGCCGTCAGCGGCTCCGCCACGAGCGGCCGCGCCGGCGGTGGCCACCCCGCCAGCTGCGGCCGCGCCGTCGCCCGCCGCCGCTCCAACACCCGTCCCGGCGCCGACGGCTGCGCCGCCGCCCAGCGGGCCGTCGACGATCGCACCGCAACCGAGCGCGGCGCCCACGCGCACCGCGCAGCCAGCGACGACCGCACCCCAACCCACCACGGCGCCCACCCGCACCCCGCAGCCAGCGACGACCCCGCAGCCAGCGACGACCGCACCCCAACCCACCACGGCGCCGACACCCACCCCGCCACCGTCGCCGACGACCGCACCGCAACCCACCACGGCGCCGACACCCACCCCGCCACCGTCACCGCAACCCAGCGCGGCGCCGACACCCACCCCGCCAGCGACGACCGCACCCCAACCCAGCGCGGCGCCCACGCGCACCGCGCAGCCAGCGACGACGGCACCCCAACCCACCACGGCGCCGACACCCACCGCGCCACCGTCGCCGACGACCGCACCGCAACCCAGCGCGGCGCCGACACCCACCGCGCCACCGTCGCCGACGACCGCACCGCAACCCAGCGCGGCGCCGACACCCACCGCAAGGCCGACGCCCATACCGCTGAGGCCGGCCACACGGCCGCCGCTGGTGGCACCGTCATCGGTCGGGCCGCCGGCGGCCGCCCCGCCCTCCCCCACGCCGGCCCTGCCGGCGTCGATCGCGACGCGCCAGCCCTCCCCACCGCCGCCCGCCGCGCTGTCTCGTGCGTCGGCTTCGCCGCCGTCGCCGGATTCGCCCGGCCACGCGACGTCGGAGGCACCGGCCACGCCGCCCTCCGGCGCGCAATCCCCTTTCCGAACCGTGGCAGCCCCGCTGCGCACGACCGCACCGCGACAGACCGAGGTCTCGGCCGAACCGGCACCCCCCGCCCGAGCGCCACACGACGCCCTCAACAAGGCGTCCTCGCCCGGCGCCGCGACCGCGTCTGAAGCCACCGTGGAAGGGCCCGTGCCGGTGCGGATCGCCGCGGAACACCGCGCGCCTTCCCCGCCGGCGCGGCCGCGGCTCGTCCGCGCGGCGCCCCCTCATGCACCGGTCGCGGCGCCGGCCGAGCCGCCCGCACCTTCCCGATTCCGCCGCGCGGTCGATGCGCTGCTCGGCCGCCGCTCCGCGACGACGAACGCCGTCGAGGTCGCCACCCCGGCGATCCCTCGCCGACATAAGCGTGATATGCACGCTTATGTCAGCAAGCGTTCGAATGCGGTGGTGACGGCGCCGCCCGCCGCGCCGCTGCCCGCGCGCGTTCAACCGATCGAGACACGGCCGGAAACGGGCGCCGGACCAGCCCGGGCCGCTGTGCGACCGGGGCCGGCGGTCTCCGCCTTCACGCCGGACGCGAGCGACGCCGGAGCGTTCCCCACGCACGTGAAGCGGCCCGTGGTGGCGCTCGAAGCCGCCGCCGTGGCCCCGCAGGACGAGGGCGCGGTGCCGGCGCCGAACGGCCTGCAGCGAAACGGGCGCACTGCGCCGCCGCAGGCACCGCCCGCCCACGATCCGATCCGCACCGTCCTCGCGGCGACCTCCTCACCGGCGCCGTTCACGACGGCCACACCGCCCCGACCCCAAGCTCCAGCCGCCACCCCCTCACCCGCGCCGTTCACGACGCTCGCACCACCGCGACCCCAAGCCGCAGCCGCGATCCCCTCACCGGCGCCGTTCACGACAACCCCGCCACCGCAACCGCAAGCCGCAGCCGCCACCCCCTCACCGATGCCGTTCACCACAACCCCGCCGCCACGACCGCAAGCCGCATCCAGCGCGCCAACCCGCGTGCTCGCCCGCTCGGCCACCGCGGCGCCGCCGCCCGCGTTCACCCCCGCGCCGGTGCAGCTCGCCCGCGCCCCCGCGGCCCAGCACCCGGCGAGCGGCGGCGGCGGCGCAAGCGGCAGCGGGAGCGGCGACGCCGTGTACGACGAGCTGCTGCGCCGCCTGCGCGACGAGTCCGAGCAACTCGGCCGCCTGATCCAGCACCCGTTCTGATGAGCCTCCAGCCCCTCAGCGTCCACTCCTTCGTCCTGAAGATCCCCGACATCGACACGGTCGGGTTCTTCATGCACTGCAGCGGCCTGGAGCTGACCTTCGACGTCTTCGAGTACCGCGAGGGCGGCAACAACGACATCGTCCACCGGCTGCCCGGCGCGCTGACCTACCCGAACCTGATCCTCTCGCGCGGGCTGACCAAGGAGGACACCCTCCTGAAGTGGTTCTACGCGACCCACACCGAGGCGCAGCGCAAGGAGATCACCCTCACGTTGAAGACGGGCGACTCCGAGCGCACCTGGACGTTCGCCGACGCGTTCCCGGTGAAGTGGTCGGGCCCGCAGATGGACGCCACCGGCGGCGACATCGCCACGGAGCGGCTCGAGATCGCCCACGCCGGACTGAAGCTGGCCTGAGCCATGGCGATGCCCCAGGGATTCCAGCGCGCGAAGCTCGAGATCGACGGCGCCACGCCGATCGAGTGCGCCTTCAACCCGCAGAGCTACACGGTCACCAAGACCAACGTGTGGAACTTCAAGCCGACCACGGGCGTCGACCTCCCCGACGGCGAGTTCGGCGGCGGGCTGCCGCGGCGCACGACGCTCTCGTTGCTGCTCGACGTGTCCCTGCTCGCCCCCGACCAGAGCGTCAAGGACACCGCCAACCAGCTGCTGAAGATGATGGAGACGGGCGGCGGGGGCGGCGGCGGCGGAGCGGCGCCCCCGTTCGTGACCTTCCGCTGGGGCTCGGTCGACCTGCCCAAGTCGGTGCCGGTCTCGCTGGCCATCCAGTTCGTCCTGTTCCACCCCAACGGCGAGCCGATCCGGGCCACCGTCGACCTCGAGCTCGCGCAGGCGGAGAAGGCCTCAACCGCGTCGGGCTCGGGCACCGACCAGGGCCAGAACCCGACCACGCGGGCGCAGCGCGGGCTCAGGGTCCACCGCGTGCGCGACGGCGACTCGCTGCCCTCGATCGCCTACGACGCCTACGGCGATCCGACGCGCTGGCGCATGATCGCGGAGGCCAACGGCATCGACGATCCGCTCGGCCTGCGCCGCGGCGCCGAGCTGACCATCCCAAGGTCGAGCTGACGCGATGCCCGTCACCTCGCGCGAGCACGTCGCCACCTACGAGGTCCTGATCGACGGCGGAGAGGTCGCCCAGGAGCACCGCGACCGGATCAAGGAGATCCGCGTCGTCGACCACCTGCGCCTGCCCGACGTCTGCCTGGTCCTGCTCACCTTTCCCAAGGCGGACGGCATCGACGCCCAGCCGTTCACGATCGGCCAGCAGTTGGAGGTCCGCCTCGGCGCCCGCGAGAAGCAGGTGCCCGAGACGCTGTTCAAGGGCGACATCATGTCGCTCGAGCCGGTGTTCGGCGCGGGCGGCTGCGGCCTGACCGTGCGCGCCTACGACCGCGCGCACCTGCTGCACCGCTCCCGCAGGGTGCGCACGTTCCAGAACCAGACCGCCGCCGACATCGTCGGCCAGGTGGCGGCGGAGTACGGCCTCGCCTTCGAGGGCGAGGCCAGCGGCGAGCCCCACGACTTCGTCCAGCAGGACAACGAGACCGACTGGGACTTCGTCTGGCGCCTGGCTGAGCGCTGTGGCTTCGAGTTCGTGGTGGAGGACCGCACGGCGGCGTTCCGGCGCCCCGGCAGCGGCACGGCGGTCGAGCTGGAGTGGCCGCAGACGCTGAGCACGTTCCGCCCCAACCTGACCGCCGCCCAGCAGGTCGCGGAGGTCACCCTGCGCGCCCACGACCCGCTGACCAAGCAGGCCATCGAGGTCAGCGCCGGGCAGACCCAGACCGTGGCCCGGATCGGCATCGACCGCGAGCAGGTGGCGGGCGCGTTCGAGGCCGCCGAGCTGCACATCGCCACCGAGCCGGTCAAGACCACCGCGGAGGGCAAGACCGTCGTGCAGGCCCTGCTCGACAAGCTCGCCAACGGCTACGTGGCCGCCGAGGGCACTGGTCCGGGCAACCCGAAGATCAAGGCGGGCGCGATCGTCAACGTCCGCGGGGTCGGCACGTCGTTCTCGGGCAGCTACCGCGTGGCCAGCTCCACCCACATCCTGCGCGGCGGCGGGGCGTACGAGACGCGCTTCGCCAACGCGCCCGAGCACACGCTGCTGGGCGCGATCGGCAACGGCGGCCCGCCCCGGCCCGACTTCGGCGCCCAGCTCGTGCTGGGGATCGTGACCAACACGAACGACCCCGACGCGCTGGGCCGGGTGCGCGTCAGCTTCCCGGCGCTGGGCGACGAGGCCGAGAGCGCCTGGGCGCGGATCGCCACCCCGAGCGCGGGCAAGGAGCGCGGCCTGCTGATGCTGCCGGTGGTCGGCGAGGAGGTCCTGATCGGCTTCGAGCACGGCGACACGACGCGCCCGTACGTGCTCGGGTCGCTGTTCAACGGCGTCGACACCCCCGGCGACGACCTGCTGCACGACCGCGACGGCTCGTTCGTGGTGCGCAGCGACGCCCACGTGCACACCGAGGCGGTCGACTCCTACACGCTCAAGAGCGGCGGGGCGCTCGCGGTCGAGATCGGCGGGAACGTCGAGGAGGCCTACGGCCGCGACTGGACCAACGAGACGCGCGGGAAGGCGACGCTGACCGCCACCCAGCCGTTCGCGATCGAGGGCCAGAGCGTCAGCCTGAAGGGCATGACCACGGTCGAGCTCGAGGGCTCGGCCTCGCTGACGCTCAAGTGCGGCCCGGCGCAGATCCAGCTCTCCCCCGCCGGCGTGACCATCTCCGGACCGCTGATCAACATCGGCTGATGTCGGAGATCATCGGATCGGGCCTGGCCTTCCCCCTCGGAGTCGACTCCCGCGGGGCGCTGGCGCTGGCCGGCGGCGAGGACGACATCCAGCAGGCGATCGGGATCATCCTCGGCACCGCGCCGGGCGAGCGCGAGATGCGTCCCGAGTTCGGCTGCGCGGTGCACGACCTCGTGTTCGACACGATCGACGCGGCGATGATCGGGAGGCTCGAGACCGCGATCCGCGGCGCGCTGGACCGCTGGGAGCCGCGCATCACCGTCGAGTCGCTCGACTTCGACCTGGCCGGGGTGGGCGAGGGCCGGCTCGCCATCACGATCGGCTACACGGTCCGCGCCACCAACCACCAGCGCAACCTCGTCCACCCGTTCTACGTGATCCCAGAGGAGGAGAGCGAGTGAGGCTCCCCGCCATCGAGCTCGACGACCGGCGCTTCCAGGATCTCGTCTCCGAGGCGCGGCTGCGCATCAGCCGCGCGTGCCCGGAATGGACCGAGCACAACGTCTCCGATCCCGGCATCACGCTGATCGAGCTGTTCGCGTGGATGACCGAGATGACCATCTACCGGCTCAACCGCGTGCCGGACAAGCTCCACGTGGCCCTGATGGAGCTGCTGGGCATCCAGCTCGACGGGCCGACCGGGGCGCGCTGCGACGTGCGCTTCCGGCTCAGCGCCCCGGCCGACCGCGCGGTGTCCATCCCCGGCGCGACGACCGAGGTCGGCACGCGCCGCACGGCCACGGAGGAGTCGGTCGTCTTCCAGGTGGAGGAGGACTTCGTCATCCCGCCAGCGCGGCCCGCGGCCTACGTCGTGCAGCGCGGCGGGCGCTACGCCGACGTCGGTGTGGTCGACGGCCTGGCCCGCCCGCAGGGCGCCGACCAGCTGCCCTTCTCCAGCCCGCCGGCGGTGGGCGACGCGCTCTACCTCGGCTTCGAGGAGCCGATCGGCAAGCTGCTGCTGCAGGTCGACATGGCGGCCTCGATGGCGCGCGGCGCCGGCGTGGACCCCGAGGACCCGCCGCTGCGCTGGGAGGTGTCTGGAGGCGACGGGCGCTGGGAGGACGCCCCGGTGCTCGACGACCTCACGGGCGGCTTCAACTACGGCTCGGGCACGATCGAGGTCCAGTGCCCACGGCGCAGCGCGATCGAGCCGCTGGCCGGCAAGCGGCTGCACTGGCTGCGCTGCCGGATCCTCGAGCAGACCCGCGGAGGCGCCACCACCGCCTACACCCACCCGCCGGAGATCTACTCGATCACCGCCGCCCCGGTCGGGGCGCTGCTGGAGGCCTCCCACGCGGCCCAGGCCGGCACCGAGATCCTCGGCGTCTCCGACGGCACGCCCGGCCAGGTGCTGCGGCTGCGCAACGCGCCCGTGCTCAAGCCGGCCGCCGGCGAGCAGCTCGAGGTGCAGGACCCCGACTCGGGTGAATGGGAGCGCTGGGAGCTGCGCGAGAACTTCGTCGGCTCGACCCCCTTCGATCGCCACTACACGCTCGACGTCGTGTCGGGCGAGCTGCAGCTGGGGCCGGCGATCCGGGAGAAGGACGGCGGCTGGAGCCAGTACGGCGGCGTCCCTCCGAAGGGCGCCGTGTTCCGCATGACCGGGTACCGCCACGGCGGCGGCCGGGCCGGCAACGTCACCGCCGGCGCGCTGGACGTCCTGCGCAGCCCGATCCCGGGCGTGGACACGGTGACCAACCCGGGCCCGGCGACCGGCGGGGTGGACGCCGAGCCGCTCGAGCACGCGCGCCAGCGCGCGGCGATGGAGATCCGCACGCGCTACCGCGCCGTCACCGCCGATGACTTCGAGTTCCTGGCCGGCGAGGCGTCGCCGCGCGTGGCGCGCGCGGTCTGCCTGCCGCCGCGCGAGGGCGGGCCGGTGCCGCTGCACATCGTCCCTCGCGTGGTACCGCCCGACCGCCAGCTCACGTACACCGAGCTCGTGCCCGACGAGGCGCTGCTGGCCGACGTGGCTGGCTACCTCGACGAGCGCCGCCTGATCGGCACCCAGATCGCCCTGCAGGCGTGCAAGTTCCGCGGACTGTCGGTCGTCGTCAACCTGCAGGCCGCGACGCTCGCCGATCCCGCCCGTGTCGAGGAGGACGTCGCCCACGCGCTCTACACGTACCTGAACCCGCTGGCGGGCGGCAACCCGCAGGGCCTCGGCCCCGGCTGGCCGTTCGGGCGCGCGCTCAACGTCGGCGAGCTCTACGGGATCGTGCACGCGGTCGACGGCGTGGCCTTCGTGAAGATCCTGCGGATCTACGAGACGAACCTCGAGACGGGCGAGCAGTCGCACAAGCCGGCGGGCACGCACATCGTGCTCGAGCCCGACGAGCTGATCGCCTCCGGCCAGCACATCGTCCGCGCGACCCACCAGGAGAGCTAGGTGGGGCCGACCGACAGCGCCAGCCCGAACGGCAGCGCCAACGGCGACTACCGCACGTTCGCGGGGGCCGGCTTCGGCACGCTGATGGTGCAGCTCTCGACCGGGCCGGGCGTGACGCCGGCGGTCGCGTCCAGCCGCGCCTACCTGCGCGGCGCGCTGCCCGCGGTCTACCAGGAGGGCGACTTCGGGATGCGCTTCGTGGGCGCGCTGGAGGCCGTGCTCGATCCGCTCGTCGCCGTGCTCGACGCACTGCCCGCCCACTTCGATCCCGACCACGCGCCGCGCGACGTGCTCGACCTGCTCGCCGCCTGGCTGGGAGTCGAGCTGCAGGAGGGCCAGTCGATCGCGGATCGGCGGCGGCTGGTGCGCAGCGCCTCCGAGCTGGGCCGGCGCCGCGGCACGCGCCGCGGCCTCGAGCTGGCGCTCGACCTCGCCTTCCCCGGCGTGCGGACCCGCGTGGAGGACCACGGCGGGGTGACCTGGCGCGCCGACCAGCGCGGTGGGGAATCTCCGCCCGCCGCGTTCGTCGTGTATTGCGACACGCCGGTGCCGGAGACCACCCAGGCGGCCATCGCGCGGTGCATCGAGCAGTTCAAGCCGGTGCAGAGCACGTACCGGCTCCGGGTCAAGGCGGCCAAGAAGCGAGACGACGCATGAGGACCTGTCACAGCTGCGGGAGGGAGAACCCGCTCGAGCGCGACTTCTGCGAGTGCGGCGAGTACCTGCGCTGGGAGATGACGGGGATCTCGCAGGCGGTCACGCCCGACATGGTGGCGCCCGAGGCGCCGGCCGCGCCCGAGGCCCCGGCCGCGCCGGCCCCACCCGAAACCCCGGCGACCCCTGACGCCCCGGCCGCACCCGAGGCCCCGGCCGCGCCGACGACCCCCGCCCCTCGTTGAAATTCGGATGGCGGCGTCGGTGTCGACCTCCAATCGCGGGTGAATTCGACCGGTCTCGTTCGGTCCACCGGAGCTTTCCAAGGCTCCGGTGGACCGTTTCGCTTTCTCGCCTGCGCGAGTTCGATTATAATCCCCACGTCCACGTCCCCACCCGGAGGGACCGCA
>Ga0136617_10000848_pt1 | contig 26596 bp, 20 predicted proteins | sample AntDrymUQ3222106_2_FD_129672 | JGI IMG/M metagenome (GOLD analysis project Ga0136617, IMG submission 129672) | Polar desert sand microbial communities from Dry Valleys, Antarctica - metaG UQ322 (21.06) | ecosystem: Environmental > Terrestrial > Soil > Desert | place: Antarctica: Dry Valley...
ACGTGTGCGCCGCGTGCTGATCGTCGCTGAAATCGCCGTCACGCTGATCTTGCTGGTCGGCGCGGGGCTGATCTTCCGCAGCTTTCAGAATCTGCGACAAGTGGAGTTGGGCTTCGATCCGCACAACGTGCTGACGGCGGAGTTGAGGCTGCAATGGGAGAGGTATGGCGATGCGCAGAAGCGCCAGGATTTTTTCCACGCGTTGCTCCAACGCCTTGAAGCGCAACCCGGAGTCGCGGCCGCGGGGGCGATCCTGATTCGTCCGCTGGAAGGAACCATCGGGTGGGAAATGGATTATGCCACCGAGGGTCAATCTCTCGATCAAGCGAGAGATAATTCAATGGCAAATTTCGAGGTCATCACACCAAATTATTTCCGCGCAATGGGCATTCCGCTACGCGCCGGACGCGACTTCGCCGAGCAGGACCGAGCCGACACACAGCAAGTCGTAATTATCAGTGAAACGATGGCCCGACGTCTCTTTGCGCACGGGGTTGACCCGTTGGGTCAGCGCATCAAACTCGATCCGTCAGACTCTGAGTCGCCGTGGCGGACCGTGATCGGCGTTGCCGGTGATGCACGTTACCGAGAACTGCGTGACATCCGTCTGGACATCTACGTTCCGTACCGTCAGAGCACCATCGCTCCTGCATACCTGGCAATCCGCACCACCTTCGATGCCTCGACCTTCATCCCCATTGTTCGCCGCGAGGTGTCAGCGCTCGATCCGAGTCAGGCGGCGACCGGATTGGTGACCATGGACCAACTCGTCTCCAACTCGTTGGCGCGTCCACGCTTTAGTGCGTTGCTACTGAGTTCGCTGGCCGGGCTGGCGGCGATGCTGGCGGCAGTTGGCATTTATGGGATTGTCTCTTACACCGTGACCCAGCGCACGCACGAGATCGGCATCCGCATGGCTTTGGGTGCGCAGACCGGCGATGTGCTGAAGATGGTCGTCAAGCAAGGCATGATATTGACCGGGATCGGGGCTGCCGTCGGCTTAGCGGGAGCGTTCGCAGTGACGAGCGTGATGGCGAGTTTACTTTATGGAGTGAGCGCGACTGATCCGTTAACGTTCGTCGGCGTCTCAGTGATGTTGATGACCGTGGCGTTGCTGGCGTGCTACATCCCGGCGCGGCGCGCCGCGAAGGTCGATCCGATGGTCGCGCTCAGGTATGAGTGAGTAGGCAAATTTTTCCGGGAGATTAAACTTGGTCCGGGTCTTTGCCTAATTGCCGCAGCGGCCCAGCCAGGCGTTCGAGGCGTTCTTGTTCCTGCTTCAGAAGCTGCTCAGTCTGCTCCGCTCGCCGACGCTGTGCTGCTTCGCCTTGTTCAGCTTGCTCGGCGCGTTCACCACGAACAGTTTGTCGGCGATGCGCGCGAACCGCTACTGATTCTGTTCGGCGCCGTCGGTTTAGTGCTGCTGATCGCCTGCACCAACATTGCCAATTTGCTGCTGGCGCGGGCCGCCTCGCGCGAGCGGGAGTTCGCCGTGCGGGTGGCGCTGGGGGCGAAGCGTGTGCGGATCGTGCGTCAACTACTGCTGGAAAGCTTGCTGCTGGCGGCGGGCGGCGCACTGCTAGGTTGGCTACTCGCTTACTGGGCCGTGGCGGCGGTTGTGGAGTTCGGCGAAGCGCTCCCGCGCTCCGAAGAGGTGCGTCTGGACGGCACCGTGTTGGCTTTTACGGCCGCGCTGTCGCTCATTACCGGACTCGTCTTCGGCTCGGCCCCGGCTTGGCTGGCCGCGCGCACCAACTCGAACGACGTATTGAAGGACGCCACGCGCGGTTCGACGCAGGGCCGTCGTCAGCGCTTGCGCGCCGGCTTTGTTGTCGCGCAGGTGGCCTTGGCGGTCACGCTGTTAATCGGGGCGGCGCTGTTGCTGCGCAGCTTCGTCAGGCTCCAAGCCGTTGACCTCGGCTTGCAACCGGATCACCTTCTCACCGCCGCTTTGACGATGCCCGACAAGCGCTTTCCCGGACGGGACGCGCAGCGCATGATGTTTCTAGCGCGCGTGGTTGAACGAGTCGGGGTTCTGCCGGGAGTCGAATCGGCGTCGTCAGTGATGGGTTTACCGTTGACCGGGATGGGCGCGCGTTCATCATTTTATTTCGAGGGTCGGCCCGCGCCGAAGCCCGACGAAATGCCCGCCGCGGGGTACTCGCAAATCAGCGCCAATTTCTTCTCGACGACACGAACGCCGCTCGTGCGGGGGCGTCACTTCGACGGGCGCGACGCGGTCGACGCGCCGTTCGTCGCAATCGTCAACGAAGCCTTCGTCCGCGCGCATCTCAGCGGCGAAGAACCGCTCGGTAAGCGGCTGCGCGTGATGGACAGCCGGCGCGACCGCCCGACGGAGATCGTCGGCGTCGTGCGCGATATAAAACAAAACGACCTCGCCGCGCCGATCGCGCCGCTGATGTACTTCCCGGCGACACAGCGGTGTTGGGCAGACGCGCAACTCGTTGTGCGCACGCACGGCGACCCGGCGGCCTTGAAGGCGGTGCTGCAACGCGCGGTCGTCGAGGTTGATCCGTCACAGACTATTTTCCTCGTTCGCACGCTCGACGAAATTTTGGGCAACGCGCTCACGCAACGCCGACAGCAAATGACTTTGCTCACGATGTTCGCCGGGCTCGCCCTGCTGCTCACGGCGATCGGGATTTACGGCGTGATGTCCTACAACGTCGCGCAACGGACGCAAGAGATCGGTGTGCGCCTTGCGCTCGGCGCACAGCCCCGCCACATGCTGGCGTTGGTTCTGCGGCAGGGCCTGGGGCTGACCGTGCTCGGAGTCGTGCTCGGATTGGCAGGCGCGCTGATGCTCACGCGCCTCTTGCGCAGCCTGCTGTTTGAAGTCAACCCGATTGATCCGCTTACCTTCGCGCTAGTTCCGCTGTTGCTGCTCGGCGTCGCGTTGCTAGCCTGCTACCTGCCGGCACGCCGGGCGGCGCGCGTTGATCCGATGGTGGCGTTGCGTTACGAATAGCCAAGTCCGTGTCTGACACCAACAAACAACATTCTCCAACGTTAGCGTGCGCAGTTTGGCTTCGAGGCCTTTCAATTGTCGGGCGACTGTCATCAGCAATAGTAGGCAGCAACAACAAAGCTGCGTTTCGCTTTCTGCCCATTGCTTGCTGCCTTCACAGCTTTTGACCTGCCTGTTATAATCCCGTCCTTCTAATCAAGAGAATTAAGCTTCCGGCAACAACTTTGGATAACTTCACGATAAAATCGAATCTGTCGTGCAGACACCTATCTGAAGTTTTGTGCGGGAGTAGTGGCTTAAGATCAGGGAACTCTGCGGTTAACGTCTTGCTATGATTTCTCCACTTGTGAATCCTGAAACCGAATCGGAAACCGGTGCGCACGCACAAATAGATAACCAACCAGAGACCGCGGCGCTGGAAGATTTGTCGCAGGAGATTCGACGGGTCGGGCGCGAGTTGTTCAAAGCCACCCGCTCCACCGAGAGAAATCAGGAACTGTTCCAAACTGCGCTTCAAGAAGTTCGGCGAATGAACACGCTCGTTGCTGAACTGCCTGCCCAAAGTGCTGAAGTCGCGCGCTCCGTCAAGGCTTCAATCTGCCGCGAGTTGTTGAGCGTCGTTGATGCCCTTGATGCGAGCTTGGCGGCAGCGCAAGGTACGCTCGCGCGTTTGCAAGAGACAAGCGATCACTCAGCCAAAGGGATTGTGTTCAAGTTTTCGACGGCACGTGCGCTTCGCGATTCATTGACTGAAGCGGTCGCTGCGATGCGTCAGTGGAACGAAGGACAACAACTCGTGCGCGAACGTTTGATGCAAGCTTTGCAGTCGCTCGGCTTGCGCGCCGTGGAGACGATTGGTCGGCCATTTGATCCAGGCTTTCATCGAGCGGTCTCAGTTGAAAGTCGCGAAGGGGTGCCTTCGGGCACAATCGTCGGTGAGGATTTGAAAGGCTATATGCTTGACGGAAAGATTTTAAGATACGCCGAGGTGATCGTTGCCAGAGATGAATAAGATTGTCGGTATCGATTTAGGAACGACTAATTCATTAGTCGCGGTGGTTGAAGATGGACGACCACGCGTGCTGGAGCGCGACGGCCAGCGTTTGATCCCATCGGTGGTCGGGCGTGCGGACAGCGGCGAGATCATCGTCGGCCAGGAAGCGCTCAATCAGTATGTGCTGGCGCCCGAGCGAACCGTGCGCTCGATCAAACGCCGGATGGGAACGACCGAGCAGATCAAACTGGGTGACACTACTTACTCGCCGGAAGAGATTTCGGCGTTCATTCTGCGTCACCTCAAGCAGATGGCAGAAGACATTTTGGGAGAGAAGGTTGACCGCGCGGTGATTACCGTGCCTGCTTATTTCAATGATGCTCAGCGCCAGGCGACGACCCGCGCGGGCGAGATGGCCGGGCTTGAAGTCGTCCGCATCATCAACGAACCGACCGCGGCGGCGCTCGCTTATGGGGTTGACCAGCAGATGGATCAATTCCTGTTGGTCTACGATCTGGGCGGCGGCACATTCGATGTCTCAATCATCGAGCAGCACGGCGAAATAATGGAAGTGCGCGCCAGCCACGGCAATGTCCACTTGGGCGGCGATGATTTCGACGAGCGCGTCTTGCAGCATCTGCTGGCCCACCTTTCCGGCGAACATCGCTACGAATTCAAAGAAGACCGGCGGGCAATGGCGCGTCTCGTCCGCGCCGCGGAGCGAGCTAAAACCAAACTCTCAGATTCACCCTACGCGAAAGTGATCGAAGAGTTTCTCGCCAGTTACGACAGTCAGGCGGCTCACTTAAACACGGAGATCGAACGCGAAGAGTTTGAGGGGATGATCGAAGACCTGCTTGGTTCGACCATCGAGTCGGTTCACAAGGCGCTTGAGGATTCGGGTCTGGCGGCGGAGCAAATCACGCGCGTGCTGCTGGTCGGAGGCTCAACACGCATTCCGCGCGTGTGGGAGTTGATTAAGAACGAGCTTGGGATCGAGCCTTCGAGCGAGATCAACCCGGACGAAGCAGTGGCGCTCGGCGCGGCGGTTCAGGCCGCGATCATCAACGGTGATGATGTGCAGGCGATGCTGATCGACGTTTCGCCGCACAGCCTCGGCGTCGAAGTCGCGAGCATCATCATGGGTGAACTGGTACCGGGATTCTATAGGCCGATCATTCGCCGCAACACGACGATTCCGACCACCAAGTCCGAACGCTTTTTCACCATCAGTCCGGAACAGGATACGGTCGAGGTTAACGCATATCAGGGCGAGAGCCAGGTCTGTGTCGACAACACACTGCTCGGCCAGTTCAAGCTGAGCGGCATTCCTCCTTCAGAGAATCCGGAGTTGCCGCGCGAAGTGATCGTTGAATTCAGTTACAACTTAAATGGCGTAGTCGAGGTTGCGGCGCGTGATCGTCGCGGCGAACGTCACGAGATGATGACGGTCAACGCCGCGACCGGTAAGCGAGCCGCATCATACGTCGAAACGCAACATCACTTCGATCTGGCGCTCGAACAGGAAATCGCGCGTACGCTTGAAGAGGCGACCACTTTAGAATTGAAGCTTAAAACGGACGACAACAGCGAAGACGCCGAACTCCTGCGCGAAGCGCGCCACACGCTTGAAGAGGCTCACCAGCAGGGAGATGAAAATCAAGCGCGTCAAGCCGTCGCAGCCATCGAAGATTTAATTTATGATCTGGGGTAAGTCATCGAATAGAGTCTGAAGTCTGAAGTCTGGAGTCTAGAGTCTGAAGCTTAAAGTCGTGAGTCTAAAGTCCGAAGTTTGAGGTCAGGATGCTCGAAGCACATTTATCCAAAGTTGTTTTAAGCTGCCTTGACTTTAGACTCCAGACTCGCGACTCCAGACTCAATCAAACGCATGACTAAAAAGAATAAGAAAGCAGCGCCGGCTGGGAAAATCCAACCTGCTGATTTAGTCAAAAGGGCTGAAGAGGCACTTCGGTTTAAACGCTATGATGAAGCGATCCAGTGGTTGTTGCGGGCCGAGGTTGAAGTTCAGCGTCAAGAATCAAAAAATGGTAATCGAGTAACTGCGGATGCCGGCGCGGATGAATTGCCGACGTGGGTCAGGGTGCTGCTGGCGGATGCTTTCTTCGTCCGTGCGCTGACCGTCTCTGATTTGCATCAGAGAATCTCTGATCTGGAAGAAGCAGTGAAGCGGGATGCATCGGATGGCCGGTATCCTCTGGCTCTGGGAGTGGTGCATGTCGCCGTCGGCGAAGCAGGAAAAGCCGTCGAGCATCTTCGGCGAGCTGGTGAGTTGCTGCCTGATAACCGGATCGCGGAGAGAGCCTGGGTGCTTGGCTCGCTGGCATCCGGCAACACGCGTGAGGTTAAGGATTGGTTCAAGCAGCAACCACAGGAAAAACTTGATGCCAATCTACACAGGCTGCGGGCCGTACGTGAATTAACCCTTGGCAATCCGGATGCGGCGGCGGCGTTGCTCGCGTGTCCGTCGCAGGCTGTTGCCGGGTCTTCCGTGAGCGATGGCGCATCAAGGCAGAGCGGCGCGGTTGGTGTGCTGCGTGAGGTGAACAGGGAAGCAACTGTTTATGATCGACTCGTGTGCGGACTGGTATCGCTCGCCGCAGGCGATCAGGAACAGGCGCTGAAGCGTCTGGCGGAACTTCCCCGTCGCCGCGAGAATGTTTCACCGGCAGAACGGGTCGCCTTCGCGATGCACCTGTTCTACCGCGGAGCGTCGTACTTCCAAGCGAAACATTTTGCCGAAGCCGCCACGGATTTCGCTGAAGCGCACCGGTTGGCCCAGTCGCTCGAATTGAAATTGTCGTGGCTCGGTCGGCTGGTTCCATATTATCACCGCGCCGCCGAAGAGTTATTCGCAACAGATATAAATCAATCCATCGAATGCTGGAAGCTGGTGCTGGAGATTGATGCAAAAGACAAGGCGGCGCGCGCGAATCTCGATGTGGCGCGTCGAACCGAGGCCGGTCGCGCGTGGCACGACGGCCGCTACGAGCGAGCCGCTGAATTATGGCAAGAGAGCCTGAAGCATCATCCGCTGGACGAGACGTTGCTGAAGAACGCGGCCATCGGTTGTGAGAAGACGGGACATCAGGATCAGGCTGTGACGCACTGGCGACGGCTCGTTCATCTCTGGCGGCCACAATTGAAGAGTCGCAGAGACGATGAGCAGTTTAAAAAACAATTCTTGCGCGCCGAGAAGCACTTGATCGACTTGATGCTTGAAATCGGAACGCCGATTGAGGATGTACAGAAAGAGATCGATGCCGCGTTAAAAATCACGCCGGATAACAAGGAACTGCGGCGTCTCTCGGTGGAAATCTATTTAGGGCGCGGGCGTCCGCAGCAAGCCCTCAAGCAGCTCGAATCACTTGAGCGGATCGAGGGCGAATCCGTCGAACTGCTGCTGCTCAAAGGCGTCACGCTCGGCATGTTGAATCGGATGAAGGCCTCTCGGCAAGTGATCGAGCGGGCATACGAGATGGAACCGACCAACCTCGCGGCGCAGCGCGGTTATTTGCTTGTGCTTGGGGAGGAATCGAGCGAAGCTCACGACAAAGATCAACTCGAGGTCGCTGCCAAACTGTGCGAGCAGCAGTTGAAGATTGATCCGCGCTATCGTCCGGCGCTCTCGCATCTTGCGTGCCTCTCCTTCCATCTTAATGATCCGGATAAAGCGCGCGAGACAATCGCCCGCATCATTGAGCTTGATCCGACCAAAGCGGAAAATCACGTCGTGGCGGGAAGTCTCTACCTCGAACATGACAAGACGCGCGAGGCGGAAGCGGAATTCAAAAAAGCGCTCGCGCTGAATCCGGATGCCGATAGTTACCGACGCATCGGAGAGAGTTATCTGGACGCACGTAAAGTGAAGAAAGCGCTTCAGAACTTTGACCGCGCCGCCGCAACCGGCTCGTTTGAGACGTTGATGGAAATTGCCGAGACACTACACGACGCGGACAGAGATCGCGATGCAGAAAGATTCATTGACTTGGCGATTATCAAAGACCCGGAGCATCCACTACCTCATCTTATTAAAGCGTCTCTCCATGTTAATAGATCGGAAATAAAAAAAGCATCAGAGGAACTGGCCGCGGTCGAACGCCTGGGCGCAGGCAAAGCCGAGCTTCGCGAGTTCGTCGATGAGGCGCGCTCGCTGCGGAAGATGCTTCAACAGATGAATGAGCTTGAGCGGAGGTTGAAATCGGTGGAAGATATGCCCGGGCCGGGCCGGATGCCGCCTGAACTTCTCCGGTTGCTGAAGCAGTTGCGATGAAACAGCGATGAATTTCTCGTTCGGCGATAACCCGTACAAGACGCTCGGCGTCAACCAGAACGCCACCGAAGGCGAAATCAAGCACGCCTATTTCAACCGCGTGCGCGAGCATTCTCCTGAGCGCGATCCCGAAGGCTTCAAACGAATCCGGGCGGCCTACGAAAAATTAAGCGCCGCCAACGCTCGCGCCGAAACTGACCTATTTCTGATTGACGATCAAAGCGCAGACATTAACGTATCGACCCTTGAGCGCTACGATGCTGAGCCTCAGCCGATTACGCTTAAGATGATTGAGTCTGATCTGCTCGCTGTCGAATCGATTCTCCTGCTCGAAGAGTTGAAGTCGCTCGCCTAATCTATGACAGACTCAGCGACCGATTCTGTCTTCAAACATTCCTCGATATATTCCGATTTTGGGACAACGAATCCCAGAAGCGGACGCCGCAAGATCGAGACGCCCTCGACTTCCATTATCGACCTACGTTATCTAATCAATTAATCACTGCCATCGTGATGGCACGGCGCTTGACGCGCGAATCTTCGGATCACAGCAATCAGGTTTGCCTGTACTGCTGACGGCCTTCGATCACAAGAGAGGTGATGTGATGGAAACGTTATGGCTGGACATCCGATATGGCGTGCGGATGTTGTGGAAGCGACCCGGCTTTACGCTCGTCGCATTGGTTGCTTTGGCGCTCGGCATCGGCGCGAACACGGCGATCTTCAGCGTCGTGATGACGGTCCTGGTGCGCCCGCTGCCTTACCGGGACGCGGATCGATTGGTGTGGCTGTCGAACAGGAACACAGTGCTCGGCGTCAGCCAGACCTTCCTTAACCCGGCGGACATCCTCGACCTCCGCGAGCAGGCGGGGAGCTTCGAGCGGGTCGCTTCATGGGGAACGATTCCGCTTAATTTGTCGGGTGCGGCAGGTCCCGAACGAGTGGAGAGCATCTACGTCACGCCCGATTTCTTTCAGACGCTCGGTGTGCGGCCTGCGCTCGGGCGCGATTTCTCCTCGTCTGACGGCGCAGCAAACAACGACAGTGTCGTCATCATCAGCCACGGATTATGGCAACGGCAGTTCGGCGGCGCTCCTGATGTCATCGGACGAAAGATTAAATTGGGGATAGGGGCGGATCAAACGCCAACCAGTGTCGTCGTCGGCGTGATGCCGGCTGAGTTGGGCTTCCCCGCGCGCGTCGATCTCTGGACGGCGTACGAACATGACCGGGCAGATGCAGAACGCGGCGGCGCACACAACAATCGAACCATCGCGCGGCTCAAACCCGGCGTCACGATTCAGCAAGCGCAGGCGGAAATCAATGTTATCGCTCAGACCCAGGCGCATCTCTACCCCGACACCAACGCCGGCTGGGAAGTGGATGTCGTACCTTTTCGCGAGCACCTGTTCGGTAGCGCGAACGTCGCTCTGCCGCTGTTGTTCGGGGCCGTTGGATGCGTGCTGTTGATTGCCTGCACGAACGGCGCCAACCTCCAACTGGCGCGGGCCGCGTCGCGACAAAAAGAGATTGCGGTACGGCTCGCGCTCGGAGCCGGAAGGGCGCGGATCATCAAACAACTATTGATTGAGAGTTTGATTCTGGCGGTTGCCGGGGGCGCCATCGGGGTGCTGCTCGCGATGTGGGGCGTTGAAGGGTTGCGCGCTCTGGGGCCTGATTCAGTGCCACGGATTCAGGAGGCGACGATCAACGCGCAGGCGCTCGGGTTCACGGCCGCGCTGTCCGTGTTGACGAGCGTTCTCTTCGGACTCGTGCCGGCTTGGCAAGCGTCACAGTCCGATGTCAATCAGGCGCTCAAAAACACGGGCCGGTCGGGCGCCACCGCGCCGCAGCGCCACCGCTTCCGTAGCATGTTGGTCGTCGCTCAGGTCGCGCTGGCCCTGGTGCTGCTCGTCGGCGCGGGGCTGCTCATCAATAGTTTTTGGAGACTGCAATCCATCGGCCCCGGATTTGACTCAACACACATCCTGACGGCGGGACTGTCGCTCAGCTTCACCGACTACCCGAACGATGATCCGCGCCGCCAGATCATTTTTCAGCAAGCGCTTCAGCGGCTTGCGAGCCTGCCAGGAGTCGAACAAGTCGGCGCGATTTCTCATCTGCCTCTGGGTGGCCGCACAATGCAATTGCGTTTCAGAATAGAAGGACGTGAACCTGTCTCCGCACTGAATGAAACGATTGCTGATCATCGTGTGGTCACTCCGGCGTTCTTCGAGACGCTGCGCGTCCCTGTTAAGCGCGGACGCATCTTTACCGAGCGTGATACTTCACAGACTCCGTTCGTTTACCTTATCAACGAATCCTTCGCCCGCATTTATTTTGCGGGACGTGACCCGGTTGGTAAAAGAATGGTGGGCGGAAATTCTCTGCCTTCCGGTGAGATAGTCGGAGTTGTCGCAGACATGAAGCATCGCGGACTCGAAGCCGACGCGCTCCCGGCGTTCTATGTTTCGTATCAGCAGCACGCCACTCTCCCGATCATGAACTTTGTGATTCGCTCTTCGATTGAGCCGGGCAGTCTGTCCAACAGCGTGCGGCGCGAGCTTCAGGCGCTTGACCCGAACCAGGTGGTTTTCAACGTCAGATCGATGGATGAATTTCTGTCTGATGCGGTCGCGCAGAGAAGATTCAGTATGCTGCTGCTCGGCCTGTTTGCGACGATGGCGATGATCCTCGCCGCGGCAGGAATTTACGGCGTGACGGCGTATACGGTGGCGCTCAGAACTCACGAGATCGGCATCCGCGTCGCGCTCGGCGCCCAGGCTCAAGATGTGCTCGGTCTGGTCGTCGGGCACGGCATGATGCTGGCCTTAATCGGCGTGTCGGTTGGCCTGGCCGCGGCCTTCGCTCTGACTCGATTGATGTCGAGTCTACTGTTCGGCGTGAGCGCGACCGACCCGATGACCTTTGCTGTCATCGCACTGTTGACGACCGGCGTCGCGCTTCTGGCATGCTATGTCCCGGCGCGCCGCGCGACGAAGGTTGATCCGATGGTAGCTCTGCGGTATGAGTGAGACAGGAATGATGAGCGAAGAAGAACCGTGCAAGGTCGCGGTCACGCCGCCAAGCGTGGGTTAAATTAAAGTTAAAACCCCGAACATGAGAAACCGTTCTGACTGAACTACAGACTTCAAGAAAAGGAGTGAGCCACGAATTACACAAATGACACGAATGAAATAACTGACCGGGAACGCATGTCACAAAATCATCGCTCTCGTTGTCCCGCGCGACTGCTGCTGTTGAATTGATTCGTGCGATTCGTGTCATTCGTGGCTGAACTGTTTTTCTTAACATCTATACCAACTACTCAAAGTGCGGTTCGACTATGGTGCGAATACTTATTGCTGATGATGACCGCGACGTGCTCGAAGCCCTGCGCCTGTTGCTTAAAGGCGAAGGTTACGAGGCGGCGACGGTGACGCGGCCGGGCGACGTGTTGAAGGCCCTGGCGAAGGAAAGTTACGATGTCGCGCTGGTTGACCTCAACTACACGCGCGACACAACGTCGGGCCAGGAAGGTTTAGACCTGCTGGCGCAAATCCAAGCCGCCGACGCGACGCTTCCCGTCGTGGTGATGACGGCGTGGGGCAGCGTCGAACTGGCGGTCGAGGCCGTGCGGCGCGGGGCGAAGGATTTCGTTCAAAAGCCTTGGGATAACCGACGTCTGCTGTCGATCCTGCGCACGCAGATCGAACTCGCGCAGGCTCTGCGCAGAGGCGCGCGACTCGAAGCCGAGAACAAGTATCTGCGGACTGAAGGCGCGGCCGCGCGTCCGTTACTGATAGCGGAGTCGCCGGCGATGCGGCCTGTGCTGGAAATGATTGCGCGCGTCGGGCCGTCGGACGCAAACGTGCTCATCACAGGCGAGAACGGCACCGGCAAGGAGGTCGTGGCGCGCACGCTACACATGCTGTCGGAGCGGGCCGCGCGCCCGGTGGTGACGGTCAACGCCGGGGCGCTCTCCGAAGGGACGTTTGAGAGTGAACTGTTCGGCCACGTGCGCGGCGCGTTCACGGACGCGAAGACGGAGCGCGTCGGGCGCTTCGAGTTAGCGGACGGCGGCACGCTCTTCCTCGACGAAATCGCCAACGTGCCGATCAACCTTCAGCCAAAGCTGCTGCGCGTGATCGAGACCGGTGAGTTCGAGCGCGTCGGCTCGTCGCATACGCGTCGCGTCGACACGCGCGTGCTGTCGGCGACGAACGCTGACCTCAACCGGGAGGTCAGCGAAGGACGCTTCCGGCAGGATTTGCTATTCCGCATCAACACCGTCGAGATACGCCTGCCGCCGCTGCGCGAGCGGCCCGAAGACATACCCTTGCTCGCCGAACATTTCCTCAGCCAGTACACGAAGCGGTATCGCAAGACCCTCTCCGGCTTCGATCCAACGGCGCTCGCCGCGCTTGCGGCCCATCCGTTTCCCGGCAACGTCCGCGAGTTGGATCATCTCGTCGAGCGCGCGGTGTTGATGGCTCGTAGCGATGTGGTCGAAGCCGGTGACCTCGGCATTCAAGCAACGCGCGACGTGAATCGCCGGTTGGAAGAGATGAACTTGGAGGAGGTTGAACGGCTGCTGATTCAAAAAGCACTCGCGCGCTTTGGCGGGAACGTTAACCTCGCGGCGGAAGCTCTCGGCGTCAGCCGTAGCGCGCTCTACCGCCGCATCGGGAAGTATGAACTTTAGAAGTGACAGGTGATCAAAAGAGAAAGCGAAAACTAAGTCACGAGCGGCGCGTCCTTTTAATGGCGCTCGCGGCGGGACTGCCGTCGATGATCGTCGCGCTCGCGTTGCTGGGAACGGGCGGTTACACATTGAAGGTCTGCCTGACGCTGATGGTGCTGCTCGTCGGTTGCTGGCTCGGCTTCTCTTTCGCGCTGCAAGTGCGTGTCGTGCGCCCACTGCAAACCATCTCGAACCTGCTTGCCGCACTCGGCGAAGGCGACTTTTCGATCCGCGCACGCGGGGCGGCGAACCGCGACTCCCTCGGCGAAGTGATGCGTGAAGTAAACGCGCTCAGCGAAACTTTGCGTCAGCAGCGGATCGGCGCGCTGGAGGCGACGGCGCTGCTGCGCACCGTGATGGCTGAGATCGACGTTGCCGTCTTCGCGTTCGATGAAGGCGAGCGTCTGCGCCTCGTCAATCGTTCCGGCGAACGCCTGCTAACACAAAACGCCGAACGATTGGTCGGGCGCACCGCCACGCAGTTGGGGCTGAACGAATGTCTGGCGGGCGCAAACGGGTCGGACGACGCCGGCGCCATCTACACGCTGCAAAAAACATTTCCGGGTGACGCGAACGGAAGATGGGGCGTGCGGCGTGGCGCATTCCGGCTGCACGGTCGGCCGCACCTGTTGCTGGTGCTCGCGGATTTAAGCCGCCCGTTGCGCGAAGAAGAGGCCCGCGCGTGGCAGCGCCTGGTGCGCGTGCTCGGCCACGAACTGAACAACTCGCTCGCGCCGATCAAGTCCATCGCCGATAGTTTGGCGACACTCCTCGCACGCGAGGCGCGGCCCGCCGATTGGCAGGACGACATGCAGCGCGGTTTGAATGTTGTTTCGTCGCGCGCCGAATCGCTCAGCCGCTTTATGGAGTCCTACGCGCGGCTCGCCCGTCTGCCCGCGCCGCGCTTCGATGCGGTGGAGTTGAAGACATTAGTGACGCGCGTCGCCCGGCTCGAAACGCGGCTGACAGTGCGCGTGACGAGCGATGCAGAGACGGTCGTGCGGGCCGACGCGGATCAACTCGAACAACTTCTGATCAACGTCTTGCGCAACGCGGTGGACGCTTCGCTGGAAACCGGTGGGACAGTGACCGCGAGTTGGGCGCGGGGCGGTGGCTACGTCGAAGTTCTGATCGAAGACGAAGGCTTCGGCCTCGCCAATAGTGCGAATCTGTTCGTGCCGTTCTTTACCACCAAGCCTGACGGATCGGGCATTGGTCTGGTACTCTCGCGCCAGATCGCCGAAGCTCACGGCGGCACGCTCACGCTGGAGAATCGAGAGATGAAAGCGGGTTGCCGGGCGCGGCTCCGCCTTCCGGTCTAAAGTAATAATTTGCATGACGGACAAAAGTTGAGTGGGTGAGCGCGCCGTGATTTAACACCAGAGACACAGAGGGCACATGGAGGTCTTAAAGAAACATTCAATTCTCTGTGAACTCTATGAGCGGGCAGGACGACGATCATTCAAGTCACACACTCGGAACAAAACGCGGGCGAGGAGTGACGGACGATCAACCTCGTAGACGAGTGGCTGGTGAGTGACTGGCGGATGTTAACGAGTGGCACTGGCCCGACGGAAAACCGGTGCTTATCGCAGCATCCGGCTCGCGGCGGCGGTCACTGACCGGGTCGCGTGAACTTGCAACCGGGTCGCTAAATAGTGCATCATAACGCTCGGTTACTCCTTCTCTCTTGCATCAACGGTGATGCGCCCCACACTAGCTAGTCTTTCGCGGCGGCGTTTTGGATGATACGAGAGTAGGCTGATTTCAACTTCAGAAGCCGCTCCTATTATTAAGAGCATCCGAACGCAAGCCTTCGCTGCCTACCGTTACACCGAAGCCACTTTGATTCGCAGCTTCTCTCAGATACCTCCTATTAGCTAAGGAGAGGGATACGTCTATGTCAATGAAACTTTACGTCGGTAATCTGTCGTTCCAGACTTCGGGCGAGGATTTGCAACAGTTGTTCGCACAGGCTGGCACGGTCGAGTCCGCTTCGGTCGTGGAAGATCGTGAAACGGGGCGCTCACGCGGTTTCGGCTTCGTCGAAATGTCCACTAACGAGGAGGGCCAGGCGGCCATCCAGCAGTTCAACGGCAAGGAAGTCAACGGGCGCAGCCTGACCGTTAACGAAGCCCGCCCGCGCGAAGATCGCGGCGGCAATCGTGGCGGCGGCGGCGGCGGTGGTCGGGGCGGCTTCGGCGGTAATCGCAGTGGCGGCGGTGGCGGCTTCGGCGGCGGTCGTGGCGGCTACGGCGGCGGCGGCGGCAGCAGCAGCGGCGGCGGAAATCGCGAGCCACGTTGGTAGTCACTCGGTCAACTTTCCGGTGACCCTTTTAAGTAAAGCGCCTCCGGCGACGGCAAGCGCCGCCGGAGGCGCTCACACATTTTTGAAGTAAGACAGGTTGCGCTCACGTTTATCGTTTGAGCGACACTGAAGGATTTTCATGAACTTTTCTCAACTGGGACTTGACGCCGCGTTGTCGCGCGTGTGCGAGTCTCTCGGATACACCGAACCAACACCAGTTCAAAAGCAGTCGATTCCAATCGTTCTCAAAGGCTCTGATCTGATCGGTTGCGCCGAAACCGGCACCGGCAAAACGGCGGCGTTCCTGCTGCCGATTATTCAACGCATGTCGCGGCAGGCGCGCCCCGGCGTCCGCGTGCTGATACTCGCCCCGACGCGCGAACTGGCGTCGCAGATCGAAGCTAGTTACCGCTCGCTCGTCCCGAAGAAAGACGTGCGTTGCGCCACCCTGATTGGTGGCACGAACCTGTCGCGCCAAACCGAGGCATTGCGCCGCGGCGCGAGCGTCGTGATCGCCACGCCGGGTCGACTGCTCGACCACATGGAGCGCGGCGCGATTGACTTTTCCGGTATCGAAACACTTGTGCTTGACGAAGCAGATCGGATGCTCGACATGGGCTTCTGGCCTTCCGTCCGGCGCGTGCTCGCCGTGCTCCCCGCCGAGCGGCAGACGCTGTTCTTCTCGGCGACAATGTCGCCCGCGATTGAAAAACTCGCACGTTCCATTATGCACACGCCCGAACTCGTCGAAGTCAGCACGCGTGGGCGCGCTCCCATCACTGTGGAACAGACCGCCTATCCTGTGGCGATGGAATCGAAGACGGCTCTGCTACTTGATTTGTTGGAGCGCGAACGCTTCGAGCGAGTCCTGGTCTTCACGCGCACGCGCCGCGGGGCCGAACGTCTGTCGCATATTCTTGAAGCCCGCTCGCATAAAGTGAACCGCATCCACGCTGACCGCACGCAACCGCAACGCGAAGCAGCACTGCGCGGATTCAAGGACGGGCACACGCGCGTGCTGGTGGCGACCGACATCGCGGCGCGTGGCATCGATGTTGATTCAATCTCGCACGTCATCAACTACGACGTGCCTCAGGCGCCGGAAGACTATGTGCATCGCATCGGACGCACCGGAAGAGCCGGTAACCTGGGCCGCGCGATTACACTCGTCACCCCGGTCGAAGAACTGCCGATGCGGGCTATTGAGCGTCTCACCGGACAGGCGGTCGAGCGCGTCCTGCTGCCCGGTTTTGGCGGCGCCCAATCGTCAACACTCAGCGCCGCTAAGCCGTTCGCCTCCATCAATCACCGAGGCAGCGTCGGCCTCCGTTCCTTCCGCCCGCGTCGACGCTCCAGATAGTCTGAGGCCCGCTCGGAATCTGTCCGTTGCGCTACACTTGATCATTCCCTCCGCCGCCGTTTCGCGGAGGGAATGGCGAAGTGCCAGCCACCACCGACTCGGTACCCTACTCCCGCCTGAAAAGCACCAACTCTTCGCCCGTCAGCTGTAACCGCCTCAGCGAGGCAGCGTCTACCGCACCGCCTTGATGAATCGCTGCCGCGCAGAGAGAGTTGTCGGTCACTACCCCAAAAGCGAAACACACCTACCAAATAAGCACGTCATGGAAGAGCCGTGTGTATCCGGCCATCGTGCTGAACGCCCCCTTACTGCTGAAAACTTCAGTAAACCGGGGTGGTCGTACCTTGCCATGCGTGATCGCAGTTAGTGGCACGCCTGTTGCCAATACCTGCCAGCGGGGGATATAGAAATGAAAAAACTTTTAGTGACGATAATGTGTTTGGTGGTCTTTGCGGTCGCGGCGATTCCGGCTGAGGCACAGACTGGTTACAGACGGCGGTCGCCCAGTTCGGCAGCGCAACAGCGTCGGTACGACGACGGACAGTATCGTGACCGCTCAGTCTGGGATAAGCATCGTGACAAGATCACGACCGCGGGCGGGGCAGTCGGCGGCGCGATCATCGGTGGACTGATTGGTGGGAAGAAGGGCGCCGCCATCGGCGCTATCACCGGCGGCGCAGGCGCTGGAGTGTATACCTACAAAATTCGCAATAAGGGCCGCCGTTATTAAGGCCCATTAAAGGTTTAGTCTTTCGAGATTCGGATGCTTGAATGACAGCTTAAGCGAGCGTCCGAAGATGAAGCCCGGTTGTGAAGGGGAGAGCACAGCCGGGCTTCAGTTTTTTGCATGACTTTTACAACTTGACCGCAAGGCGCGTGTGAGGAGAGCGATGGGCCACCTATCGAGGATGATCCACCATCTTTATTCGCGCAATCTTGATACAAAGCGAATCAGCAGGTGTAAAAAAAGTTTAGCGACGGACTGTTCAGTCCGTCGCTAAACTTTTTACAATCAACATCAAATGAACCTTGCTGTACTCCGCTCTACTCCGAAGCGCGCGGCGACAGCTTCTTAATGTAAGGCGTCAGCAGGGCCAGGATGACTGCACCGACCATCGTCACGAAAGCGACGCTGCCGAACAGACGCAACAGCGCGCCCTCAGCCTGTTCGTCGAAGCGGCCGCCGAGTTGACCCGCGATGAAATTCCCTATTGATATAGAAAGAAACCACACGCCCATCATCAGCCCAACCATCCGCGCCGGCGACAGCTTGGTGACGGTGCTCAACCCGACCGGGCTGAGGCACAACTCGCCGAGTGCCTGAAGCAGGTAGACCGAGACGAGCCACAGCGGGCTGACTTTGCCAGCGCCGGCCAGGGTCGAAGCGAAGGTCACGACCGCGAATGCAGCCGCGGCAAAGATCAACCCGTAAGTGAACTTAGCGGGACTCGACGGCTGGCTTCTCCCCAGTTTCAGCCAAATCCCCGCGATGATGGGGGCGAACAGGATGACGAATGTCGGCTGCACTGACTGGAACCAGCTCGAAGGGAACTCCCATCCGAAGATGCTCGTGCGCGTCAGGCGGTCGGCGAAAAGCGTCAGGCTCGTTGCCGCTTGCTCGAACGACATCCAGAACAGAATCGAGAAAACGAACAAGATGAAGATGACGCCGACGCGCTTCGCTTCGTCCCTGTTCAGATGTCTGACCACGCCTGCGATGTAACCGGTGAAGAAGCCGACGACGCTCGGAAACAGTGCGGACAGCAATCCTTCACTGCCCCATTGCATTCCGACGAAAAAGCCGAACAACGCCCCGACGACGGCGAGGACGACGGTCAGGTAATCCGCTCCCGTCGTTTGCATAGCAGCAGCGGTGATGTCGGCGTTGTCGCGCGTGTGTGTGTGTACTGGCTTGTCGCCGATGTCGCGTAGCCGGTCGCCGCTAAAGACGTATTGCAGTAGTCCCAGCACCATTCCGAAACCCGCCGCCGCGAAGCCGTAATGCCAATCCACCTTCTGCCCGAGGTAGCCGCACACCAGCGGTGCGATCAGCGCGCCGAGGTTGATGCCCATGTAGAAGATGGAGAAGCCCGCGTCGCGTCGCGCGTCGTGCTCCGCGTAGAGGTCGCCGACCATCGTGCTGATGTTTGGCTTCAACAGGCCCGTGCCGACGGCAATCAGCGCGAGGCCACCGTAGAAGCTGATCATGTTATTGAAGGCCATCGAGAAGTGACCGCATGCGATGATGATGCCGCCGATCAGCACGGCCCGGCGCGCGCCGAAAATCTTGTCCGCCAGCCAGCCGCCGATCAGCGGCGTCCAATAGACGGACGACGTGTATGTGCCGAAGACCAGCCCCGCGTATTTTTCGTCGAAGGCGAGACCGCCCTCGGCCAGCGACTTGGTCATGTACAGGAACAGAATCGCCCGCATCCCGTAGTAACTGAAACGCTCCCACATCTCGGTGAGAAAGAGCGTGGACAGTCCGCGCGGGTGCCCCGCGATACCCCCCGTGTCGGTCGCGGTGTGCGCGGGCGTGGCGTCAATCGGTAAACTCATAATGGTTTCATTCGTCGGTCGTATCTCGGCTGGAAGTGCACGGTCATTATGCGTTCATTCCGTTGTTAAGTCACCGGGGAAATTAAGCACATTGTCGGGCGAGAGCCGTCAAACGCACGATGCCTTAGACAGGGTCGGTTAGCAGGGACATCGATAATTCGCTCCGGCATTCATTCACCGTCGCCGTGGCTTTTCATCCGCCGTGTGGTTTAAGCTGCCATCAACCGCGCACGAGGTCTGACGCATTAGCACAGTGAAGGACTGATGCCGTTTCGCGTCGCACCGCGTTAACATTCATTACACTTGACACTCGCATCACGGAGCGCTGAAAGATAATGAGGGAACATCGCACCCAGTCGGAAGAGCGTCATGAGAGCCGCCGGAAGTTTCTGGTCCACGCCGCCGCAGGGCTGAGCGCCGCCGCTGCGCTCGGCCCGTGTTCTGAAGTTGCCGCTGATGCGCCGCCGGTCGCCGATCAGCAACCGCCGCGTGGTCGCACCACTGAGCGGCGCGTGGTGCCGCCGGAAATCGCCCCGCCGCCGTTCGCGTTTGCGATTCACGGCGGCGTCGGGACGCTCACCAAAAGCGAAATGACACCGCCCCTTGAGCGCGAGTACCGCGCCGCGCTCGACGCCGCGTTGACTGCCGGATACACGATCCTGCGCGGCGGCGGAAGCGGACTTGATGCGGTCGTCGCGGCGATCAAAGTCATGGAGGACGCGCCGCTCTTCAATGCCGGGAAGGGGGCCGTCTTCACCAGCGCGGGCACGAATGAACTCGATGCGTCGATCATGGACGGCAGCAACCTGAAGGCCGGTGCGGTCTCGACGCTGAAGCACATCAAGAACCCGATTGTCCTGGCGCGTCTGGTGATGGACGAATCGAAGCACGTGATGATGGTCGGTGATGGTGCCGAGGCATTCGCTCGGCAGCAGGGTCTCCAGTTCGTCCCGCAAAAATATTTCTACACCGAGCGACGCTGGCGCGCCCTCCAGCAGATCAAGGAAGAGGAGCGTAAACAGCGGAAGATGTCGAAAAGCACGGGCCGCTTGTCGGAGCGAGTCGCGGACAGGCGGGAGATGTTCGGCACGGTCGGTGCGGTCGCCCTTGACGGTGCCGGCAACCTCGCCGCCGGGACTTCGACAGGCGGGATGACCAATAAGAAATTCGGGCGCGTCGGCGACTCGCCGATCATCGGCGCGGGGACTTACGCCAACAACCGGACGTGCGCCGTTTCAGCGACCGGCGACGGCGAATGCTTCATCCGCCTCGGCGTCGCGCGCGACATCTCCGCGATGATCGAGTACCAGAACACACCCGTCGAGCATGCAGCCAAGCGGGTCATCGAAAAAGTCGGCAAGCTCGGCGGCGAGGGCGGCGTGATCGCGGTTGACCGAACGGGCCGCATCACAATGACCTTCAACACCGAAGGCATGTACCGCGGGCAGATCGGCGCGGACGGCAAGAAATTAATCGAGATTTTCAAGAGTTGAGGCGCGGGTGAAATCGCAGGTTCGAAGGCGAAAGTAAACAGTTTTGAGTTTTCAGTTTTAAGTTGAAACCGAAAACTGAAAACTCAAAACTTGTTTGCCTACCTCTTCTCCGTGTGCTGTGTATCTTCATCTCTGTGTCTTGTGTGTTAAGTCCCTAAACCTCCCTTAGCTCTCAAACTCCCCTCAATCTCAAGAAAGAGCCCTCCGGCGTTTCCGCTCACCGCCGCAATTCGACCATCCGGCGGTTCATCCCGACAGTTTACTGAAAAAGAAGTGGTGAAAGCCGCTCGATGCTTTACCATCATTTGCTTTGGTCAGCATCAATCTTGCCGTCTGCTGTAACCGAACTTTTTGAGAGACGATCATCTAAACGAGGGGATTAATGTTCATGAGGATTAAGAAACTCGCTGCCGGACTTTTCGCGGTGGTATATCTGCTCTGTCTCGCGCCCGCGAGTTTCGCGCGACAGCAGCAAAGTGACAGGGGAACGTTGCGCGGCGTCGTCAGTTATGAAATCAACGGCGAGCCGTTGCCGGGCGTCTCGGTGCAGATCGTACAACTGCGGCGCACCGTCGAGACGGGCGATGACGGGGCGTACATGTTCACAAACGTCCCGCCCGGCACTTACACCGTGACGACGCACCGCGAGGGGATTCCTGACGTGGCGCGCAGCGTGACGATTACGGCTGGTGATGACAGCAGCGCGACCACGACGCTGGATTTCGCGCTGCGGCTGACGGGCCTGCGCGAGCAGGTGACGGTCACTGCATCGGGCATCGAGGAATCGACCTTCGAGTCTTTCCGGTCGGTGACCTCGGTCAACGCGCTCACGCTCACGGAAGAGAGTCACCCATCCATCGGCGAGGTCCTGGAGAAGGAGCCGGGCGTGGCGAAACGCTCCTTCGGCCCCGGCTCGTCGCGCCCCGTGATTCGCGGTTTCGACGGCGACCGTGTGCTGGTGTTGAAAGACGGCGTTCGCACCGGCTCGCTCGGCTCGCAGTCCGGCGACCACGGCGAACCGATTGACGTGCTCTCGCTCGAACGGCTCGAAGTCGTCAAGGGGCCGGCCACGCTGCTCTATGGCAGCAACGCTATCGGCGGGGTAGTCAACGCCATTTCGCGCGACGAACAGGCCAGTCACGCCGGTCTGCGCAGCTACTTCTCCGCGGTCGGCAGCACCAATAGCAGACAGGCCGGAGTCAGCGCCGGTATCGAGTACGGTTACAAAAACTTCCTCTTCTGGGGCAACGGCTCCGGGCAGCGCACCGGCGATTACCAAACGCCGGCAGGCAGCATCCCGAACTCCAAAACGCGAGTCGCTAACGGCGAGGGCGGCTTCGGCTACTTCGGCGACAAAGGCTTCGTCAGCGCCAGCTACAACTACGACAATCGACGTTACGGCATCCCGTTCGCTTCGCTGTTCGAAGCCGAGGAAGCGGCGGCAGCTACCGCAGAGCTTTCCGCACCGCAACAAATCGTTGATGAAGAAGAAGCGCAAATCGATCTCGACATGCGCCGTAAAAACGTCCGTGTGAGTGGCGGCTTTCGCAACGTTGACTCGTTCATCAGCGATCTGCGCCTCACTCTCGACTTCACCGACTATCAGCACCGGGAGTTGGAAGGAGCGAATGTCGGCACCGTCTTCGACAACAACGTGATCTCATACCGCACGCAGTTCGATCAACGGAAGTACGGTCGACTGACCGGGCGGTTCGGGTTCGAGGGCTTCGCGCGTGATTACGAAACCGTCGGCGCCGAGGCGCTCATCAAAGGCCCGGTCGACCAGAAGATGCTCGCCGTGTTCGGCCTCGAAGAGTTCGACTTCGACCGCCTCAAGTTTCAGTTCGGCGGGCGTGTTGAGACGAACCGCTTTCGCCCCGGCGACCCCGGCCTGCCGGGACGCAACTTCACGGGAGCCTCCGGCGCGGCGGGCGTCCGCTTCGGGATTTACGAAGGCGGCGTGCTGCTCGCCAACTACACGCACTCATACCGCTCGCCGGCGCTCGAAGAGTTGTACAACTTCGGCCCGCACATCGGCAACCTGACCTTCGAAATCGGCAACTCGAACCTGACGCGCGAGCGCAGCGACGGACTCGACTTCTCTTACCGCCACCTGACGCGGCGGGTGCGCGTCGAGGCGAGCGTCTTCCGCTACCGAATTAAAGATTTCGTTTTCCTCGCGCCGGTTGATGATGATGCGGATGGTCGAGTCGACATCGAAGACGGCCTGCCGGTCGCGCGATATCTGCAAGGAGAGAGCCGCTTCGTCGGCGCGGACGTAACCGCCAACTTCGACCCGAGTGAACACTTCTCCATCAATCTTGGCGTCGACATGGTGGACGCCGAACTGAAGGACGAAGGCACGCCTCTGCCGCGCATCCCGCCGCTGCGCGGGCGCATCAGTTTCGACGCGCGTTACAAAGGCGTGAGCGTGCGTCCCGAAGTTATTTTGGCAAAAGATCAGGATCAAATCTTTCCGACCGAGACCAGAACCGCCGGGTACACGGTCTTCAACATCCTCGGCTCATACACGTTGGCGCGTCCACGCTACGCGCACGTTTTTACGGTCAACGCTTTTAACCTCGGCGACCGCCTCTACCGCAACCACCTTTCGTTTATCAAGGAACTGGCGCCGGAGATCGGGCGCGGCGTGCGCTTCGGTTACACCGTGCGACTTTTTTGACAACAGTCAGAGAATGCTTGCGGGTCGCGCCAGTGATTACACGAGCAAATTGTTTACCTTAGCCAGCCGCCGTCCGCTGCCGCCGCGCGTTGATGAAGGACCTGATGCAGAGAACAACGAACACCGCGCACAGAATGGCGGTGATCGATTGCGAAACCACGGCGGCGGGGCGCGCGACGACGCCACCGGCGAGCCATGTCACGAGTTTCAAGAGGCCGCTCGCCGAACCGAGGAATCCGAGCAGCCCGACGACAACCGCACCGTGCATCGCGTGGGCGCGGACGTGCTCGCGCAGCGCGACGGCACCGAGCACCGCCAGCAGCAACCCGATGACGGCCGGAATCAAAGCCGTCGGGCTGCTGCGACCCGTGCCGAAATAACCGGCGATGCCGACTAGAATCAAAGCCAAGCCAAAACCGATGGTAGCCTTCGCCATAGTTGAAATCACTCCTTAAATTTTAGTCCGTCAAAATAAACGCATCAGGCAGACTGACAAACCCGGAATCAATGAGGCGGTACTTTAACGCAGCGCGCACCCTGACGGCGAGCACGCGCGAAGGCAAACGTCCGACGAGCGAACGGCGCCGGATGAAGCATCGTGTTGCTCATCCGGCGCCGTTCGCTCGTCAATGGCTCGCCCGTTCGTCATTCGACGAGAAAGGCGAGCAATCATTCTTTAATCAAACTAAGCGCTTTCGCGGCTTGGCTACATCACGACATCGTCGTCGCGCGTCGAGATCGGTTTTGCCGCCGCCGCGCGCGCCCGCTCCCACACCGCCTGCTGCCACTGCTTCTGGTTGCTGATGATTGACAGCGCCGCCAACGGCAATGCCGGGTCGCGCTCGACGCGGATCACTTCCGCCTTGACCTCGACCGAGGCGCGCGAGCCATCGGTGAGTTGTAAAAGGATAATGCTCCCGACGGGCGGCAGGGGGCGCAGAAAAACCATTGCGCTGGCCGTCCCGACATTCTCGGTGCTGCCCTCAACGACAACTTCCTTACCCTTCTCACTCCAGCGGGCCTGGGCGGGAAGTCGCGCCACGACGCGCGAACTGGGTATCCGGGTTAAAGTTTCAGACGAGATTAGTAATTGCGACATTAATCAAAAGCTCCTTTCAGCTAAACGTCATCCTTAGATGTAATTTTCGGCCCGCCGGTTCACGATTCGATGTTTTTACAAGCGAAAGTTTTTCAGGCCGCTTACATTTACTTGCTGGCGCCGGAAAAATTTAATCTGATGGACGGAATCGGTGCGTGCGCAGAGAGAGAAAGGCGGCGTCACGGCTCCGCCGGGATTTCGAAGATCGCCGCCGGCGCGCCCTTCCAAGTCGTGAAGGGCACATCGGTCGCCCCGATGGCGTAGCTCACGACGCGCCACTTGCCCTTCTGTTTCCGCAGCAGCGCGTAGATGCCATCGTCGAACACGCCGTCGTCAATGCGTGCCTGGTAAACCGTCTGGCGGTAATCGACGGGCTGACCGTCCGGCAGTTGAAGCCCGCCCCGCAGAAATGCCCAGCCGTCCTGTACGCGGAAGCGGTCGTCGCGCCCGATGCGGAAGACGATTTTCTGCCGCAACTCCTTTTCAATTGGCACCCGCAGCGCGTCGAGTATCGCCTTTCGTTCGGGGCCACCCGGCGGCGGCGTGTAGACGCGTGTGGCGGGGCCTCCGCGCTGAGGTTTGGTCTTAGTCATTTGGGTAGCTCCGACGCCGGGCACGTGACAGGCGAAGACGATGAAGAGTGCCGCCAGGAGCAGCGGACGAATCCGTCGGCGGCGGCGATCAATTAGCAAAAACTCAAACTCGTGATGCATCACAAACTCTTTCACCTGGAGGGCCCGTGTGAAGCTACGGATTGTTGCTGTCAATCTCTTCAAGGAATCTCGGTTGCGGCGTGATGCGCTCGCGTTTGACGGCGACGCGCTGCTCCCGCGCGCGGCGCTTATGGTGGCGAAAAGTCTCGGTAAGTTTCACCCCGGTCAAATGATTAGTGCTCTCCAAAGTGCGTTCACCGGTGGCGCGGTCGATGTTGTCAAAGTCCTCGCCGATCAGCGCGAAGCGCGAGCCGCGCGAATCGAAGCGAAAGCGCAGCGTCCGTTCGTAAGCGAAGCGCGAGCCGGAGAGTTGGCGAACGGTGATGACGCCTTTCGCGACCTCGATGGTGATATTGCCGCCCTGCGGGTCGCCGAGCACGCCGGCGCAGGTCGAGCACAATAGCAGGCGGGTCGTGACCGCCGCCGGGCGCAGCTTGCCGTCCGGCGCGCGCAAGAGAATCAGCAGCGCACGATGGCGCGTGTTGATCGTTTCGTCAGCGCCCTTCAGGGGAATGTCCTGGACAAGTCGCAGCACCGCGTCGGGGCGCGCGTCGCCGTTGAGGTCGCCTGTCAACTCGCCCGCCGCCGCCGGCTCTTCGAGCACCCACCCGCGCGGCACGAAATCTGTCGGCGCGGCGGCTTCGTTCGGCAGTTGTTGGAGTTGGATTGTCGGAGGAGGAGGCGCGCTGTCGTCCTGAGCGCCAAGCAGCAGCGGCGGCATCGTAAACAGCAGCAGTATCGCGGCGAATGTTTTCATAAGTGCTGTATAAGTGGCGGCATCAGTTCCATGATGAAAGTCCGCCGCCGCTCACTCTTTCGTGTGCAGCCCAGTTTTTGTTGAAACGGCGGAGAGCGCCAGTGGACCGAAAAGATTCTAAACGCTTTCTGTCCGGAGAGTCGAAGGCAAAATTGAGAAAGAGTCGGGACGCAGGTATGCTTAGCGCCTTCGTGCTCAAACATAACTCACGCGGTCTGCCAAAGCCTTTGCCGGCGCAGCGGGTCAATCTGATGGAATTTGAGGTTGGTCATCGGGCGGCCAGAGTCTTCCAACGGGCGATGAAAAGTCGAGCGGCTGGCTACCTTTGGGCGGCGCTCGCGGTTGGCGCCGCCGCCGCTACGCTCGGACACTTCCGCGCGCAGGTCAACACGACGACGGTCGCGGTGGTGCTGTTACTGGTGGTGCTGTTGACAGCAGCCGTGCGGGGCAGCGGGCCGGCGCTTGCGGCGTCGGTGCTCAGCGGATTCTGTTTCAACTACTTCTTCCTGCCGCCCGTCGGCACGCTGGCTATCGCCCACCCCGACAACTGGATCGCGCTGACGGCCTTTCTCGTCACCGCCATCACCGCCGGCCAACTCTCGGCGC
>Ga0136617_10000849_pt1 | contig 26590 bp, 25 predicted proteins | sample AntDrymUQ3222106_2_FD_129672 | JGI IMG/M metagenome (GOLD analysis project Ga0136617, IMG submission 129672) | Polar desert sand microbial communities from Dry Valleys, Antarctica - metaG UQ322 (21.06) | ecosystem: Environmental > Terrestrial > Soil > Desert | place: Antarctica: Dry Valley...
CACAACCCGCATCACGCCTACCCGGTGGGCGACCGCTTCCTGATCCTCAAGCGCGGTCGCAGCCTGGGTGAGTTCCCCAAGTCCGAGATCACCCGCGAGGGGCTGACTCAGCTGATGGCCGGTGGCACGGAGTTGGAGCAGCTGGGCCACGAGCTCGAACGGGTTGCGGCGGGAGATGAGTCGGTGGGCTCGGTGGCCCAGCAGATCACCTCTGCCCAGCAGGTCTCGGGCCAGCAGACCACCCCGCCCCAGCAGACCACCCCGCCCCAGCAGACCACCACGGAGGTGAAGCCGGCCGGCACGACCGCTGGGGCCGTTGATCCCAGTTAACTATCGGGCCCAGCTAGCTACCGGGCATAGACAACGGGCTCGCGGAGCAGCGATCTGCGAAAGGTTGCGCGGCTACGCCCGTTTCGCCTTCCTGGGTTGACCGGGTACGTGCGCTGTTTGCTCAGGCACCTGACCCGCTGTTGTGCGGCGCGGCTTGGGGTAACTCCACGATTCGAGCTGTAGCGGGCTCAGTGGTGGGCTCAGATGGAAACCCTGCACGGCGTCACAGCCCATGCTGTCGAGGGCCGAAAGAAGCACCTCGTCCTCGACTCCCTCGGCGATGACGGTCAGCCCCAGTGTGTGGGTGAGATCGATGATCGACTGGACGATCGCCGTGGCGCGCGGCGAGGAGTGCATCGGGATGATGAACGACTTGTCGATCTTGACCTCGTGCACCGGCAGCCGCAGGAGGTAGGCCAGGGAGCTGTACCCGGTGCCGAAGTCATCGACTGACAGACGCAGTCCCAGTGCGTTCAAGTCGGACAAGGCGGCGAGGGCGGCCTCAAAGTTGTGCATCACCCCCGTCTCGGTGATCTCCAGGGTGAGTAGCTCTGTCGGCACCCTGGTCTCAGCGAGCAGGTCGGTGACGGTCGAGGCCAGGGTGGGCTCGAGCAGGCCCCGGGCCGACAGGTTCACCGCGACCCCTACGCCGGGATGCTCAGTCAGCCACTCCCCGCAATCGCGAAGTGCCTGGCCGAGCACCTCGCTGGTGAGAGCCCCGATCAAGCCCACGCGCTCGGCGATCGGGATGAACTCATCCGGATACAACAGGCCACGGACCGGATGCGCCCACCGAACGAGTGCCTCGAAGCCGATGATCAGGCCGGTGCCGAGATGCATTTGCGGCTGGTAGTGCACGACGAGTTGACCAGCGCTGATCGCGCGGCGCAGTTCGCCGGCCAGAGCCAGGCGATCGACGCTGCTCTGGTCGTCGTCACTGCGGTATCGGGCGACTCCCTGATCAGACCTCTTGGCCGCGTACATGGCGATGTCTGCGTGCTGGAGCACCGTCGCCACCTGCCGGCCGTCTGCCGGAACCATGGCGACTCCGACCGACACGCCGACCTCGAGCGATGTGCCCGCGACGTCAAACGGTGTGGTCAGGCTCGCCGCGATCGTGTTTGCGGCATTCAGGGCCTCGTCGCCACTCGGGCAGTGGCTGAGCAGGACTACGAACTCATCGCCGCCGAGACGCGCCAGCAACGAGTTGGGTGGCATCGCGCCGTGCAGCCGCTGACCCACCTGGATGAGGAGCAGGTCTCCCACATGGTGGCCGAGCGTGTCGTTGACCTCTTTGAACCGGTCGAGGTCAAGCAGCAGAACGGCGGCATGCACCTCCGACCTCCCGGCTCGGTCATCGGCGAGAAGCTCCTCAAGCCGCAGCAGGAACACGTTGCGGTTGGCCAGGCCGGTGAGGTCGTCGTGGTGCGCGTCGTGGCGCAGTTGTGCGAGCAGCCGTCCGTTGTGTCGGAGCACCTCAGCGTGCGCAGTCAGCGTTTGCAACAGCTGGAGATCCTCGGCGGTGAACGTCCGCATCGCACCGAGGCGATCGCCCACCTGCAGGACGCCGACGATCTCCCCACTGTCGCGCAATGGCACGAGCAACGCATCCCGCAGACCCGCCCGGACCAGCCACGATCGCAGGAGCGGGTCACGGGTGCCGCGGGGGATGAATACCGGCTGCGTCGGTGGGGTCGGTCGTGACGACGGGGGTGCCCCGGCCTCTTGGAACGGCGGTATCAGCAGCACCGCGCTCTCCGCCTGCATCAGCTCGCGCGCCTCGGTGAGTAGCTGCGACACCATGTGGTCGTTGGTCTCGGCGGCATCGACTGACTGGGTGAAGGCGAACAGCTGACCGAGGTCGGCGTGTTGACGCTGGAGTCGGTGGTAGCCCCGATATCCCAGCACCACGACGGCGACCAAAACGATCAGCAGGAACAGGGCGGTTGGGTTGACCTCGATCACGAGCAGAGTGAGCAGGGCAAGGGTCGTGTTGAGCGCGCCGGTGATCGCCACGGGTGGCAGAGTTCGGGACAGCTCCGAAACCTGGACGCGTTGTTGGAGCAGGCCCATCGCACCGACCACTGCTGACGGCCCGAGGAGGTCGACGAGCAGCATGGCGAGGTAGGCAATCGCCCAGTCGCGTGGCTGGAGCCCCGGGCCGGGCGACAGAGTTCGAAACAACAGCTCGGCAGCGCCAACCTCGAGGGCGATCAGGCCGAGATTGAACAGGGTCTTGGCAGGGCCTGTGCGCCGAGCCACATCAGCCGATCCGGCACCCACGAGCCAGGCCGCCAGCAGCAAGGGCGAGGGCAACAGGAACAGGCCGAGGACCAGCGGTAGCTCACTCAACGAGACGGAGAAGGTCTGACTTCGTACGGCGACATGGATCTGGCTGCTCTCGGCTACGACAAACAATATGGTGATGATCAGCGCCGCAGCGGCGACCGGCTGGTGGGGCGTCACGCCGCGCGAGGGCAACACCGCGAGCAGGACCAGCCCGACAGCGGCCAGCGCAGCGCCTAAAGCAATCAGGCGGGCGGACGGTCCGGCGAGCCTGGCCGCCGACTTGTTGAGTGGCGCGAGGCTGATCAGTCCGAACACCTAGGCTGCTTCCTCCGCGGCCGCGAACCGCGGTGCGCTGGTCAGTGCAGCGATGCTGTGCTGGTCGCCGACCTGGGGACAGAGTGCAGGGAGGCGGTGGCAACGATCGCCGGGCTGCCCTGGGTGCTGGGGCTGTGGAGGGACGCGGTACCGAGAGTAACTGTTGATAGCGGAACTGTAACCGTGGCGATCGTGCTGGCGATGGCGGCTGCTGCGAGAGCTGCGGCGAATCCCTGGTTCTTGCGCATGATTTTCTCCCCTTTGTCAGAATGCTCTCGTTGAGCCGTCCTTAAATCCCTCGGCGCAAACACGGCCAGAACTTAGGTGACAAGTGCGAGATTCTGGCTGGCGCCAAAGAACCAGTGGTAACGGCGGGGCTGCTGCCGAGGTACCGTGCCGGAAGAGCCGAAGTCAGAGGAAACCTCCACACATGGTTGTCAACGACACACTTCATGCCGCCGCTACTCGCGGCTTTGATCGACGGATAACCCCCAGCGAGCACCTGGCGAGCTATGCCGACGAGGTTGCGCGCGCCTGCCACGAAATGGCCGGCCGGTTCCTTGCGGGGGGCAAACTGCTCGTCTTCGGAAACGGTGGCCCGGCCACCGACGCGCAACACATCGCCGTCGAGTTCGTGCATCCGGTCATCGTCGGCAAGCGAGCGCTACCCGCGTTGTCGCTCGTGGGTGACGTGGCGACGGTGATGGGCGTGGCCCGTCGGCACGGCATCGACGCCGTGTTCGCTCACCAACTCAGCGTTCTCGGGGCTGCCGAGGACATCGCTCTGGGTGTCTCCGGTGACGGCAACTGCGTCAACGTGCTGCGAGGGCTGGAGACCGCCCACGCCGCGGGCCTGCTCACGGTCGCCCTCGTCGGAGGAGATGGTGGCGCGATTGCCGCCAGCCCGGCTATCGATCACTGCTTCATCGTCGACTCCGACGACCCCCACATCGTCAAAGAGGTCCACGTGACGACCTACCACGTCCTGTGGGAGCTCGTGCACGCCTTCTTCGACCAGCCGTCACTGCGCAAGGATGGATCCGACGCCAACGAGGATGCCAACAGGGATGGCACCGGGGGGGGATTCGAGTCGCTGTATCCCTTCCTCTACGACAGCTCGACGACGCTGTCCGAGGCGTTGGCCAGCGTGGCCGGCTCGACGCTGGACAAGGTCAACGAGATCGTCGATCTCCGCAGGTCGATCGGCGCTGAGGTCGCACCGCACATCGCCGCATGTGCGGCTGCCCTAGCCAACTCGTTTCACGCCGGCGGCAAACTGATGGCCTTCGGCAATGGCGGCAGCAGCACCGACGCGCAGGACGTCGTCCACACGTTCTTCGATCCACCGGGAGACACGCCATCCCTGCCCGCGTTGGGCCTCACCAACGACCAAGCGGTCATGACAGCGCTGTCCAACGACGTCGGCTTCGAGGTCATCTTCGCCCGCCAGATCGCCGCCTTCGGCCGCCCTGGCGATATCGCTGTCGGCATCTCCACGAGCGGCGGCTCGGCCAACGTGCTGCAGGCCTTCAAGCGAGCCAAGAAGGAAGGCCTCGTCACGGTGGGACTGTCGGGTTACGGCGGCGGCAAGATGGCGGAACTCGACTGCATCGACTTCCTCTTTTCCATCCCGTCCTCATCAGTGCACCGGGTGCAGGAAGTCCAGACCACGCTCTATCACGTCCTGTGGGAGGTCACCCAAGTTGCCTTGACTGAGCTGCGTCAATCCGTCCGCGCACCCGCTACGACAGCCTGACCGAGACTGATGCCCCCGTCGTTGGGCGGCACCGATGTATGAGTCAGCACGGTGAAACCGGCTGCGACGAGCCCTTCGACGCAGCCTTTGGTGAGTACCAGGTTCTGAAACACCCCACCCGAGAGCGCCACGACCGCGACCCCAGTGTCCTCACGTAGCCGGGCACTGACATCGACAACCATCCGCGACACGCCGTTGTGGAATCGGGCCGCCACGGTTGACACGGGTACGTTCACCGCGAGGTCGTCTACCACCGCGCGGATGAAATCTGCGGCGCAGATCCGCAGCGGTCGATCAGCGCTGATCGACGCAACGTAGGCGCCGGTCTCTGTCGGGTCGACAAGGTGCTCGAGCTCGATGGCCGCCTGCCCCTCGAAGTTGACGCTGTCGCGCACGTTGAGCAGCGCTGCGACGGCATCGAAGAGCCGTCCCATGCTGGATGTGAGTGGGGCGTTCACCCCGGCACCGGCCACGGCCAGCACATCGTTCCAGCGACGGCCCTGCCGGGTCGCTACGTCGAGCGGGCGGTCGGTCCGCTCAGGGAAGGCGGCCCGGACGTGCGCGGCGGCCATCCGCCAAGGCTGGCGTACCGCCATCGCTCCGCCAGGCATCGGCACCGTGTCCAGATGCGCCAGCCGCTCGTACTGTGTGCGATCGGCCAGCAGGAACTCACCACCCCACAGCGTGGCGTCCGGTCCCCACCCCAGCCCGTCGAAGGCGACGCCGATGACCGGGCCGTCGACTGCGTTGTCGGCGAGGCAGGACACGATGTGCGCATGGTGGTGCTGGACCCCGATCAGTTCGACGCCGGCGAGCTCCAGCGCGTACTTCGTGGACAGATATTCCGGATGCAGGTCGTAGGCCACCACGTCGGGCCGGACGTCGAACAGGCCGCTGAGATGGTCGATGCCGTGAGTAAACGATTCGAGGGTCTCGAAGTTCTCCAGGTCGCCGATGTGGTGGGAGAGAAAGGCGTGCCGGTCGCGGCCAAGACAGAAGGTATTCTTCAGCTCCGATCCACAGGCAAGAACGTGCCTCGGGAAGGCCCAGGGCAGGGTGATCGGTCGCGGAACATAACCGCGTGACCGCCGGATGAGCATCGGGCGGTCTCGGCTGACCCGCGCCACTGAATCGTCCACGCGGGTGTGGATCGGCCGGTCATGGGTTAGGAAGGCGTCGGCGATCTCGCCCAGACGCTTGAAAGCGTCGTCATCGGCGTACGCGATCGGCTCGTCCGAGAGATTCCCGCTCGTCAGCACGATCGCCGTCGAATACGCCTGCAAAAGTAGATGGTGAAGGGGCGTGTACGGGAGCATTACTCCCAGTGAGGGTGACCGCGGTGCCACTGAGGGCGCGACCGGCGCCGCCCCGCGCCGGCGCAGGATCACGATCGGCCGGGCAACGCTCGTGAGCAGTTCCTCTTCGAGCTGGTCGATCTCGGCAATTTCGTGGCCGCTCGCAACATCCGCCGCCATCAGGGCGAACGGCCGTTCCTCCCGGTGCTTGCGACCGCGCAGACGTGCCACCGCACGCTCGTTGGTCGTGTCGACGGCGAGGTGATAGCCACCCAGGCCCTTGATGGCGAGGATCTCGCCATCGCGCAGCCGATCGACGGCCTGCCCCAGGGGATCTGCTCCTAGGTCGTGCCCGCTCTGGTCGAGCAGCGCCAGCCGTGGCCCGCAGGCGGCGCAGCAGACCGGCTGGGCGTGGAAGCGGCGGTCGGCCGGGTCGGTGTACTCCGCCGCGCAGGCCGGACACATCTCGAAGCCGGCCATGGTCGTGTTGGGCCGGTCGTACGGAGTCTGCCGGACGATTGTGTACCGCGGACCGCAATTGGTGCAGTTGATGAAGGGGTAACCGAAGCGCCGGTCGGCCGGGTCGGCCATCTCGCGCAGGCAGTCGGTGCAGGTCGCCGCGTCCGGGGCGACCAGCACGACACGCTCACCGCCGGCTGGACTTGCCACAATGACGAAACCGGTATCACCGGTCGGAGCGATCTCCTCGGTGGCGACTCGGTCGACTCTCGCGAGGGCTGGGACCTGCTCGGACAGCGCGACCACGAGAGCCTCCACCGAGGCTCGGTCTCCTTCGGCTTCGATGAAAACGCCACTCGTGTCATTACCCACGAAGCCAACCACGCCTAACCGGGCCGCAGCAGCGAAGACGAACGGACGGAAGCCCACACCTTGAACGATGCCCTCAACTCGGATACGCAGTCGATGCTGTCCGGAAGGCACGGTTGACACCCTATGGCTGCGTTCCATACAGATGACCGCGACATGACGATTACATGTCTTGACAACCGCATGCACCCAAGGTGAGATGACCACTGAGCGGACCCGGTGCTCAAACCCGATGCATAGGGACGCGCGGCCCGACCCTTTGGAGGGCGCATGTCGGCAGCGACGACCGAAGCCAACGGCGGTGCGGCAACGGCAGAGGAGCCCCTGATCCACGTTCTGTGGATCAACGCAGGTCTTAGTTGTGACGGGGACTCGGTGGCATTGACAGCTGCCACCCAGCCGAGCATTGAGGAGATCGCACTCGGGGCACTTCCCGGGTTACCCAACATCGCAGTCCATTGGCCGCTCATTGACTTTGAGTGCGGCCCCAACGGCGGAGCCGACGACTTCCTCGAGTGGTTCTTCAAGGCAGACCGCGGTGAGCTTGAGCCCTTCGTCCTGGTGGTCGAGGGTTCGATCCCCAACGAAGCCCTCAAGGAAGAGGGCTACTGGTGCGGGTTTGGTAACAATCCCGCCACCGGTCAGCCCATGACAACCAGCGAGTGGCTCGACCGCCTCGCTCCCAAGGCGCTCGCCATTCTCGCTGTCGGCACCTGCGCGACCTACGGTGGCATTCACGCCATGGCGGGCAACCCGACCGGTGCCATGGGCGTGCCTGACTACCTCGGCTGGGACTGGAAGTCCAAGGCGGGCATCCCCATCGTCTGCGTTCCGGGTTGTCCGATTCAGGGCGACAACCTCTCCGAGACGATCACGTACCTGCTCTACATGGCGACCGGCCAGGCCCCGATGATTCCGCTCGACGACGCGCTGCGTCCGACGTGGCTGTTCGGCCGCACAGTCCACGAGGGCTGTGACCGCGCCGGCTACTACGAGCAGGGCGACTTCGCGACCGAGTACGGCTCCCCCAAGTGCATCGTCAAGCTGGGTTGCTGGGGTCCGGTGGTCAAGTGCAACGTTCCCAAGCGCGGCTGGATCAACGGTGTGGGCGGTTGTCCCAACGTTGGTGGCATCTGCATTGGCTGCACGATGCCGGGCTTCCCGGACAAGTTCATGCCGTTCATGGACGAGCCACCGGGCGGCAAGCTCTCGACCGCAGCCGTGGGTATGTATGGCGCAACGGTTCGCAAGCTCCGCGGTGTCACCGGCAAGACCGTCGACAAGGAACCGAAGTGGCGCAAGCCCGGCAGGGAACTTCTGACCGGCGCCAAGAGGACCTGGTGAGCGGTGTTGCTCCTCGCGCATAACCTCCCGGTCGCGCCCGCGGCCGAGTACCGGACGTCGCTGTCTCGAACTAGGTCGAGGGGATTTTCAGCATGACAATGACATCGCCGCAACGCAGCCCATACGAAACAGGTGACAAGGGCCTGGTCGAGATGGCGTGGGATCCGATAACTCGGATCGTCGGCAGCCTCGGGATCTACACCAAGATCGACTTCGCGAACAACACTGTGGCCGAGTGTCACAGCACGTCGTCGATCTTCCGTGGCTACTCCATCTTCATGAAGGGCAAGGACCCGCGCGACGCGCACTTCATCACCAGCCGAATCTGTGGTATCTGTGGCGACAACCACGCCACGTGCTCCTGCTACGCACAGAACATGGCTTACGGCGTGCGTCCCCCGGCGCTGGGAGAGTGGATCGTCAACCTCGGCGAAGCCGCCGAGTACATGTTCGACCACAACATCTTCCAGGAGAACCTCGTCGGGGTCGACTACTGCGAGAAGATGGTCAGTGAGACCAACCCCTCGGTGCTGGCCCGAGCCGAGAACACCCCCTCGCCGCAGGCCGGTGCCCACGGTTACAAGACGATCGCCGACATCATGCGGTCGCTCAACCCATTCACCGGCGAGTTCTATCGCGAGGCCCTGCAGGTCAGCCGGTGGACTCGGGAGATGTTCTGCCTGATGGAGGGGCGCCACGTGCACCCCTCGACGCTCTACCCCGGTGGCGTCGGCACGGTAGCCACTATCCAGCTCATGACCGACTACATCACCCGGCTCATGCGCTACGTCGAGTTCATGAAGAAGGTCGTGCCCATGCACGATGACCTCTTCGACTTCTTCTACGAGGCGCTGCCCGGCTACGAGAAGGTTGGCCTCCGGCGCACCCTGCTCGGCTGCTGGGGATCGTTCCAGGATCCGGACTACTGCAACTTCGAATACAAGGACATGACGCAGTGGGGTCGCAAGATGTTCGTGACCCCCGGCGTGGTCGTCGACGGCAAGCTGGTCACCACGGACCTGGTCGAGATCAACCTCGGCATCCGGATCCTGCTGGGCAGCTCGTACTACGACGACTGGACCGACCAGGAGACCTTCGTTTCCAAGGACCCCCTGGGTAACCCGGTCGACCGGCGTCACCCGTGGAACCAGCACACCAACCCGCGGCCGCAAAAGCGCGACTTCGATGACAAGTACAGCTGGGTCATGTCACCTCGCTGGTACGACGGCAAGGACTACCTCGCTCTCGACACCGGTGGCGGCCCGCTCGCCCGCCTGTGGGCGACGGCGCTGGCTGGTCTCGTCGACATCGAGTACGTGAAGGCCACTGGCAACAGCGTCCAGATCAACCTGCCGAAGACGATTCTCAAGCCCGCGGTGAGCTTCGAGTGGAAGGTCCCCACCCAGGGGAGCAACACCATCGAGCGCAACCGGGCGCGGACCTACTTCCAGGCCTACGCGGCGGCGTGTGCGCTGCACTTCGCCGAGAAGGCGCTGGCTGAGATCCGGGCCGGTCACACGAAGACGTGGGAGAAGTTCGAGGTGCCGGACGAGGCCATCGGCTGCGGTTTCACCGAGGCCGTGCGTGGCGTCCTGTCTCACCACCTGGTGATCCGTGACGGCAAGATCGCTAACTATCACCCCTACCCGCCGACCCCGTGGAACGCCAACCCGCGGGACAGTTACGGAACTCCTGGCCCCTACGAAGACGCGGTGCAGGACTGCCCGATCTTCGAGGAGAACGACCGGGAGCACTTCAAGGGGATCGACATCATGCGCACGGTCCGCAGCTTCGACCCGTGCTTGCCGTGTGGGGTGCACATGTATCTCGGCGACGGCAAGTCGGTGCAGAAGATGCACACGCCGACCAGCGCGATGACCGGCGAGTAAGGGGCTGGCGGGGGCTAGGCGGCGGGGCGGTGGCCTGACGACAATCGAGTGGCGACCGGAGGGATTAAGCTACAGCCAGGAGGCCACCAGATGTCGTCAGGAGAAACCCTTCGCTCCTGCGGCGAACGCATCGAGCAGTTGATCGAAGCGAGCGCCGCAGGAAGCCCCGTTGCCAAGGAGCGTGCCGAAGAACTGGTCCGGCTCGTGGTCGATCTCTATGGCTCAGGACTTGAGCGGGTCATGGAGATCGCCCGCGAGGCGGACGCCCTCAACGAGGTCGTTCTTGATCAGTTCGCCGCCGACGAGCTTGTCGGCGGCCTGTTGCTCGTGCATGGCTTGCATCCGCAGCACATCGTCGGGCCGGCTGAGCGCGAACTGTCGGCCCCCGACGCCTTTCGGTCTTGCGGTGAGCGCATCGAGCAGATCGTCGAGGCGAGCGCCGCAGGTGGCCCGGCAGCCAAGGATCGCGCCGAAGAGCTGGTCCGGGTCGTGGTCGGCCTATACGGCTCAGGGCTCGAGCGGGTCCTCGAGATTGCCTACGATGCTGGCACTCTCGATGACGAACTTCTTGAGCGGCTGACCGACGATGACCTCGTCGCGAGCCTGTTGCTGGTCCATGACTTGCACCCGTACGACGTCGTGGAGCGGGTCGAGCGTGCGCTGAACAAGGTTCGGCCATACATGGGCTCGCACGGTGGTGATGTTGACTTGCTGGGCGTCGACGTCGACGGCGTTGTGACCCTCCAGATGAAGGGTAGCTGCGACGGCTGCCCTTCATCCGCGGTCACCCTCGAGCTGGCGGTCGAGACCGCCATCATGGAGGCGGCACCAGAGATCACCAAGATCGAGGTTGTGGAGGCAAGCCCCGCGCCGGCCACGCCCAACCTCATCCCGGTGAGCGCACTGTCGGTCAGGTTGCGCCAAGAGGACGCCCCCGGCGCGTCATCCGGCGCGTCCTGGGAGACTCTGCCTGACCTCAGCGAATTGGCGGTCGGTGCCCTCTTGCACACCGAAGCGGCCGGGCTGGCCGTCGTCATCACTCGGCTCGGGACCGACTACTACGCCTACCGTGACCAGTGCCCGGCCTGCGAGTCCACGTTCACCGGAGCAGCGGTTGAGCGCGCCCTCGGCGGGGCCCACGTCATCACGTGCCCCAAGTGCCGCGGTCACTACGACGTCCGGGCAGCTGGGCGCGGTCTCGACGACGCGTCTCACCACCTGTCACCGCTGCCCATCCTCAAGCGCGACGGAGAGTTTCAAGTCGCGGTGTCGGTGGCGGTGCCCGCGTGAGCGGTCCCGACATGACACCTCCCCCCGAAGACCCGCCCCAGCACCCTGCGGCAGGAGGGTCCGCTGGCATTCCGGCCGGCCCGCTCGCGGTCCTTCAGCGGATTCGCGGCAGCGAGCCGATGGCGCCGATGGGCGAGCGTTGCGAGATGTGCGGCACCCCGATCGAGGACGAGCATTCCCACGTCGTCAACATCGGCAGCCGCTCGCTGATGTGCACCTGCCGCGGCTGCTACCTGCTGTTCGACTACAAAGACGCCAAGATCAAGTACCGCGCCGTACCCGAGCGCTACCTGTCGTTCCCTGACTTCTACCTCACCCCGATGCAGTGGGACGACCTGCAGATCCCGGTGAGCATGGCGTTCTTCTTCCATCACTCCGAGCTCGGCCACCAGGTGGCGTTCTACCCGAGCCCGGCCGGTGCTACCGAGTCCGAGCTTCCGCTCGGAGCGTGGGACGACATCGTCAAGGCCAATCCGCGACTGTCGGAGCTAGCGCCTGATGTCGAGGCCATCTTGGTCCGCGCCCATGACAGCGCGTTCGAGTGCTTTCTCGTCCCGATCGACGCCTGCTACGAGCTTGTCGGCCACCTGCGGTCCGGCTGGCGCGGGTTCGACGGCGGTCAAGAAGTTCGTCAAGCGCTGACCGATTTCTTCGAGCGGGTGCAGGCCAAGAGCCAGCCCGCTGACTCCGGCGCGACCAAGTCGGAGCGGCAGACATGACCGACTTGAACTTCGAGATTCTCGACGTCGTCGCCGAGAAGTACGCCGCGGCGCCGAATCTGCTGTTCAAGATGCGACTGCTGGAGACCTCCGGAGAGCAGGTTCACGCGGTCGCGTTGCGCTGCCAGATCCGCATCGAGCCGCAGCGTCGCCAATACTCCGACGCCGAACGCGAGGTTCTCGCTGACCTCTTCGGCACCTTCGAGCGCTGGGGAGAGACGCTCAAGCCGTTTCTATGGACTCATGCCACGGCGATGGTCAAAGGCTTCACCGGCAGTATCGAATTCGACCTTCCGGTCGCCTGCACGTACGACTTCGAAGTGTCCGCGGCGAAGTACATCCACGGCCTGTCCGGCGGCGTCATCCCCCTGGTCCTGCTGTTCAGCGGGACCGTCTTCACCCGCGGCGCCACCGGATTCGGTGTCGAACAGGTGCCGTGGCATCACGAGGCCGAGGTCCGGCTGCCCGTGAGCGTGTGGCGGGAGTTGATGGACCATTACTTCCCGGGCGGCGGCTGGATCCGGCTCGACAAGGACACGCTCGACGCCCTGGTCCGCTTCCGCTCCTCTCGCGCCCTTCCATCGTGGGAGCAGACCATCGACGTGCTGCTCAGCCAGGCGCTCGAGTCGGCCACCGGGCCACAGCTATGAGCCACGAGGCGGCGCTTGCCCAAGCCCGCAAGATCGCAGACGCGGTCCTGTACGAAGGTTACCTGCTGTATCCCTATCGCGCCAGCTCGTCCAAGAACCAAGTGCGCTGGCAGTACGGCATCGTCGGCCCCGACGGGGGGATGGAGGCTCGCGTCGGCGAGGAAACCGCCCTGCACACGGAGTGCCTGATCGAGCCGGCGGCCGGTAGTCCCGCCGAGGACACCCGCATCGACCTGCACCTGCGCTTCCTGCAGATCCAGGCGCGCATCGTCGAGGCGGCCGTCGATGGCAAGCCGGGGGAGTTCACCCCCGTGGCCGAGCTTCTGGTCGGCCCCACGACATGGATCACATGGGACGAAGCCGTTGAGGAGGAGGTCGTCGTATCCGACCTCTCGCTCGCCGAGCTGACAGCCTCACCGGATGGGCGTGTCGTGCCCGTGGACATCGCCGGGGGTGACGAGATCGAGCTGCTTACCGAGGGCGATACCGTCGTCGGCCGTGTGGTGCGCCGGCGGTGGCCGCTGACCGGCCAGGTCAACGTCTCTGCCACATCGTGCGACACGCCGCGTCCGCTGTTCCTGCTGCACGCCGGCTTGACGAACCTTACTGGCTACGACGAGGTGGCGGCCGCGCCGAGCGGGAGCCTGCGAGATGGTGCCGTGCGCCAGTCCTTCGTCGGCACTCACTTGCTGCTCGTGACTCGCCAGGGCTTGTTCATCTCCGTCATCGACCCACCCGACTGGGCTGCCGCCGACGCCGCACGCTGCGCCAACCGGCGTTGCTGGCCGGTCCTGATGGGAAGCGTTGGCGATCGCGGCATCGTCCTCGGCTCACCCATCATCTTGTACGACCACCCGCAGGTTGCCCCCGAGAGTCCCGGCGCGCTGTACGACTCCACCGAGATCGACGAGATCCTGACCCTGCGGATCATGACGCTGACAGAGGAAGAGAAGGCAGCGGCCAGGTCGACCGATCCGCGCGCGGCCGAGATCATCGATCGCAGTGACCTCATGCCGCCCGAGGTGTTCGAGAAGCTGCACGGCGCTCTGCGCGGCTTCGACACCCTGCAGCCGACTGAAGCCGTGGCCCAGGCAGGTGCCGTGGCAGATGCCGAGGCCGAGGCCGCGACGGAGGTGATGGCGGACCCGCCGGCGGCGACGGTCCCCGACGACGTCCCGTGGTGGGGCGAGGAGATGGATGCCAGCGTCTCGCCCGACACCGATTCGGTGCAGATCGGCGATGTGTCGGTGTCCAAGGGCACCCGCGTGCGGCTGCGCCCGTCTCGGCGGGCCGATGCCCAGGACCTCTTCCTTGCCGACAAGACCGCAGTGGTTAGCAAGGTCTACTCCGACGTCGATGGCAATACCCATGTCGCCGTCACCCTCGAGGACGATCCGGCCAGTGAGTTTCACGACTGGTACGGCCGCTACTACTACTTCGGTCCCGAAGAGCTTGAGCCGCTGCATCCCCGCAAGACCAGCGGAGCCTCACCATGACCGCGCGTGTTCTCGTGGCTGGCATTGGCAACATCTTCTTCGGCGACGACGGCTTCGGATCTGAGGCCGCCCGGCGGCTGGCGGGGCACCAGCTGCCCGACGGGGTCAGTGTCGTCGACTACGGGATCCGCGGTATGCATTTGGCCTACGACCTGCTCGACGGCTACGACGCGCTGATCATCGTTGACGCGATGCCCGGCAACGGCGAGCCGGGTGACCTGCGTGTTCTCGAGGTCGGACCGGAAGATCTTGGCAGCGGCGAGCTCGACGCTCATGGCATGGAGCCGACGGCCGTGCTCTCCAGCCTCGACAAGCTCGGCGGCTCGCTTCCTCTCACCTACGTTGTTGGTTGCCAACCGGCCGACATCGACGAAGGAATGGGACTCTCACCGCCGGTGGCCGAGGCCGTTGACCGCGCGATTGCCGCGGTCTTCGAACTGTTCGAGCAGCAGTTGCGGGATATCCTGACACCACCCGCGGAGCACGTCCGTGTCTCCGCGGTCGCCCACGAAGGGGAGCAAGATTAATGGAGATCCTTGGGCTCATCACGTTGATCATCATCGCCTTGGTGGTCCTCGTCGCATTGGTCGTGCTCATCCGGTCCATTCCGGACATCCGGCGGTACCTCAAGATCAAAGCGATGTAGCTCAGCCCAGCCGGCGTCCCCGCCGGGTGCAGTGTGATCCGGCGGGACGCCAACAATCGGTCTGACGTGCTGGTCGTATGTCTTTGCGTTTGGCCGTCCCCACAAATGGAGGGTCACAGGTTATGTGTCTCGCGATTCCCGGCGAAATCGTCGAGTTGCTTCCGGGCAACAATGATCAGCTGGCCCTGGTCGACGTGGTTGGCGTGAAGCGCAAGATCAATGTCGGCCTGCTCGAAGACAAGCCCGAGCCGGGCAACTGGGTGCTCATCCATGTCGGCTTCGCCATGTCGATAGTCGACGAGAAGGAAGCCGCCGAGGCGCTGTCGATGCTGGAGATGATGGGCTCGACGTTCACCGAGGAGCTGCAGGCGGTCGCCGAGTCGAGTATCGAATGACGACCCAAGATCACTGTTCGGTTACCGAGGGGTGCATCACCTGCGGCGACATCGCCGTGCCCCTCACCGTGGTGAGCATGGTGGACATGGACGCGCGCTGCCGCGATGAGCAGGGTCGCGAGGAGCTGGTCGCGGTGGAGCTCGTCGGTGCGCTGGCACCCGGAGACCGGGTGCTGGTTCACGCCGGGGTTGCCATCGAGCGACTCACCAAGGATCTGCAGACTTCGCAATCAACTCGTTCGGGAGAGTGAGCGGCATGCGTTTCGTCGATGAGTTCCGCGACCCAGAGCTGGCTGGAGTGCTGGGCGCCGAGATCACCGCCCTCTGTGAGCCCGGGCGTGAGTACAAGATCATGGAGGTCTGCGGCGGGCACACGCACACCATCTACCGCTATGGCGTTCAGGACCATCTGCCCGACAACATCGAGCTCGTCCACGGCCCTGGGTGCCCGGTCTGCGTGATTCCGATGGGGCGGGTCGACGACGGCGTCGCCATTGCCCAGCGCGACGATGTCATCCTCACCTGCTTCGGCGACATGATGCGCATCCCCGGCGGCAATGGCTCGTTCCTCGACGCCAATGCGGCCGGCGCCGACATCAGGATGGTCTACTCCCCGCTCGACGCGCTGCGGATCGCGCGCCAGAACCCCGACAAGCAGGTCGTGTTCTACGCGATCGGCTTCGAGACCACCGCGCCGTCGACCGCCCTCACCATCCTGCGCGCCAAGCAGGAGGGCATCACCAACTTCTCCATCTTCTGCAACCACGTCACGATCATTCCTGCGATCAAGGCGATCCTTGACTCGCCCGATCTGCGCCTCGACGCGTTCCTCGGCCCAGGCCACGTGTCCACCGTCATCGGCTGCCGGCCCTACGATTTCATCGCGCGCCAGCACGGCAAGCCCCTGGTCTGCGCCGGCTTCGAGCCGCTCGACTTGCTGCAGTCCGTCTACATGATCATGAAGCAGTTCAAGGAGGGGCGCGCAGAGGTCGAGAACCAGTATGGCCGGGTCGTTGACTGGGATGGCAACCCCCGTGCGCTGGCAGTGATGAACGACGTGTTCGCGTTGCGACCGTACTTCGAGTGGCGGGGTCTAGGTTCGATCGCGCATTCCGCATTGCAGCTGTCCTCGCGCTACGCCGACTTCGATGCCGAATTGCGCTTCGAAGTCCCAGGCGTACGGGTGGCCGACCCCAAGGCCTGCCAGTGTGGCGAGGTGCTCAAGGGTGTCCTCAAGCCCTGGGAGTGCAAGGTCTTCGGCACCGCGTGCACGCCAGAGACGCCCATCGGCACCTGCATGGTGTCGTCTGAGGGCGCCTGCGCGGCCTACTACAACTACGGGCAGTACGCCAAGCAGCGCATCCATCTCGAGGTCTAACAATGAGCTGGCAGATAACCGAAGAAGAGGTTGGCGACCGCATCGAGAAGATGCGGCGCCGCCGTCCGCGCTTCATCGACGACCGCATCACGATGGCTCATGGTGCCGGTGGCAAGGCCAGCCGGGCACTGGTCGAGGGGCTCATCCTGCCTCTGTACGACAACGAGACGCTCGACCAGCTCGGCGACGCGGCACCGCTGCAGGTCGGCGGAGTACGGATGGCGCTCACGACCGACGCTTTTGTGGTGCGGCCGATCGTCTTTCCCGGTGGCACCATCGGTGAGCTTGCGGTCAACGGCACCGTCAACGATCTCGCTGTCTCCGGTGCCCGCCCGGCTGCCATGTCGGCGGCGCTCATCCTCGAGGAGGGGTTGACCGCGGAATCGTTGCAGGAGCAGGTACGCGCGATGGCCGGCGCTGCCGAACGCGCCGGGGTCGCCGTCACGGCTGGCGACACGAAGGTGGTGGAGCGTGGCCGCTGCGACTCGATGTACATCGTCACCACCGGCATCGGCGTGATCGAGCATGACGTCGTCCTGGCGCCTACTCAGGTGCGCCCGGGTGACAAGGTGCTCGTGTCCGGCACCATCGGCGACCACGGCGTGGCGATCCTGCTGGCCCGCGGCGAGCTCGATATCGAGGCAGACGTCCGCAGCGACACTCAATCACTTTGGCCGCTGGTCGACGCCATGATCAGTGCCTGTGGTGCCGGGCTGCACTGCATGCGCGACGCCACCCGTGGCGGAGTCGCGACAGTGCTCAACGAGATCGCCCTCGCGGCGGAGGTCGGCGTCATCATCGCTGAGGATCGAGTGCCGATGCTGCCCGAGGTCATCGGCGCGGGCGAGATTCTCGGCATCGACCCGCTCTTCGTGGCCAACGAAGGCAAGCTCGTCGCCTTCGTGGCCCCGGAGGCTGCCGACGCCGCCCTGGCTGCGATGCAGTCGCATCCGGCCGGCGCCAAAGCGTCGATCATCGGCGAGGTACGCGAAGAGCCGCCCGGCCGGGTGCTGAGCAAGACGGCATTCGGCGGGCACCGCATGATCGACATGCTGGTCGGCGATCCGCTGCCTCGCATCTGCTGATATCTGCGCAGTGGTTGGTCGGCGGCAGTTCGGGCCTGGTGCTCGCGAGAGCCTCGGTGCCCGTGCCTCAGCGATCATCTCGCGGTGACGATCACCACCAGGGCACGATGGGCGGATGGATCTCGACGATGCCGCGGATGACCTGTACGCGCTGCCGCCGGATGAGTTCACCGCAGCCCGCAAGGCAAAGGCCACCGAAGCCCGCCGCGCGGGTGACCGGCAGCTCGCCAAGACGATTGGCGAGCTTCGCCGGCCTACGGTCAGCGCGGCAATCGTCAACCAGCTCACCCGCAAACGCCCAGAGCTGATCGACGACCTGCTGACCCTCGCCGACGAGATGCGGCAAGCCCAGGTCGCGCTCGCCGGTGAGGACCTGCGGCAGTTGTCTGCACGTCGCAACGAGGTCGTCTCCGCACTGGTCGAGGAGGGACGCCGGCTGGCCGCCGAGCAGCAGCACCCGCTCACTGTCTCTGGCGAGAGTGAGCTGACCGCGACAATGCAGGCAGCGCTGGCTGATCCTGACGCGGCGGAAGCGGTGCGCTCTGGTCGACTCACCTCGGCCTTGCAGTACTCCGGATTCGGCATGGCTTCAGACGCTGTGGAGGCGCAACCACTCAAGCGGCGTACGGAAAGACCCGCACCGCCGCCAAAGGCGGCTGCGGCACCGCACGATGCCCAGGAGGCCCACCGTAAAGAGGTGACGGTCGCCACAGCGGCGCTGACGGCTGCCCAGAGCCGACTCGATGAGGTAGCGGAGGTTGCCTCACGTGCGGACAAGGCGGTCGCGGACACGCAGCGTCGCCGGAGGGAGGCGGCGGAGCGGATTGCCGAGCTGGAGCGGCAGCTGGCTCAGGCCCGGGCCGATGAACGTCAGGCGGCGCGCGAGGTACGCGCCATGGAGAAGGACCGGGATCGGGCTGCCCGGTTGGTCCAGGCGGCGCGGCGCAGGGTAGAGCAGGCGCAGCATGGTTTGAGCGAGTGAGCATCGAGCGAAGCGAGGCGCGGAGCGAGTTGACGGTGGGGCGAGTGAGCGTCGAGCGAAGCGAGGCGCGGAGCGAGTTGACGGTGGGGCGAGTGAGCATCGAGCGAAGCGAGGCGCGGAGCGAGTTGGTGGCCGGGCGAGAGCCGACGCAGATCGGCGCCAGTCGCATGAACCAATCAGCACCGCGGGTCGTGTCCCCTGATGAACCCACCCTTCAAGGAGGATCGAATGTCCCTCGACCAGCCCATCACTCGCCGCAGTGCGCTCGCTGCGGGCGCTGCCGGCGTCGGTGTTGTCGTGCTCGGAGCCTGCGGTTCCGATGAGCCCGCGCCGGCCGCCAAGGAATCTAAGGCGTCCACCCCAGCGACGAAGGCACCGGCCGCGGCCGCGGCCGACCCGATAGCCGCGCTGTCCGACGTGCCGGTCGGTGGCGCCATCTCAGCCAAGGACAGTGACGGCAAGCCGATCATCCTCGCGCAGCCCACAGCCGGCCAGGTAATTGCCTTCACCGCCATCTGCACTCACACGGGATGCACGGTGGCTCCCAAAGGCAAGGACTTGGACTGCCCGTGTCACGGCTCGAAGTACAACGCCTTTACCGGTGCGGTCATCAACGGACCGGCCCCCCGGCCGCTGGCCAAGGTCGACGTGAAGGTGGAGTCGGGGCAGGTGGTCGCGAGTTAGGTCCGAGATCGGCTGACACACTGCTCGGGTGCAGACGTACGACCTGGTCGTCAGATCGCGGCGGGTCCTCACCCCACAGGGGGAGCGGCCGGCCAGCGTCGCGATCGCGGATGGCATGATCGCTGCTGTGTCCGCCGACGATCACCCGGCACCAGGCCTCCGGGTGATTGACGTCGGCGACGACGTGCTCATGCCCGGCCTGGTCGACACCCACGTCCACGTCAATGAGCCGGGGCGTACGGAGTGGGAGGGCTTCGCCACCGCGACCCGCGCTGCTGCTGCGGGCGGCGTGACCACGATCGTAGACATGCCGCTCAACAGCATCCCGCCGACGACCACAGTGGACGCGCTCAAAGTGAAGCAGCGGGCAGCGCAGGGGAAGTGCTTTGTCGACGTGGGTTTCTGGGGTGGGATCGTGCCGGACAACTTGGCCGACCTCCGGCCGCTGCACGATGCGGGCGTCCTCGGCTTCAAGTGCTTTCTGTGCGACTCCGGCGTGCCGGAGTTCCCCGGCGTCAGCCACGGCGAGCTTCGCACGGCCCTCGAACAGGCGGTGGCCGTCGACGGGCTGGTCATCGTGCACGCCGAGGATCAGGACGATCTCGACGCGGCACCGTCGTGTGCCGGTGGGTCATATGACGACTTCCTGGCCTCTCGCCCGGCGGTGGCCGAGGATCGTGCCATCGCGGCAGTGATCACCGCCAGCCGCGACACCGGCGCGCGCGTTCACATACTGCATCTGTCGTCAGCCAGCGCGCTGTCGCTCATCGCCGCGGCCAAGCGTGACAGCGTACGCATCACTGCCGAGACCTGCCCGCACTATCTGGCACTGACAGCAGAGGATGTCTCAGCGGGCGCGACGCAGTTCAAGTGCTGCCCGCCAATCCGAGCAGCCGACAACTCCGACCTACTCTGGACCGGGCTGGCCGACGGCACGATCGATCTGGTGGTCTCGGACCACTCGCCCTGCCCGGCCGAGCTCAAGTCGCTCGACACGGGGGACTTTGGGCTGGCCTGGGGCGGGATCTCCTCCCTGCAACTGGCGCTTCCCGTCGTGTGGACGCACGCGCGGCAACGGGGCCACTCGATCGGCGAGGTTGTCGCGTGGATGGCCACCCGTCCCGCCCAGCTGGCCGGGTTGACCCGCAAGGGCGCCATTGCGCCCGGGTACGACGCCGACCTCGTCGTCTTCTCCCCTGACGAGCGCTTCACGGTTGATCCGGCCCGGTTGCGGCATCGGCACCCCGTGACGCCGTATGCCGGACGAGAGCTCTTCGGGGTGGTCCGCAGCACGTGGCTGCGCGGCAAAGAGGTGACCGACGAGCCCAGCGGTAGGTTGCTGAGCAGGAGCGCGTGACCTGCGAGGGGAGCGACATGACGGTCGTGCTCGGCGACAATCAGTACGGCAAGGCAGACGTCCGGCTCGTGCACATCGCGCGCGGCGGCGACTGGCACGAGATCACCGACCTCACCGTCAGCGTCGCTCTCGCCGGTGACCTGGCCGCAGTGCATCACAGCGGCGACAACAGCGGCGTGGTCGCCACCGACAGCCAGAAGAACACTGTGTACGCCTTTGCTCGCGAGCACGGCATCGGCGAGATCGAAGATTTCGCCGATCTCCTCGCCCGGCACTTCGTCGCCACGTACTCGCATATCCGGCGCGCCCGGGTTGCCATCGAGCAGCATTCCTGGGACCGCATCGCGGTCGACGGCGACGACCACCCGCATTCGTTTGCGGCGGCGGGCGGCGAGCGTCGTACGACGACTGTCACCCATGACGGCGCCCAGAGTTGGGTCCTCTCAGGACTGACCGGGCTGGTCGTGCTGAAGTCCACCGGGTCGGAGTTCGCCGGCTTCGTCCGCGACCGCTACACCACGCTGGCCGAGACCGACGATCGCATCCTGGCCACCGCGGTCACCGCGCGATGGCTGCATGGTGCAGCGGCCGGCGACTGGGCAACGAGCTTCGCGTTGGTGCGCCGCCGTCTCGTGGAGACGTTCTCAGCCACGCACAGCCTGTCCCTGCAGCAAACGCTGTACGCGATGGGTTCGGCGGCGCTCGAGGGCCAGCCGGACATCGCCGAGATCCGGCTGTCGATGCCCAACAGGCACCACTTCCTCGTCGACCTCGCGCCCTTCGGCCTCGACAACCCTGGCGAGGTCTATTTCGCAGCCGACCGGCCGTACGGCCTCATCGAGGGCACCGTCACCCGCGACGACGCACCCGACCCCGGGCCCGCGTGGCGCGAATAGGGTGTAGCGCATGACCTTCATGTTCCTCAACGGCGGCGCGATGCGCGGTGGCCCCGTGCACGAGCACCTGGCTGGCGCGCCCTTCATCCGGGAGACCGCTACCTTGCCGAACTACCGGTTCTACGCGGTCAGCGCCGACTTCCCCGGGCTGTGGCCGGTGAAGGAAGGCGGGGCGTCGATTGCTGGCGAGCTGTACGACGTGCCGCTGTTCATCCTGCACGATCTGCTGCTGCCCCACGAGCCCCCTGAGCTGGAGCTCGGACTCGTGGAGCTCGACGACGGTGCGACGTCGCTGGGCATGGTGCTGCGAGCCGCAGTACAGCAGCGCGGCGACCTGCTCGACATCACCGAGTACGGCGGCTGGCGGGCCTACCTGGCGGCCCGCGATGTCGCTAGCGACGGTTCCGAACAGCCGCAGTGACCGACTTCACCCGCCTGGTCGATCTCGCCGATCGCCGGCTTGGTGGCGGCGTAGTCGCTGCCAACGACGAGTTCTTCGCCGAGAAGGAGAACCTGCTGCGGCGCTCCACACCGGTTTTCGACCCCTACTCCTTCACCTCCCGCGGCAAGCTCATGGACGGCTGGGAGACCCGGCGTCGACGCGACCCCGACCATGACGCCGGCGGCGCAGCCACGCGTGACTGGGCGATCGTCCGGCTCGGTACGCCGGGGATCGTCCGAGGAGTGGTCGTCGATACGGCGCACTTCCTCGGCAACTACCCGCAGGCGGGCTCGGTCGAGGCCTGCGCGGCCGACGGGTATCCATCGCCGGATGAGCTCGCCAGTGCCTTGTGGCACAAGATCGTGCCGCAATCACCCTTGCAGGCCGGCACCGAGCATCGCTTCGCCGTCAGCGACGAGCACCGATGGACCCATGTCCGGCTGTCGATCTATCCCGACGGCGGGGTCGCCAGGCTACGGGTCCACGGCGAGGTGCTGCCCGATCCCCGGCTGCTTGACGGCCGGCCGCTGGATCTCGTGTCAATCGAGGCCGGCGGCGTGGCGATTGACTGCTCCGACCGCTTCTATTCAGACCCGGCCAACCTGCTGCTCCCGAGCACACCATCGACGATGGCCGACGGCTGGGAGACCAGGCGCCGGCGCGGCGCCGGCAACGATTGGGCGCTGCTGCGGCTGGGCTCCCGCGGGCTGGTGCGTCAGGTCGTGGTCGACACGACGCACTTCTTAGGCAACGCCCCGGGCCAGTGCCGGATCACCGGTTGCGATGCGACAACTCACCCGGCTGACGATCCGGCCAGCTGGGTCGAGATCCTGCCGCGGACATCGCTTCAGCCGGACACCGTGCATCGCCTCGGAGCCGACCCGGCTGGGCCGGTGACGCACGCGCGCATCGACATCTATCCCGACGGGGGCTTGGCCCGGTTGCGGCTGTTCGGTGACCTGGATCCGGTCGGCCGGCAGTCGCTCGGCTTGGCCTGGCTCAACGCCTTGCCGGCAGAGCGAGCGCAGGAGGTGCTGCTCGGCTGCAACGCCGCACCGGTGTGGGCCGGTGCGATGACGGCGGGCCGCCCATATCCCAGTCGCGCGGACCTGATCGAGGCGGGGGGTCGGGTGGCAGACGGGCTTGATCGCGACGATTGGCTCGTGGCCTTCGATGCGCACCCGCGGATCGGTGCGCGGGGCAGGCTGTCGCTGCGTTCTCGCCAGGAGCAGGCCGGTGTCGGCTCGGTGCCGGCTGAGGTGCTGGCCGCACTCGACGAGGGGAACCGGGAGTACGAGGAGCGATTCGGCCACGTTTTTCTGGTCTGTGCGAGCGGCCTGAGTGCCGAGCAGATGCTGGCGGCACTTCAGCAACGGTTGAGTCACGATGCCGAGACCGAGCTTGCCATCGCGACTGCTGAGCATCGCAAGATCACGGCACTGCGACTGGCCAGTTTGGTGGGCGAGTGAGCATCGAGCGGAGCGGGGCGCGGGGCGAGATGGAGGCTGGCGAGTGAGCATCAGCACGCACGTGCTCGATACGGTGAGTGGACAGCCGGCGCGTGGGCTGCACGTTGCCTTGGAAGCCGCGGCTACGGACGGGAAGTGGCAGTTGGTGGCGCAGGGCATCACGGACTCAGGCGGTCGCGTTGCTGATCTCCTCTTCCGGGCTGGTTCCGCCGGTTCGCACCGGATCGTGTTTGACACCGGCGCGTGGTCGGCCGCCCAAGGCAGGGAAAGCTTCTATCCCCGGGTGACCGTGGAGTTCGCGGTCATCGAGCCGGCCGCGCACCACCACATCCCGCTCCTCGTCAGCCCGTACGGGTATACGACCTACCGCGGAAGTTGATCTCGGCGCGGGGTGTCCAGTGGCAGGATGTGCCAGTGGACTTCCTCGCGCCGACGACCTGGGCAGATGCGCTCGCCGCCAAGGCGCAGCGCCCCGAGGCCGTGCCCCTGGCGGGCGGCACGGACCTCATGGTCGAGCTGAACTTCGACCGTCGCCGGCCGGAGGTCCTGATCGACCTCGGGCGGGTCGGGGAGCTGACCGAGTGGGGCATCGCCGACGGCCTGCTGCGCATCGGGGCGGGAGTCCCCTACACCCGGCTCATCACCGAGCTCGGCGATCAGCTACCAGGTTTGGCGATCGCGTCGCGCACGATCGGTTCCCCGCAGATCCGTAATCGCGGCACCATGGGGGGCAACCTCGGGACGGCGTCGCCGGCCGGTGACGTTCACCCTCCGCTGCTGGCCGCTGGGGCCGAGGTCGAGGTGGAATCGGCCGGGCGGGGTCCCCGCCGCATCCCGATCGAGGCGTTCTTCGCCGGTCCCAAACGCAATACGCTGGCCGCAGACGAGCTCATCGCCGCGGTGCTGGTGCCGCCCGCGCCGGGGCCCCAACAGTTCGCCAAGGTGGGCACCCGCAACGCCATGGTGATCGCCGTCTGTGCCTTCTCTGTCGCGCTGGATCCGCGGCAACGCAGGGTCGGGACCGGCATCGGCTCGGCTGGCCCTACGCCGCTGATGGCTGACGACGCCGCTCGGCTTGCCGAACGCTCGCTGGACTGGGCGGCACGCGGCCCGGCCGACCCCGAGCTGCTCGAGGAGTTCGGCCGGCTGGTGGGCGCGGCCGCGCAGCCGATCGACGACGTTCGGGGCACCGCGGCCTATCGCCGCCACGCCTTGGGCGTGCTTGCCCGTCGTACCTTGCTCTGGGCCTGGGAGGAGCACCGACAATGCGCGTGACCTGCACGGTGAACGGTGAACCTCGCCAGGTCGAGGGTGTGTGGGAGGGCGAGAGCCTGCTTCATGTGCTGCGTGAGCGGATGGGTCTGCCCGGGTCGAAGAACGCCTGTGAGCAGGGGGAGTGCGGCTCCTGCTCGGTCTACCTCGACGGTGAGTTGGTCTGTGCCTGCCTCGTGCTGGCGGCGCAGGCAGAGGGCCGCCAGGTGATCACCGTCGAGGGCCTCGCGATCGGCGGAGAGTTGCATCCGGTGCAGGAGGCGTTTGTCGAAGCCGGCGCCGTGCAGTGCGGATTCTGTACGCCCGGACTGATCGTGGCGACGCACGAGTTGCTCGCCCGCAATCCCGATCCCACCGAGCCTGAGGTACGTGAGGCGCTGGCCGGCAACCTGTGCCGGTGCACCGGCTACGTCAAGATTCTCGACGCCGTACGACTGGCAGCCGCCCGCGGACAAACCACATGACCGCGCGGTTCGTGATCGGCGGCGCCGCGATCGCCACCTGCGACGCTGATGGGACCGAATACAGCGACGGCCACATCGTCGTTGAGGGCAACCGCATCGCCGCGGTGAGCGACGGCCCGGCCCCGATCTACGACGACGGTGTCGAGACGAGAGTCGTCGACGGCGCGGGCCGCCTCGTCACTCCCGGGCTGGTCAACACCCACCATCACCTCTACCAATGGCTCACCCGCGGCTTGTTCGCGGAATCGACGCTCTTCGAGTGGCTGGTCGGCCTCTACCCCATCTGGGCACAGCTCGACGCGGAGGTCGAGTACGCAGCGGCGCGCGGCGCGCTCGCACAGCTGGCTCTGTCGGGGTGCACCACGACAATGGACCACCACTACGTCTTCCCGCGGATGGGCGGTGACGTGCTGGCGGCCGAGATCGAGGCGGCCTTCTCAATCGGGCTGCGCTTCCATCCGACCCGCGGCTCCATGGACCGCGGGCAGTCGCACGGCGGGCTGCCGCCTGACGCCGTGGTCGAGGACCTCGACGCGATTCTCGACGCCACCGATTCGGCGATCAACCGCTTCCACGACGCCTCACCTGATGCGATGGTGCAAGTAGCGGTTGCCCCCTGCTCACCGTTCTCGGTCAGTCGCCGGCTGATGGTCGAGTCCGCCCTGTTGGCTCGCCGCAGGGGCGTGCGCTTGCACACCCACCTCGCGGAGACGCTCGACGAGGAAGCGCACTGCCAGAAGCAGCTCGGCCGTACCCCGGCGGAATACCTCGACGATCTCGGCTGGCTTGGCGACGACGTGTGGCTGGCGCACTGCGTCCACCTGTCCGACGATGCCGTCGACCGGCTGGGTCGCACTGAGACCGGCGTGGCGCATTGCCCGAGTTCCAACGCCCGGCTCGGCACCGGAGTCGCGCGGGTGACCGATCTGCTGAGAGCCGGCTCGCCGGTAGGCCTCGGCGTCGACGGCGCCGCCTCACAGGAGACCGGCCAGCTCGGTGGGGAGTTGCGCCAGGCTCTCTATGCCGCGCGGCTGCGGGGTGGGCCGGCCGCGCTCAACGCCCGCACCGTCCTGCGCCTGGGCACTATCGAGGGCGCTCGCTGCCTGGGCCGGTCAGGTCAGCTGGGCTCGCTGGAGCCGGGCAAGCTTGCCGATGTCGTCGTCTGGCGGCTTGACGGTCTCGGGCACTCCGGCATCGCTGATCCGGTCACCGCGCTGGTGCATGGACCCCCGGCGCCGGTCGAGTTGCTGCTGGTCGACGGTCAGCCGGTGGTCGACGACGGCGTCTTGGTCACCGCCGACGAGGACGAGGTAGCCGCA
>Ga0136617_10000850_pt1 | contig 26541 bp, 27 predicted proteins | sample AntDrymUQ3222106_2_FD_129672 | JGI IMG/M metagenome (GOLD analysis project Ga0136617, IMG submission 129672) | Polar desert sand microbial communities from Dry Valleys, Antarctica - metaG UQ322 (21.06) | ecosystem: Environmental > Terrestrial > Soil > Desert | place: Antarctica: Dry Valley...
AGATCCGCCACGTTCCGTACGCCGAAGCCCACCGTGACCGCGTCGAAGCTCCCGTCGGCGAAGGGCAGCGCCAGCACGTCGCCCTGCACCCACTCGAGCCCGGGCGCCTTGCGCCGCGCGCGCTCGAGCATGCGCTCGGAGAAGTCGAGCCCGACGACGCGGCCGCCCGCCCGCGCCCCCGCCAGCGCGAGCTCACCCGTGCCGCAGCAGGCGTCGAGGACGCGGTCTCCCGGGTGCACGACCTCGGCCGCCGTCCGCCGGCGCCAGCGCCTGTCGAGGCCGGCCGTCATGACGCCGTTCATGGCGTCGTAGACCGGTGCGATGCGGTCGAACATCGTGCGGACGGCCTCCGGCTCGAGCCGGCCGGTCTCGAACGAGGCCGTCACTGTCCCCACCGCCGCGTGAGGACGTGCTCGACGCCGAGCTGATCGAGACAGCGGCCGACCACGAAGTCGACGAGGTCGTCGATCGACTCCGCCCCGTGGTAGAAGCCCGGTGCGGCAAAGAGGATGACCGCGCCCGCCTGCCGGAGACGCAGCATGTTCTCGAGGTGGATGGTGGAGAGCGGTGTCTCGCGCGGCACGAGCACGAGCTTGCGCCCCTCCTTGAGCGCGACGCTGACCGCGCGGTGGATGAGGTTCGCCATGGCGCCCGTCGCGACCGTGCCCACCGTACCCATGGAGCACGGGCAGACGACGTAGGCGTCGACCCGCGCGGAGCCGCTCGCGTAGGGAGACTTCCAGTCCTGGGGGTCGTAGACCGTGACTGCCTCACCGGCGCCCTCGGTCAGGCGCGCGAGCACCTCGTCGCGTGGGAGCGTGGCGTCCCGGTACAGCTCCGTGGCGAGCACCTCCACCCCTGCCGCGGAGGCGCACAGCCCGACCTCGCAGTCCGCCCCCGTCAGCGCCTCGAGCAGGCGCGCCGCGTAGGGCGCCCCCGAGGCGCCGGTTATACCGAGGAAGACGCGCACATTGGGCCTGCGTGCGCCACGAGACGACTAACCCTCGCCCTTGGAGGCGTCGAGGAAGACGGCGAGGTTCTGCAGGTTCTCCCGACCGAGCGAGGCGAACTGCGGCATCCGGTTGTTGCCGAACTCGGCCGGATTGGCGACGTAGCGGCGGAAGTAGTCGACCCCCTTGCCACCCTCCGCGCCGATCGCCGTCAGCTCGGGTGCGCCCAGGTTCTGGGAGCCTGCGCCGAGGTAGATGTGGCACTGGCCGCAGTTCGACTCCTGGAAGATCATCGCGCCCGGGCGCGCCTCCTGGGGCAAGTTGTTCCGGTCCATCCAATCGTCGACGAGCCCCTCGCCGCCGGTGCCTAGGGACTCTCGCGCGCTCGCGCCCTTGTAGGTGAGAACGCCCATCGAGAGCACGACGAGGATCGCGGCCACCACCGCCACCGGGCGCCGCAGCAGCCGGCGCTCGCGCCGGATGTCGATGAACGGAAGCGAGATCAGGAGCACGAGCAGGATCGTCGGGATGCCGACGGTGCCGAGGATGACCGAGTCGGGCCACTTGAAGATCCGCAGGAGGTAGAAGAGGAAGTAGAAGTACCAGTCCGGCCGCGGCACGAAGTTGGTCGTGCCGGGGTCCGCCTCCTCCGAGTAGAGCGGCCCGAGGAGGCCCGCCTCGGTGCCGTCGGTGCCGTCCGGAATCGAGTACCGCCAGATCACCGAGAGCACGATCGACATCGCCACGACGACGAAGCTCATGAGTGTGTCGTGCCAGATGGCGAAGGGGAAGAACGGCTTGCCCTCTCGCTGGACGTCTTCCTTGTAGCGCTGGTGCTGCGAGCGGCGCTCCTGGATGCGGCGGCTGGGAGCGCTCACCGGCGAACCCCCGAGCGCGAGCCCGGGCGCACGAGGCCGGCGCGCGCGCCGTTGCGGCCGTTGCTCGACGGGGCGCCGTCCTCCGGGCCACGCTCACGTCCGGCGGCCTCCGGCGACCACGGCGGGGAGGTCACGCCGAGCCGGATCACGAGGTACAGGTGGAGGCCGATCAGCCCGGCGATGGCGCCCGGGAGGACGAGCATGTGCAGCGAGTAGAAACGGCTCAACGTGTCGGTTCCGATCTCTGCCCCGCCCTGCAGGAACTGGGCCAGGAAGGGGCCGAGGATGGGCGCCGTGCCGTTGATGTTGATGCCGACCACGCTCGCCCAGTACGCCGTCTGATCCCACGGCAGCAGGTAGCCGGTAAAGCCCTCGCCGAGCCCCATCGCAAGCAGCAGCACACCGACGATCCAGTTGAGCTCGCGCGGGTACTTGTAGGCGCCGAACAGGAATACCCGCGCCATGTGGAAGAACATCAGGATGATGAAGAGGCTCGCGCCCCACTTGTGCATGCCGCGCACGAGCCAGCCGAGCGTGATGTCGTTCGTGATGCGCTGGATCGACTGGTAGGCGCTCTCCGGGTCGGGCTTGTAGTACATGGCCAGGATCACGCCAGTGATCGCCTGCACGATGAACGCGGTGAGCGTGGCCGAGCCGAGCGTCTGCATCCAGTTGATGTCGTGCGGCACCTTGCGGAAGAGGAAGTACTTGACACCGCCGACGAGGCCAGAGCGCTCCTCGAGCCAGTCGACCGGAAAGAGCATGGTGCGCTCGAGCGCCTGGCGGCGGGGGGACTTGAGCCGGCGGGCCGTCGCCATTACCTGGGCGCCTCGATCGGATAGAGCCAGGCCGAGGGGCCGGCAACGTGCACGCCGGGGGTGGCGATGCCGTACTTGGCAAGCCGAGCCGAGCGCCCGGCGCCCTCCACCCGGTCGACGCTGAAGGTCTCACCGAGCACGAGGCGCGCGCCGCGGATGGAGAACTCGTAGCGGTCGAGCGCTCGCACGGGCGGGCCGGCCGTACGGTTGCCCTCGGGGTCGTACTGGCCGCCGTGGCACGGGCAGCCGAAGCCCGCGGGGCTGCTCGGGATGCGCCGCACGAGCGCCCCGCGCACGCTCTCCTCCTGTGCGTTCTCGGTGTCCACCGGGCCGTTCGCCTGCACGGGGCAGCCGAGGTGCACACAGCGGCTCGAGAGCACGGTGAAGCTCGGCGTTCCGTCGAGCTCGCCGTTGTTGCGCACGAACGCTGTACGCCGGGACACTTCCCCCTCCTCGGGATTGGACAGGAAGGTGGTGATGCGCCATTGCCCGACCGGGAAGTCATCCACCGCGCCGACGTCGATCTGCTCCTTCCGCTGGCCCTTGAAGGCGGGCAGCACCATGAAGCCGAGCGAGGGCAGGGTGAGCATGGCGCCGATCAGGCCGCCGACACCGACCGTGGCGCCCTCGAGGAAGCGGCTGCGCGGGAAGCGATCGAGCTCCTCCTCGTCGGCGACGGGAGCGCCCGCCTCGCCGACGTTGGCGGGCACGGGGGCGGCGGCAGGGGCGATCTCGCGCCGCTCGGGCGGGACATCGACCACGTGTCCGCGCAGGTCGCTCGACGCGTCGCGGATCCAGAGGAAGCCGAAAACGAGGGTAAGCAGGGCTCCCAGGCCGGCTACCAGCCAGCCGAGCACGCTGCCGAGCAGGAGGATCGCGATTCCGACAGCGAAGCCGATCGGCCACAGGGTTGGCCTCGGCCCGTGCTCACCTTCGTGCTGTGACACCCGCTTCCTTGCTCCCTTCCGGCGCCTGCGCGCCCTCTTCTGGATTCAATCTTCCCACAGCCGCGCTCGTCAACGACGTAACAGTTGTCGCAACGGACGCCGGCGGGAGCCGTTTCGCGCAGAGTCGCCCGCGCCGATCCCGTACTCGCTCCAGCGCCTGTCGACGAGCTCCTTGACCTCGTCGCTCATGACGATCTCCTCGGGCCACGGGCGTGCGCCCTCGGCTGGTCCCTTGTGGGTCGCGTCGATGCCGAGCTTGCCGCCGTAGAAGGGCAGCGTGGGCGCGTGGTCGAGGTGGTCGAGTGGGCCCTCAGTGAGCACGAGATCCCGCTTGGGATCGACGTTCGCGCACACGCGGAAGAAAACGTCCTCGTAGTCGTGGACGTCGACCCACTCGTCCACGACGACGACCGACTTCGAGAGGCTGAGCATGCCGAGCCCCCAGACCGCGTGCATGATCTTGCGCGCGTGGCCGGGGTAGGCCTTACGCACCGAGACGATCACGCAGTTGTGGAAGGCACCCGCGGCCGGGAGGTCGTAGTCGACGATCTCCGGCACGCTCATGCGCACGGCCGGCAAGAAGATGCGCTCGGTCGCCTTGCCGAGCCAGGCGTCTTCCGCGGGCGGCTTGCCGACCACGATCGAGGGGTAGATGGCACCGCGCCGCATCGTGATCGCCGTGAGATGGAAGGCCGGAAACGGCTCGGCGGGCGAGTAGTACCCGGTGTGGTCGCCGAAGGGCCCCTCGGTCACGAGCTCGCCTCGGGCGATGTAGCCCTCGAGCACGATCTCCGCCCGAGCGGGCACCGCGAGGTCGACGGTCTTGGCTGGTACGAGCTCGACCGGCTCGCCGCGCAGGAAGCCCGCAAGCATGAACTCATCGATGTGCTTGGGCAGGGGGGCAGAGGCCGAGTAGGCGGTGACGGGATCGAGGCCGAGTGCGACTGCCACGTCCAGCCGCTCCCCCATGCCGCGCCAGTCCGCGGCGCCGTCCTTGTGGATCTGCCAGTGCATCGCCGTCGTGCGCTGGTCGAGTACCTGCATCCGGTACATGCCGACGTTGCGCGTCCCGGAGCGCGGATCGCGGGTGATGACGGCCGGCAGGGTGATGAAAGGCGCGGGGTCACCCGGCCAGCAGCGCTGGATCGGGAGCAGGTCGAGGTCGACCTCCTCACCCGTGAGCACGACCTCCTGACACGGCGCGTTGCGCACCTCCTTCGGCATCGAGTCGGCGATCGACTTCAGCTTGCGTAGGCCGCGCACCTTCTCGGCGAGCCCCTGCGGCGGCTGCATCTCGATCACGTCCTGGAGCTTCTGCGCGACCTCGTCGAGGTGCGAGACGCCGAAGGCCATGCACATGCGCCGCTCGGTGCCGAACTGGTTGACGAGGAGCGAGTGGCTCGCGCCTTTCGGATTCGTGAAGAGGAGGGCGGGGCCCCCGGCCTTCACCGTGCGGTCGACGATCTCCGTCGCTTCGAGGTCAGGATCGACCTCGGCATCCACCCGAACGAGCTCGCCCTCGCGCTCGAGGAGCGCGACCCACTCGCGCAGGTCGGAGGGCGGAGTCATCGCCCCCCGAGTGTACGCCTGGGCGTACGGGGGCGGTCGCACTCCCAACCCCGTTCGAGGGTGGTGACGCGGGCAGCCGCAACCGACGAGAAGGACATGGGGAAACGCCTGCTACTCGTCGCCTGCGCTGTCGTTGCGGGCGTCCTCCTGCTCGGAGACCCGCTCGGCCTCACCGGCCAGGCCGGGGAGGAGACCATCGGCCCGCCGGCAGCGGAGGGCTCCGCCGAGGCGCGAGCGGGAATCGGAGGGGGGCCGGCCGGGGCCGGCGAGCCCTTCGTTCCCGGCGAGGTGATCGTGCGCTACCGGCTCGGTGCGGGGGCCGAGCAGCGCCAGGTGGCTCGCGAGGCGGTCGGCGCCACGCTCGAGCGCACCCTGCCGGTGCGCTCGCTCGAGGTGGTCGAGGTGGGGGCAGGCACGTCGGTCGCCGAGACCGCCGCGGCGCTCGAGAACGACCCGGCTGTCCTCTATGCGGAGCCGAACTTCCTCCGCCGCAGCGAGACCGTGCCGAACGATCCCCGTTTCGGCGAGCTCTGGGCGCTCCGGAACGACGGCCGGGTCGTCGCCGGCACGGCCGGCAGCGCGGACGCCGACATCGACGCCGACGAGGCCTGGGATGTAACCACCGGGAGCGGCGCGGTGACGGTAGCCGTCGTCGACAGCGGCGTCGCCTACGACCATCCCGATCTCGCGCCGAACATGTGGGTGAACGCACGCGAGGCGGGCGGGACAGCGGGCGCGGACGACGACGGGAACGGACACGTCGACGACGTCCGGGGGTGGGACTTCGTCGACGACGACAACGACCCGCGTGACCTGAACGGGCACGGAACGCACCTGGCCGGCACCCTCGGCGCCCGAGGCAACGACGGCTACGGCGTCTCGGGGGTGAGCTGGAACGTCAGCATCCTGCCCGTACGCGTACTGGATGCCGACGGCGTCGGCTCGGTGGCCGACGGTATCGCCGCCTATGGCTATGCCGCCCGCGCGGGCGCACGCGTCGTGAACGTCAGCCTCGGTGGAGCCGGGCGCTCCCAGGCCGAGGCCGATGCCATCGCGGGCGCTTCGGGCACGCTCTTCGTCGTGGCCGCCGGCAACGACGCCGCCGACAACGACGCGCGTCCCGACTACCCGTGCAGCCACGACGCGCCGAACATCGTCTGCGTCGCGGCCACCGACCAGCGCGACGTACTCGCGCCCTTCTCCAACCTCGGCGCCCGGGCCGTCGACCTCGGTGCCCCCGGCGTGAACGTCCTCAGCACGCAGCCGTCTTTCACGACTCCCCTCGACGAGCACTTCGAGACCTCGCGGCTCACGGGCTGGACAACGGGGGGCGCCAACTCCACCTGGGCGCAGGGCTCCGAGACCGGCGGCGGCACGCTGACCGACAGCCCGGGCGGGAGCTACGCGAATGGCACCGACTCGTGGGCACGGACGGCGTCGCCCCTCGACCTCTCGACCGCCGCGGACTGCACCCTGGAGTACCGGCTGCGGCTCGAGACCGCAGCGGGTGACCGCCTGCACGTCGAGGCATCCGCGGATCCGTCGGGCGGCGCCTCGTGGACCACGCTGGTGAGCTACGGCGGCTCGACGAGAGGCGCCTTCTCGCCCTTCGCCGACTCGCTGCGAAGCTTCGCGGGCCGCGGTGGCGTCCACCTGCGCTTCCGGCTCGAGACGGGGCAGGCGGGGACAGCCGACGGCGCGTTCGTCGACGACGTGACGGTTCGCTGCGTGGGGCGCGTCTACACGGGCGGCGAGCTGGCCTACCTCAGCGGTACCTCGATGGCCGCCCCGCACGTTGCGGGAGCTGCAGCCCTCGTGTTGGCCCGGTATCCGGGCTCCTCCGTCGCCGAGGTGAAGAGCCGGCTGCTCGAGGGCGCAGACGCCGTGCCGAGCCTGGCCGGACGGACGGTCACGGGCGGGCGCCTGAACCTCCGGCGCGCGCTCGCGCCGGCAGCGCCGGCGGCGATCCCGGCCCCACCACCGACGCCCGTCGCTCCCGCGCCTGCCGTCCCCGCACCTGCTGCCCCTGCGCCCCCTTCGGCCCCGCCGCCCGCGAACCCCGCGACTGCGCCTCAGCCGCAGCCCGCTACCCCCGCGCCGGCAGCTGCGCCCCTGATGCCCCTGCCGGCCGGCTCGAAGCCGGACACGAGGGCGCCTGACATCTCGGTCTCGGTCGCCTCCATGCTCAAGCGAGGCGCCGCACTGAAGCCGCTCGTCGGCTGCTCGGAGGCGTGCACCATCAGCGTCAGGCTCCTGGCCTCGCGTGCGGTTGCCCGCAGACTCGGGCTGGCCTCCACGCGCCCGCTCGGCGTCGGCTCGGGCCGGCTTCCGGCCCGCGGGAGGGCGCGAGTGACCGTGACGCTCACCGCCGCTGCGAAGGCCAGGCTGCGGCGCACGGGCGCCGTCCCCCTGACCCTGCACGCGGAAGCGCGCGATCGCGCGGGCAACGTCCGCCGAGTCGCACGAACGGTGAGATTCGTGCCCTGACTACAGGTACGGGTGGGCGCGCCGGCGGCCGCGGCGGCGGTGTCCCAGCCAGCGCGCGAGCTCGCCCAGAGCGATCACGACGACGAACGTCAGACCGACGAGGAGCATCCCCGTGATGATCCTGATGCCCTCCTCGTGTGCCTCGAGGGCGAGCGGCAGAAAGAAAGCGAACAGCACGTCCATCGGCCCGCGAATCTTACCCGAGGCGGCGTGCGTGAGCGACGAGGGAGCGCTCGACCGCATGCGCTCCGGCGGCGGAGCGGGCGAGCGCCGCGAGCGGCTCGGGGTCGCCGCTGTCGCGGAGCGCCGCACGGGCGTCCGCGAGCGCACCGCGGCCGAGCAGCACAGCGGTCGCCGCCCAAGCAGCGCCGTCGCCCCTCGTGCCGTCGCCGCGCAGCTGCGCGCAGAGCGAGATCAGCTCGGCGAGGTCGTCGACCGGCTCCACGCTCCCGAGCTCGGCCAGGCGGACGAGGCCGTGCGCGTAGAGGTAGTCCCCGAGCAGGAGCGTCGTGTTGGCGTCCGCCGGCGCGAAGAGGCGCGGGCGGCCGTAGTGCACGAGGTAGCCCTCGTAGATCGTCTCGACGGCGAGCGCGAAGCGCCCTTCGCACAGCGGCGAGAAGACGGGCTCGAGCTCACGCTCGCCCGGGGGCCGGAGCGCCTCGGCCCAGAGCGGGCTCTCGCGCTCGGCCGCCCCCGCGAGCTCGTCCCAGAGATCAGTCGCGGGCGAAGAAGTCTGCAACTGCCTCGACGGTGCGGTCGATCTCCTCGTCGCCGTGGGCGAGCGAGAGGAACATGGCCTCGAACTGCGAGGGAGCCAGGTAGATCCCCCGCTCGAGCAGGTGGCGAAAGAGGGCGCCGTAGCGCTGGGTATCGGAGGCCGCCGCGTCGTCGTAGTCGCGCACGGGACCGCGGCGCAGGAAGAGGGTCGCCATCGCGCCGACGCGCTGCATGCGAGCCTCCCCTTCGCCGATCGCCTCCACGAGTCCGCGCTCGAGCCGGGCGCCGCGCCGCTCGAGCTCCTGGTACAGCGCGGGATCGCGCAGCCGCCGCAGCACGGAGAGACCGGCCGCGGTGGCGAGCGGGTTGCCCGAGAGCGTCCCGGCCTGGTAGACGCCGCCGGCCGGCGCCAGGTGCTGCATCACATCGGCGCGGCCACCGAAGGCGGCGAGCGGCAGCCCGCCGCCGACGAGCTTGCCGAGGATGGTCAGATCCGGGACGACGCCGTAGCGCTCCTGCGCCCCGCCGCGCGCGATGCGGAAGCCCGAGATGACCTCGTCGAAGACGAGCAGGGCGCCCGAGGCGTCGCAGAGCCGGCGCAGCACCGCGAGGAAGCCGGGCGCCGGCGGGACGACGCCCATGTTCCCCGCCACCGGCTCGACCACGATGCACGCGAGCCCCTCGCCGAAGCGGGCCACGGCCGCCGCCGCCGCGTCGGCGTCGTTGTAGGGACAGACGATCGTGTCGGCGGTGACGCTCGTCGGGACGCCGGGGGTCGAGGGGATGCCGAGCGTGGCGACGCCGGAGCCGGCGCTCGCGAGCAGCGCGTCGACGTGGCCGTGGTAGCAGCCGGCGAACTTGAGCACGCGGTCGCGCCGCGTGGCGCCGCGGGCGAGCCGGAGCGCGCTCATCGCAGCCTCGGTGCCCGAGGAGACGAGACGCACCTGCTCGACCGAGGGCACCGCGTCGACGATCTCCGCGGCGAGGTCGACCTCGCGCTCGGTGGTTGCGCCGAAGGTCGTCCCGTCACTCGCCGCCTCCACGACCGCCGCGACCGTCTCCGGGTCGGCGTGTCCGAAGAGAAGAGGTCCCCAGGAGAGCACCCAGTCGAGGTAGCGGTCGCCCCGCTCGTCCTCGAAGTAGGCGCCCTCGCCGCGGCGGACGAAGAGCGGCTCGTCGAGGCCGACGGCCCGCATCGCGCGCACGGGCGAGTTGACCCCGCCGGGGATGAGCTCGAGCGCGCGCCGGTAGAGGGCGCTGCGCGTGCCTAGAGCCATCGAGCGCGCGTCAGCAGCGTCCTTCGACCGCAGGTGGTCGCGCCGCGCGTGCGCGCACGATCACCTCGACAACGTTTCGGGCATCGAGCTCAGGCCGGACCGGCCGTGCGGTCGACCCGCCCCATTTGCCGCGGACGAAGACGGTCTCGCGACCGCCGCCGGCGTCGATGACGAACTCGCTGCCGATGATGCTGCCGCCGCCCACCGGATAGAGAGACCGACACCGCGCGCGCGGGTAGACACGCATCAGGCGAGCCACGCGCACACCCGGCCCGATCCCGGCTCCGGTCCGCTCGCTCTTGCGGCTCGTCGCGATCGAGACGACGCGCTCACGACCGCGCGGGCCGAGGAGCTCGACGATGAAGTGATCCGCAAGCCCACTCCACCACGTGAGCTCGAGCCGACGGCTGCCGAACCCCTTCAGCTCGGCGACGCCCGAGTCGTGACGACCCATCGCCCGGCGCACCTGCGCGACGTCCATCCCGAGCCGCACCTTGCCGATGCTCAAGCCCGGCCGAACCAGCGCATCCTTGCTCGGCGCCGCTGCGACGGAACCAGCCGCCACGGTCGCCAGCGCCGCTGCGGCAGCCAGTGCAGCACCTCGACGAGTCACCGCGCAGAGCCTATAGCCACCGGGCAAGCTCCTTCGTCCAGTAGGAGATGACGACGTCGGCGCCAGCGCGCCGGATGGCGGTCAGCGACTCGAGCGCCGCCGCCCGCTCGTCCAGGAAGCCTGCAGCCGCGGCCGCCTTCACCATTGCGTACTCGCCGGAGACGTTGTAGGCGGCGAGCGGGGCATCGAAGCGCTCGCGCACGGCGCGGATGACGTCGAGGTTCGGGAGGGCGGGCTTGACCATGAGCACGTCGGCTCCCTCCGCCAGGTCGAGCTCGCACTCGCGCAGCGCCTCGCGCACGTTGGCCGGATCCATCTGGTAGCCGCGCCGGTCGCCCAAGGCAGGCGCCGAGCCGGCGGCCTCGCGGAAGGGGCCGTAGAACGCCGAGGCGTACTTGGCCGAGTAGGCGAGGATCGGCGCCACCGGGTGGCCGGCGTCGTCGAGCGCTGTTCGGATGGCGCCCACGCGGCCGTCCATCATGTCGCTCGGAGCGACGGCGTCGGCGCCCGCCTCCACGTGGCTGACGGCCGTGCGCGCGAGCAGGTCGAGCGTCTCGTCGTTCGCCACCTCCCCGTCGTGGAGGGCGCCGCAGTGGCCGTGCGCGGTGTACTCGCAGAGGCAGACGTCGGTGAGGAGCAGAAGCTCCGGGTAGCGCGGGCGCAGCTCACGCAGCGCGCGCTGCACGATGCCGTCCTCGATCCAGGCCCCGCTGCCCTCGTCGTCCTTGTCCTGCTCGTCAGGGACGCCGAAGAGCAGGATCGCCGAGACGCCGAGCGCCGCGCACTCCTCCACCTCGCGCACGAGGTCGTCGAGCGAGAGGCGGCCCATGGCCGGGAGCGCCTCGTTGCGCACGGTCTCCGGGGCCACGAAGAGGGGGAGGACGAAGCTCTCGAGATCGAGCCGCGTCTCGCGGACGAGCGAGCGCAGGGGGCCGGTGCGGCGCAGGCGGCGCAGGCGCGTGGCGGGAAAGGTGCTCACACTCGACAATCTAGACGGTCGATCGATTCCCGATCTACCGTCTCGTGCGATGGATCACCGTTGGGCGCCGCTCGCGCCGAAGGAGGCCGCCGCCAAGCTGAGAGAGCTTCCGATCCGCTGGTGGGTGGCCGGAGGCTGGGCGGCCGACCTGCACAGTGGGCGCCAGACGCGACCGCACGGAGACATGGACATCGCCGTCCTGCGCAGCGAGCACGAGGCTCTCCGCACCTACCTGGCGGGATGGGACCTGCAGATCGCCTACGGGGGAAGGCTCCGCCCGTGGAGGAACGGGGCGGTGGGGCCGCCGGAGAACGCGGTCTGGGCACGGCCCGACGCGGGCGGCCCGTGGTGGCTCGACATCAAGATCGAACTGAGCGAGGGCGGGGAGTGGGTGTACCGCCGCAATCCAAGGGTGCGCCGCCCGCTCGAGTCGATCGGGCGGACGAGCACCGACGGCATCCCGTACCTCGATCCGGAGATCGTCTCCCTCTACGGCAGGCGCCGGTAGTCAGGCGGCAAGGCGCCGCAACGCCATCCGCGCAGCCGTCCCGAACACGAGCGCGAGCCCCACGAGCCACAGCGCCTCGACGCCGAGCTGGCGCCACGGGCTCGCCTCCGAGAGGGCGGCCGAGAAGATGCCGACCGCGTGGGCGAACGGGAACGCGGCGCTCAGCTCGGCCACCCCGGGGACGACGCCCGGAGGGACGAGGCCGAGGAAGACGATCGGGAGCACGACGAGGAGCGCCACGAGCGACGCCGTGCGCGCCTCGCCGGCAAGCGCGCCGAGCAGCGTCCCGAGTGCGCCAAGGCTCGCGCCCGCGAGCAGGAGCCCGAGCGCGAGCAGCGGCAACCGGACCCACGGCTCGCCGCCGGGCACGTCGCCGAGCTCGACCGCTAGGCCGAAGGCGAGCGCGATGGCGAGGCCGAGCGCGAGCGCTAGCAGCGCCGCGAGGGCCACCTTCGCCCACACGATTTGCCCGAGCCCGACGAGTCCCCGAGTCAGCCGCCCCAGCATGTTGTCGTCGCGCTCGGCGGCGAGCGCGCCCGCCGCCAGGAGCAGCGTCAGGAAGCTGATCGTGAGTGCGAGCGCGTAGGACTGCACCTGCGCTGAGAGCGCGAAGCGCCGGCCGCGGTCGGGCGCCCGCTCGAGCTCGATCGGGTTCGCCGTCGCGCGCAGCGCCGAGCCCGTCTGGTCGAGCGCGAGCTCGGCAGTGCGCACGAACTCGCGGATGCTGTCGAGCCGCGGGCCGGCCGGAAGGCCGGCGAGCACCTCGCGCGTCCCCCTGAGCCCGAGCACGTCGACGCGACGCCCGAGGAAGGTGCCCTCTCCGCCTTCGATGATGAGCCGCACGTAGCCGAGGTTCGCCTCGATGTACGCCTCCTGGATCCGGCGGTTGAGCGAGTACACGAGCGCCTGCACCTGCCGCGTGACGCGCGGCGCGAGCCCACCCTGCGCCGTCTCGAGAATGAGGCGGGGGCTGCGCACCATGCCGCGCAGCTCGGCGATGAAGCCGGGCGGGACGGTCACGCTCGCCACCACCTCGCCGTTCTCGAGCTGACGCCGCGCCTCGTCGGCCGAGAGTCGCACGAGCTCCACCTCGTCCCCCACCTCGGCGAACGTCTGCCGCAGGTCGAAGCTGCTGTCGCCGATCTCGACGCGGGCGGGCAGGCCGTCTCGGTCGACGAGCGCGACACGGGGGCGCGTGTTGGCGAAGGCAGCGACCATGCCCACGAGGAGCGCGATCACGAGCGGGTAGGCGATGAGCGCGCCGAGGAGCACGGGGGAGCGGCGCAGCGTGCGCAGGTCCTTTCCGACAAGGAGCGCCACGGGCCTCAACGGAGGGTCACCGCCGCGAGCGTCTCCGCCCAGTCCTCCTTCGCTCCCGAGAACGTGAGCGCGCCGTCGCGCAGCACCGCGACACGGTCCGCGAAGCGCTCGACCTCGTGCAGATCCTGCGAGGAGAAGACGAGCGAGCGACCATCCTCGCGGCGCGCCGCGAGCAGCTCCCAGAGGCGTTCGCGCCCCTCGGGATCGAGCGAGGCGGCCGGCTCGTCGAGGAGGAGGACGCTGGGATCACCGAGGAGCGCGAGCGCAATGTTCAGGCGCTGTTGCATCCCGACCGAGAGGTCGCCGGCCGGGCGATCCTCGGTGGGGAGAGCGAGGCGCTGGAGCAGCCGCTCGCTCGCCGCGCGCGGGTCGCCCTCGCCCTCGAGTCGCGCGAACAGGACGAGGTTCTCGCGCGCCGAGAGGCGGCCGTAGAGCGCGGGGCGCTGCGGCGCCCAGCCCGTACGCAACTGCGGGCTGCGGCGGACGGTGCCGGCGCTCGGCTGGAGCGCGCCCGCGAGCAGGGAGAGGAGCGTCGACTTGCCGGCCCCGTTCGGGCCCACGAGCGCGACCGTCTCGCCGTGGCCGAGCTCGAAATCGAGCGGGGCCAGCGCAGTGCGCGCGCCGAAGCGCCGCGTGAGCCCCTCCGCGACGAGGAGCGGAGCTTCGGCGTCGCTCACCGAGTGCGTTTGCGCAACGTGTGCCGTCCGTCCTCCTCCGTAGGCTCGAGCACGTGGCGCGGCGCGCGACAGGGGCGGCTCGGGGCTCCGGAGAGGGTCACCCGGCGGAGCATGACGACGATCGTAGCGGCACGGTCGTCGCCCTCCGACCACCCGCGTGGGACTGGTTGTTCCTCGAGGACGGAGCGCTGGCGCTCGATCGTCACGATCTCTGGCAGGAAACCCCGATAACACCGCGAAAACGGCTGTTACAAGCTGCACCCGACACTGACTGGTTGAAACCTGGTGAGGGCTCGGTTACGGTGGCTCGCATGCCGTCGCCCCGACCCTATGGGCCGACACGTCGCGCACGCCGGCGGAGTGCGGCCGCTCGCGGGGCAGGCCGCTTCGCCGGTCTCGTCGTCGTCGCGACCGTCGTCGTTGTCACCCTGCTGCTCACCGCGTTCGGCGCGGGCGAGCCGGCCGAGGTCTCGAGCGCGCCGCCGGCGCCGTCCGCCCGCCTCTTGCCTGACGGCCCCCCGCGGACGCAGATCGTCGCCGTCCGCGGCGCGCTTCGGCTCCAGCTTCCGATCGCGCAGGGGCGCGTCACTGCCGTCGGCTTCCACGCCGTGGGCGACGGCGCGCTCGCGCTCCACCCGCTGGGGCGACAGGCCAACCGTGGCTTCCTCGGACGTCTCGCCGATCGCATGCTCGGCGCCGGCGAGGGCGGTCTCGCCTGGTTCCAGCTCGAGGACGGCGAGGGCAGCTCCACCGCCGCGCTCGACGTGGGCGCCGCGCCGGGGACGGATGTCTTCGCACCGGCCGACGGGACTGTCGTCGGCATCACTCCCTACGTGCTCGACCGGCGCCGCTACGGTGCCCGCATCGATATCCGGCCAAGCTCGGCTCCATCGCTCGTCGTCTCCATCACGCGGCTGCGGCCCGACTCCGGGCTCTCCGTCGGCTCGGCGGTCACCGCGGCCGGCTCCGACCGCCTCGGCACCGTGCTCGACCTCTCCGACGTCGAGCGGCAGGCGCTCGCCGAGCACACCCAGGACGCGGGCAATCACGTCACGCTCGAGGTCCACCCCGCCGGCGCGCTCGTCACGTCCTGAGGATCCTCTTCATTGCCGACGTGTTCGGCGCCCCTGGACGGCGGGCGCTCGAGGAGCGGCTCGGCAGCCTGCGCGCCGAGCTGGGAGCCGACATCTGCGTGGTGAACGGCGAGAACGCGGCGGACGGGCGAGGCCTGACGCCCAAGCTCGCCGAGCGCATCCTGGCCGCCGGGGCCGACGTGATCACGCTCGGGAACCACACGTGGGCGCGCCGCGAGCTCGCGCCCTACCTCGAGACGAGCGAGCGGGTGATCCGTCCGGCGAACCTCTCGCGGCACGCGCCGGGACGCGCGCTCGCCGTCACGGTCGCCGCGGATGGCACGCCGGTCGCGGTCGTCAGCCTGATGGGCTCCCTCTTCCTCGACGTCGCCCGCGGGCCGTTCGAGGTCGTCGACGAGTTGGTGGAGGCGGCGCGGGGGCGAGCGCAGGTGATCGTCGTCGACTTCCATGCCGAGGCGACGAGCGAGAAGGTCGCGCTCGCGCGCTGGCTCGACGGGCGCGTTACGGCCGTGCTCGGCACGCATACGCACGTGCAGACCGCCGACGCGCGCGTACAGCCCGGCGGCACGGCGGCGATCACCGACGCGGGCATGACCGGGCCGCACGACTCGGTGATCGGCGTCCGGGCCGAGCTTGCGACCGCGCGTATGCGGACGGGGATGCCGGTGCGCTTCGAGCCGGCGGAGGGTGGCGTCCGCATCGAGGGCGCGCTCGTCGAGTGCGGCGCGGACGGTCGCGCGAGCCGGTGCGAGGCCGTGCGCGTGGAGGTGCCCTCGCCGAGGTAGCGCCGCGAAGCCGTCGCGGCGATCGAGCATACGCTTCCCCGCGATGGGGCTTCCCCTGCGAGAACGCCTCGGGGCGCTGCAGGAGCGCGACTTCCGGCTGCTGTTCACGGCGACCACGATCACGGCGCTCGGCGACCGCCTCGCCGGAATCGCGCTCGTGTTCGCGGTGCTCGACTTCGGCACCGCCACCGACCTCGGCATCGTGCTGGCCGCGCGGCAGGTCACGCAGGCGGTCGTGCTCGTCGGAGGCGGCGTCCTCTCCGATCGCCTGCCGCGCCACCTCGTGCTCACCGCGGCCTCGCTCGTGCAGGCGGTTGCGCAGGGTGCGATCGCCGCGCTGGTTCTGACGGGCAGCGCGACGGTGTGGAACCTGGTCGCCTGCCTGATCGTGTACGGGGTGGGAGGGGGCATGGTCATTCCCGCCGAGGTCGGTCTCGTCCCACAGACGGTCAGCCCCGCGCGCCTTCAGCAGGCGAACGCGCTCCAGGGCCTCTCCCGCAACCTCACGGGAGTCCTCGGCCCCGCAGTCGGCGGGGTGATCGTCGTCGTGGCGAGTCCGGGCCTCGCGCTCGCCGCCGACGCCGTGACGTTTCTGGTCTCCGCCGCGGTGCTGGCCCAGATCCAGATCGCGCCGCGCGAGCGCGTGGCGGCCGGGTTCTTCCACGAGCTGCGAGAGGGCTGGCGCGAGCTGACGGCGCAGACCTGGCTGTGGTCGAGCCTCGGTCTGTTCGGCTTCTCGAACATGTTCTACGTCGGAGCATGGGCAGTGCTAGGCCCGTCGGTCGCCGAGACCGAGCTGGGAGGCGCGGCCGCGTGGGCGACGATCCTCACGGTGGGCGGCGCGGGGGCAATCGTCGGCGGCCTCGTCGCGATCCGCTACAGGCCCGCACGGCCGCTCCTCGCCGCGACCCTCGCTCCCGTGACAATGGTACTGCCACTCGTCGGACTGGCACTCGCGTGGCCCACGTGGGCGATCGCGGCCGCCGCGTTCGCCTCCTCGGTTGGCCTCGCGATCCATCTCACGCTCTGGTTCACGGTGTTCCAGCAGCACGTGCCCGAGCACGCGCAGTCGCGGGTGAGCTCCTACGACGCTCTCGGCTCGTTCGTGCTCGTCCCCGTCGGCGTGGCGCTCGCCGGTCCCGTCGCCGCGACGATCGGCATCGACACGAGCCTGTGGCTCGTGGTGGGAGTTTTCCTCGGCTGCACCACGATCGTCGCGGCGATCCCGTCGGTGCGGGCGATTCGCGCTGCCGATCCAGCGCCGCAATCCGCGTAGCTGGACAGCGCGGTCACGCCCCGCGCGCGAACGCACGCCAGATCCAACCGAGGCGGCGCCCGGCTAGTCCACGATGGCGCCGCAGCTGAGATTCACGACCACCCCGGTCATGGCGCCCGCCCCATCCGAGGCGACGAACACGGCAGTGCTCGCCACTTCGGCCAGCAGGGGTAGTCGACCCAGCAGGGTGTCCTGAAGGAGAGGCTGGAGGTCGCTGTCCGATATGCCCGGCGCCGTCTCTGGGGTGAAGTTGGGCCGCAGGGCGACGACGCGCACCCCCTGGCCTCCGACCTCCCCGGCGAGGCTGCGGGTCAAGGCCTCGATGGCCGCGCAGGCCAGATTGAACCCGCCCATGCGGTGCCGGGACTCGCGCGCCGCCGATGACGAGAGCATCACGATCACCCCCGACCCACGCGCGGACATTCGCCGCGCCGCCGCGGTGGCGGTGACAAAGTGGGTGCGGGCGGCCTCGACGACCGGGGTCACGAAGTCCTCGAGCGAGAGATCGACGAGCGGTGTGCCTTGCACGGCGTTGATGCCGATCGCGTTGAAGGAGATGTCGATGCTCCCCGCCGCGCTGAGCACGTGATCGGCGTGGCGCTCGACGGCCTCCTGATCGTGCGCATCGACCGCGGCTGCCTCGGCTGCTCCGCCGGCAGCGGAGATCTCCTGCACCACGACATCGAGCTTGTCGAGGGTGCGGCCGGCCAGGAATACCTTCGCCCCCTCGCGAGCGAAGGCGCGGGCGACCGCGCCCCCCATCGAGCCTGCTGCGCCGTAGACGACAGCGTTCTTGTTCCTCAGCAGCATGCGCATCCTCCTGTCAGTTCGAGGTGGTCACGCCCTTCGGCGGAGACCCACGGCTGACGGGCCATACGAGCACGGCCAGACAGGCGGCGAGCACGACGTCCCGCGCGAGCACGAGCCAGGCCGAGGTCTCGTCGAAGCGCAGGGCGAAGTCCCAATAGCGGAACGGGAACCAGAGCTGGGTAAGCACGAGCGCGAGCCCGAGGAGGGCGGAGGCGGCAAGCCCGCGGCGGCCGCCCACGAGGGGCACGAACGGCAGGAGCCAGATCAGGAACTGGGGCGAGAGCACCTTGCCGAGCGCGACGAAGGCGAGCACGGCCGCCGCTGAGTAGCGGACGAGCCGCTCTCGCTCGGGAGGCCCGCACGCGAACGCACGCCAGATCCACACGAGCACGCCGATCTGGACGAGCGACTGCGCGAGGCCGACGGCGGTTGGAAGCGCGCCGGCGAGGTTTTGCGAGCCGTGGCCCGAGCGCAGCTCCAGTCCAAGGCCGAAGAGGTTCCGCAGCGCGAAGAGGCCGGCAGCGCCGAGGCTCTCGACCTGAAGCGGGCGCGAGAGCTGGTGGCCCAGACTCTCCGCCACCCCGCCCGGGGCGAGCACGAGGAAGGGGACGAACGCCAGGGCGACGACGGCAGCAAGGATCCCGCCGCAGACGAGCGCCTCGCCCCGGCCCCGCCGCCGCCAGATCCAGGCAGCCGCGAGCGGCACGAGCACGGCGGGGTAGAGCTTCGCCACAACTGCGAGACCGAGCACGCCGGAGCCGAGCCGGTCGCGTCCGTGGAGGAAGGCGGCGAGCGCTCCGGCGGCGAGCGCCGCGGGCCACAGGTCGAAGCGCGAAAGGATTACCGACCCGAGAGCGAGCGGCGCCAGAGCGGCGAAGCCGAGCGCTGCCGCGGCGCGCCGGCCGTCGGCGCGAAGGGACAGGAGGCTCATCGCCATGAGGATGAGCGCCGCCGTGCCACAGGCCGCCATCAGCCACTCGAAGCGGCGGACGTAGCGCTCCGGAGCCGACGAGCGGTCGAGCGTGAGGGCCGGCAGCACGAAGGCCGGCAGCGCGCCAGGCGGGTACTCGACGCGGAAATCGCGGTAGGGAAGCTCACCCGCGGCCATACGCTCGCCGTAATCCTGGTAGATGGGCGTGTCGACGATCACATACCGCGCGTAGAAGCCCTCGTGCAGCACGGCCCAGGCGAGCAGGAAGCCGGCCGTCGCGAGAGCCGCCCCGAGCGCCAGGCGGGCGGGCTCAACCCGGGGCGGAAACCAGCTCTCGGGCCTCTCTCTCACTGCGCTCGTCGGCATCTCTGTGGATGATGACGGCCGGGGCAGCAGCCAGGAGAGCGAAGGCGGCGAAGGGGAAGAACCAGGGGATGTAGAGCCACGACCAGTGTGTCAGCACGAGCTCGAAGCCCACGAGGAGCGCGCCCGTGAGCGCGGCGAGCTGGAGGGGCGACTTTCGTCGAGGCACGAAGGCAGCCGCCACGGCGCCGACCACGAGCAGGCCCTGGAGCGCGCGCTGGACGAGGTGAAGATCCGGGATGCCGGCGGCGTGGTACTGACCCCAGTCCCAGAGCGACCAGGGTGATTCCCGGCCCACCTGCCAGGCGATCGTCCGCTCGAAGAAGACGCGTCCCGCGTGGACGGGGTCCGGCTCGAGCAGGAGTACGCTGAACGCCGCGGCGGTTGCGATGGCGAAGCCCGCGGCGAAGCCGAGGGGCGAGCGGCCACTGCGACGGGAGCGCCCGTAGCCGAGCCAGAGGGGCGCGACCACGAGGGCGGCGAACTTCGTCCATCCGGCCAGCGCCGCCAGCGCCCCTCGCGCCGGCGCCCAGGTCAGGACGACGAAGCCCCAGACGAGGAACGCCGGCAGCAGCGCGTCGTTCGTGTTCGAGCTCGACGCGTATTGCGTGAACGGATAGGCAGCCCAGGCGAAGGCGAGCGTCGCTCCCAGTCGGACGCCCCCGAAGCGCCACCCCGCGACCGCGAGCCCGGCGAGAGTGAGCAGGTCGAAGAGGATCGCGGTCAGGTGGGCGGCGGGTAGGCTGTCCCACTTGCCCGTCCAGCCGAAGGACCACAGACCGGGCAGGTAGGCGGCGTAGGCCACGGGTCCGTAGGTGTCGCCGCGGTCGTTCGACGACTCGCAGCGGCCGTTCGTCTGGATGCGCTCGCGCGTCTCGCCCTCCGCGTCGGCCGGCCCGCACGCCTTGAGCGTGCCCTGCGTCGGCATGTGGCCGTACGGCGCCTGGCCGCGGTTGATGCGGTCGGCGCCGATCACTCCCGCATAGCCGACGTCGATCACGTTGGAGTCGCGCACGTTCAGGCCCACCCGGAAGCCGGCGAGGAAGACGGTGGCGCAGGCCAGCACCCACACCGGCCAGAGCGGCCGTGACCCACTGCCGGGGCGAACGCCGCGCACCCCGATCCACGTGAGCCGGCCGATCAGGTACACCAGCGGCGGGTACACGAGCGGGACGCTCGTGAAGAGGTCGCCGCGGTTGAAGAACCAGAGTGAGATGGAGAAGGAGAGGAGCACCAGGAGGTCGAGATTGCGCACGCTGAGGGGTCGGCGGAAGTCGGCGAGCCCGAGCAGGAAGGCGCCGCAGAAGAGCAGCCACACCGGCGCGCTGTTGATCTGCTTGCCCCCGAAGGCCCCCTTGTAGCCCCGAGCCATCTTCCAGGCCACCTGCGGCCCCGTCCACGCCTCGGTCACCCGGCCGGTCGCGTCGTCGACCTTGCCGAGAGCGATCTGGCCCGCGTCGCCGGACCAGGCCTTCACCGTCCAGACGCGCGTGTCGTCGTCGCGTTTCGCCTCGGTGACGGGCTTGGGCGGATAGCGGTCGAGCCAGTCGGCGACCTTCGGGTGGGCGAGCAGGAGCGCGGTCGCGCGCTTCTCCGTCAATCTCGGCGCGGCGGGAGTGGGCGCGAAGGGCGTCTCGACGAGGTTGCCGCGGGCGTCGTAGACGGGTGTCGTCGCCACCTTCCCACCCCACGCCGGGGCAGCCAGCACGAGCCCGCACGCGAGGGCGACGATGAGCCTGCGCATGCCTACAGGCTAGATGCCTGGACGACGGTTCTTGCTCAGCGCAGCCGGAACGACCAGAGCTTGTTGCCGACGAAGTTGAGCGGCGTGACGAGCACGATGGCGATCGCCTGGGCGAGGATCTTGCCGGTGCCGAGCGCCACAAGCAGCTGGAGGCAGGCGAGGTTGGCGACGAGCGCCACGAGTGCGACGACGAGGAAGCGCGCGCCCTGGTAGGCGACGCCACCGCGCTGGGAGCGAAACGTCCACAGCCGGTTCAGCATGTAGTTGTTGGTGACGGCGACGAGGAACGAGCAGGCCGCGGCGAGGAGGTAGTGGACGCCGGCGCGCTCCAGCAGCAGGGTGTAGACAACGAGGTTGACGCCGTAGCCCGTGGCGCCGACGGCGAGGAACTTCGCCAGCTGCACCCAGTTGTGGGGACGCCGCAGCGCACGCAGCGCACGGGCGTCGCGCCGCGTCGAATCCGCCGTCGCCACCACTCGACCCTAGCAGCGGCTGTCAGTGGTCGAATCCCTCCTGACCGAGCAGGGGTACGAAGCGGCACGGCACCGAGCGGAGCACCGCTGGGCCTTCCGGGCTGCGGACGGCGAGCTGGAGCTCCTGTCCGCGGCGCCGGCCGACGGGAACGGCGAGCCGGCCGCGCGGCTGCAGCTGCTCATAGAGCGCCTGCGGAAGCTTCGGCGCTGCGGCGGCGACGCCTATCGCCGCGTAGGGCGCGTGCTCGGGCAGGCCGAGCGTGCCGTCGCCGACGTGCACGTGCACGTGCTCGTACCCCGCGGCCGCGAGCGCCGCCCGCGCGCGCTCCGCGAGCTCGGGCACGAGCTCGATCGTGTACACCTCGCCCGCGAGCTCGGCGAGCACGGCGGCCCCGTAGCCGGAGCCCGTGCCGACGTCGAGCACGCGCTCGTGGCCGCGCAGCGCGAGCGCCTGGCAGATGCGCGCCACCATGTAGGGCTGCGAGATCGTCTGGCCGTGGCCGATCGGTAGGGCCGCGTCCTCGTAGGCGCGGGGGCGCAGCTCCACGGGCACGAAGAGCTCGCGCGGCACGGCCGTCATGGCGGCGAGCACCCGCTCGTCGTCGATGTCGCGGCCGCGCAGGTGCTGCGAGACCATGCGGCGGCGAGCTACCTCCGGCGGGTCACGCCACACCGGCGAGCGTCCTCGCGTAGGGAGGCGGCTCGACGCCCAGGTGCGCGAGCGCGGCGGGCGCGACGGCGGTGATGCTGCCCGGCTCCTGCTCGAGGCCGACCGTGAGCATCGGCACCTCGGAGTCGCCCCACCCAAGCGAGCCGTGGCTGCCACCGCCGACGTGGTGGCGGCCGGCGAGATCGGAGAACTCGACGCCGGCCGCTGCAGAGACGATCACCTCGCCCGAGTTCGGGTTCGCCAGAGCGGCCCAGGAGCGCTCGAGTCCTTGCGGGTGGTCGAGGATTGCAGCGTCGCCCGCCGTCGCCCAACCCTCCGCTCCGGGAGCGAAGCGGAACTCCTCTCCGTCACGGCGCGCCACCGCATCCCCTCCCTCCCGAAAGAGGACGACCTCCGCTCCCGACTCCTCGTCGAGGCGCTCGGCGAGCCGGCGCACGTCGTCGCGGCAGCCGTCCAGGCGGTAGACCATTCCCGCGCGGTTCGAGGCGGTCACCACCACCTCCGCCTCCCGCTCGGCGCCCGGGGCAAGGAGCGGCAGGTCGGCGTAGGCGTCCTGGAGGCGCACCGCCCGCTCGACGAGCGTCTGGCCGTGGTCGGAGAGAAGGACGACGGCGTAGCGCTCCAGGAACTCATCGACGCCTCCCGCCGCCGCGAGCAGCGCCCCCACGGCCCGGTCGCTGCGGGCTAGCGCCTCGTGTGCGTGACCGGGCCCGAGCGCGTGCGAGGCGAAATCGTAGTCGGGCAGGTAGAGGACGAGCAGGTCGAAGCCGTTGCGGGTGACCAGCCAGCGACCCACCTCCCCCGCGTAGCCGTCGAGCGATCCGGCGGCGCGGTCGCGCACAGCGAGCCGGGCGCCGGTCGCGTCCGACTCGAACAGGTTGTAGAAGAAGAAGCGCTTCGGCCCGTAGGCGGGGCGCGTCAGCCCCGGCACCCGGGGCACATGGGGGGTGCGCCCCCGGTAGCAGGTGATGTTGATCGCTCCTGCGACGAGGCCGGCATCCTCGGTCGCCTCGTAGACGGTGACGGCCCGCGCCCCGAGGTGCTGCTCGTTCATGGTGAAGACCGAGTCGCGCAGCGACTGGAGCGCGCCCGCGCGCCGGACGGCCCCGAACGAGGAGCCGTACTCGACCACGCGCCGGTCGCCCCGGTGGTACCAGACGAGGTGCGGGATCTCGTGCACGTCGCCGTGCGCGCCCGTGGCGATCGAGGACAGGCAGACGGGGGTGAGCGAGGGGAAGGTGGAGACGGCGCGGCGGTAGCTGCCGCGCTCGGCCAGGGCGCGCAGCGCGGGCGCGGCGCCACCCTCGACGGCGCTCTCGAAGACCTCGGGCGTGAGCCCGTCGATCACGATCACGACGAGCTTCGTCGCCGCCATGGACCTAATCGCGCGCGAGGATGCGCAGCCCGGCATGCGTCTGCCCGGCGCGTCGGCGCAGACGCGCAGCGAGGGCGGGCACGATGACAGCCTCCGCGTACCCGACGACGGGTATGAGCGCGAAGGCAGCCAGGACGAGGGCTCCGAGCCCCACGAGCAGGGCGGTTCCGCCCGGCGTTCCGCCACGGCGCAGGGCTCCACGGACGAAAGGTGTCGCTCCGAGCGCTCCCAGCAGGGCGCCGACACCCGCGCCGATCGCCTCGGGCCAGTCGGAGAGCAGGAAGGCGGCACCCACGGCCACGGCCGCCGCGAGCGCAGCGGCACCGTAGAGGGTAGCTCTCGTCGAGGTGAGCAGTCCCGCGGTGAGCACGCCGGCGGCGACTCCGAGGCCGACGAAGAGGCCGATCGTGTACCACGCGCCCACTCTCGAAGTGTAGACGGGCGGCCGAAGCCGAAAACCGAGCCGTGGCTTTCGGCGTATTTCTCGGTTCAGGACAACGATAGAAGGGGGGAGGAATGAAGAAGCTCGGAATCGCTGCTGCGCTCGCCGTACTCTCGGTACTCGCGGTCGCCAGCTTCGCGTTTGCGACCGGGGGAGATGGCGGCGGCGGCAGCTTCAACGCCAAGATGGACGGCTACAACGAGGTTCCCTCGATCTCAACGACGGGACGGGGCAAGTTCCAGGCGCTCGTGCGCTTCGAGGACGACCAGATCCGCTACAAGCTCACGTACGGGGGCCTCGAGGGCGGCAATGTGCTGTTCGCCCACATCCATCTCGGGCAGGAGCACGTGAACGGCGCGGTCGTCGCGTTCCTGTGCGGTGGCGGCACGAAGGGCGCCTGCCCGGCCTCCGGCACCGTCACCGGGACGATCGGCGCCGGCGACATCGTCGCCGTGCCGGCTCAGGGCATCGCGGCGGGTGAGATCAGCGAGGTCGTGCGGGCCATGCGCCGCGGCGCGATCTACGCCAATGTCCACACGGACACCTACCGCGGCGGCGAGGTTCGCGGGCAGGTCGAGCGCGGCCACAAGGCCAAGCGTGGTCACGAGGACGACGACCGCTACGAGGATCGCGGCGAGAGCCGCCGCAAGTAGTCCTCGTTCAGCTCTTCAATGCTGCCGAGGGGCCGGGCTCACGCCCGGGCCCCGCGAGCGTTGCGATCACGTCGAGCGTGAACTCCGCCGCCCGCGCGCCGTCGACGACACGGTGGTCGAAGGTGACCGACACGTTGCCGACCGTGCGCACGACGACCTCGCCGTCCCGCACCACCGGGCGAGGCGCGATGCGGTGGATGCCGAGGATGCCGACCTCGGGGTGGTTGACGAGGGGCGTGACGAGGAGCCCGCCGAGCTTCCCGGCGCTCGTCACGGTGAACGTCGAGCCGCGCAGATCCTCGGGCGCGAGCGTGCCGGCGCGCGCACCCTCGGCGAGGCGACGCACCTCCGCGTCGAGCTCGTCGAGGGACGCCGTGTCGCACCCGCGCACGACGGGCACGAGCAGGCCCTGCGGGGTCTGCACGGCCACACCCAGGTCGTAGCGCTCGAGGTACACGATCTCGTCGCCCTCGAGCCGCGCGTTCAGCTCGGGGAACGCGCGCAGGGAGCTCGCCGTCGCCTGAAGGACGAGGGGCAGGAGCCGGCGGAGGTCGACCCCGGTGAAGTCGCACTCCTCGACGAAGGTGACGGCCGGGATCTCGGCGTGCGAGCGCGTCAGATGCTCGACGATGCGGCGTCGGACGCCGCGGATGGGCTCGCGCCGGCCCTCGCGGACGGCCGGCCCGGAGGCGGGCGGCGCGGGGGCGGCCGCGCCGCGCACGTCGTCCTCGGTCACGCGACCCTGCGTGCCGGTGGCAGGGACGTCCTCCAGTGCGACACCGAGCTCCTGGGCAAGGCGGCGGACGAGCGGCGTGGCGCGCGCGCGGCCGCCCGTGGGAGCAGGCGCCGCGGGCACCGGCTGCTGCAGCTGCGGAGCCGCCCCGGCGACCGCCTCCTCCCCGGCCTCGCTCTCGCTTCCGATCACGACGAGGACGGTTCCGACCGGGACGACGTCTCCCTCCTGGACGAGGATCCGCGCCACCAGGCCGGCGGCCGGAGAGGGGATCTCGACGGTCGTCTTGTCGGTCTGGATCTCGACGAGCGGATCGTCCTCCGCCACGGTCTGACCCTCCTCGACGAGCCAGCGCGCGATCTCGCCCTCGGTCAACCCCTCGCCGAGGTCGGGCAGCCTGAAGCTGTACGCCATCAGCGGGGAGTCTCGCGGAGCGGCGGGTGCACGCGCTCGGCCAACCCGGGGTAGCTGACGACGAAGCCGTCCTCGTCGAGCTCGATGTCGGCCGAGAAGGAGGCGTCGCTGAAGCGGACGCAGCCCGGATGAAGCGGCTCGTAGCGCTGGGCGGAGCGCTCGACCGCGAGCGAGGGGACCTCGATCCACAGCATCGCGTAGTCGCGGGGCGCGCCTCCACGATGCAGACCGTCGCGCCGGACAGGCAGGGAGTTGAAGAGCGGCGAGAAGCCGAGGTCGAAGAAGTCCGCACCTTCGAGCCCCAGCTCGCGCGAGTGACCCCCGACGACCTCGACGGTGAGCCACCCGGGCTCGAGCCGGTAGCGCAGCTCGTACGGCTCGGGCGCCGTTCCGAGCTGGGTCCCGCGCGCCTCCAGACGGCCGCTCGACCAGAGGGCGCGGGCGATCTCCATGCGTGGGGAGTCCAGGCCCGCCCAGACGAACGTCCCGGCTCCGCTCACCGAAATACGTCGTCGCGCAGCACCGCGTGCACCCCGAGCACACCGTTCACGACCTGCGTGACCCGGAGATCCACGACGACGCTCGCGAGCGCAAGGGCGTCGTCGCGCGCGAGAGCGTGCTCGCGCTCCATCAGGTCGAGCATGCCGTCCACGGCGATGCGGGCTGCGCGTCCGAGGTGCTCGTCGAACCCGAACGTGAGCCACGCCTGCGCCGTGCGTGCCACCGGCCACTCGAGCGGGAGGTCGTCGCGGACGTCGAGCGTGAGCTGCGCCTCGGCCGGGCACTCGATCGCAGTTCCGGAGACCTCGCCGTCGCCCTGGGCCGCGTGGCCATCACCGGCCGAGAAGAGAGCCCCGTCGACGGAGATCGGGAGGAACAAGATGGTTCCCGCGACGAGCTCCTTGCAGTCGATGTTGCCGCCGGAGCAGCGCGGCGGGGACGTCGAGTGCACCCCACTCTCGGGCGGTGGCATGCCCAGGACGCCGAGGAAGGGCGCGAGCGAGACGGTACGTCCCGCGCCCCGGCCGAAGCCACCCT
>Ga0136617_10000851_pt1 | contig 26535 bp, 32 predicted proteins | sample AntDrymUQ3222106_2_FD_129672 | JGI IMG/M metagenome (GOLD analysis project Ga0136617, IMG submission 129672) | Polar desert sand microbial communities from Dry Valleys, Antarctica - metaG UQ322 (21.06) | ecosystem: Environmental > Terrestrial > Soil > Desert | place: Antarctica: Dry Valley...
CCGGAGCGTTGGTCAAGGCCGCAGGATTGGTTTTCGGAAGCTGCGGAGGGGGGATTGATTTCAGATCCTCTGTTTTGAATTTCTGCTGAAGCTCAGCTTTGGCCTTTGGGTCCGAAATGCCCGTCCAGCCGGTTTCAAGATTTGCCTTGGCGATCTTCGTCTTCACGGCCTTGGGCGCCAAGGTTCGTTCCCCCTGCTGGATCTTCAAAGGCGCCGCAACCAAGAGTCGGTCGCCTTGCACCCGGGTAAAGCCACCTGATGGCGCCGCCGCGCGAAAGTCGACATTCGCCTGGCGTTCGAGATTCATGCGCCGGATCGGGCGAGTGGAGTAGGCACTGAGCGTATTGTAATCCGGGCCGTAATTATAAACGGTCGCATTGGTGTATGTGATGTTGGTCACATTCACAGTGCGATTGATGTAGTTAATGTTTTGCCCCGAATCGAAGATGCGTTCACGCAACACGGGCTCGCCGATGTAACGCACGTCGACAAAGTTGTAATAGGACGGTCCGATATCGAAATCGATGTCCACCCGGCCGTTGATCGGTCGTCCATCGTACACGACCTCGCGGCCGCCGCCCGCATAACGCGGCGGCAACGGAGCCCAGCCGACGTAATCCCCACCCGTCCGCCATGATACCCAGGCCGGACCCCACTCACGACCGGGCACCCAGACCCAACCTTGCTCGCGCAGGCGGGCCCAGCGGCCGTAATGATACGTCGCCCAACCGAAATCTTCGTAAGAGACCCAGGTCCATCCGACATCGGTATAGGCCCAATATCCATCGGAATACGGACGCCAGTTCGAGTTGCTGACAGCGACGTTCGGCTGCCAGCAATAGCCGTAATCCTCGACGTCGACCCAATTGCCGCCGTCCCCAAGATTGTTGTAGAAGAAATCGATCGAAACATCGACTTCCGCTTCCGCGCGCGGAGCGGCGGGGAGGAGAAGCGCGAGAATCGCCAGAGCAGATAAGATTCGTTTCATAGGGGTGTGAGTAGTGCGGTGATTTAGACCCACCGCCGAGAATGGTTATTCAACCTCTTTTGAATCGAAACCCGGAGGCGCTGCGCGCGTTTGTCTACGCGGAGCAGCGACAGGAGCATCGCCGCTCCTACCGAGCGCGCAGCACCACGAACGAACGCGTGCGACGCCGGCAAACCGAGAGCACATGCGTTCCGTCAGGATCGAGCGAGCCGACCACCTTCCGGTATTCCGCCACGGACGGCACCGGCTGCTGGTTCACTTCTTCGATCACGTCGCCCTTCCGTAGCTCACCGGATGGATCATCCACTTTCGTCACCACCACGCCGCGCACGCCGGCCGGGACGTCGAGTGAACGCCCCAAATCCGGTGTCAGCTCTTGCACCTCAACTCCCGCCAGCGGTGCGGTGTCCTGCAAATCCTCCTCCAACGGGTCTTGTGGATTCGGCGATGCCTGCGGCGGTGTTTGCGGCTGCAGTTGGCGCGGCTGCCGGGGCGCGGCGCGGGCCGTGAGGTAATCGATCGGCTGCTCCTTAATCTCGGCTGAAACTTTCATGGACTTGCCGTTTCGCACCACTTCCAGCTCTACCTTCTTGTTCAGTTCCACTTGCGAAACGAGACTCCGCAGTTCGCCGAAAGTTTTGACATTGTGTCCATCAAACTTCCGAATGACATCGCCCCGCTGAACCTGCGCTTCCGCCGCGGGCGAGCCCGGGATCACGTCTTCTACCACCACGCCGTCTGTATCCTGATCCGTTTGCCCGTTCTGCAAGGTCCGCATTTGAATACCGAGATAGCCGCGGATGATCCGCCCATGTTTTAACAGGCTCTCGAGCGCGCTCCGCACGGAGTTGGCCGGGATGGCAAACCCGATGCCCTGCGAACCGCCGCTACGCGAAATAATCGCGGTGTTAATTCCGACAATCTCGCCCTGGAGATTGATCAATGGTCCCCCGCTGTTGCCGGGGTTAATCGCAGCGTTCGTCTGGATCAAATCGCCGAAACTATCGACGCGATTCGGCCGGCCTTTGGAGCTGATGATCCCGTCGGTCACGGTCTCCTCAAAACCAAATGGATTCCCGATCGCGAGCACGAAATCGCCAGCTTGCACCGCATCAGAATCGCCGAACTTGAGCGGCTTCACCCCTGGGTCATCGATCTTCAGCACCGCCAGGTCCACTCGCGCGTCGGCGCCGATCAGGCGCGCTTTCTTGGCTCGTCCGTCGCTCATCTGCACTTCGATTTCATCCACCTGTTCCACGACGTGGTTATTTGTGATCACGTGGCCCTCCGCGGAGACGATCACGCCCGATCCGAGAGAATTTTGCACCATGGCCTGCTCGTTCGGATTCCGAAACTGCCGCGAGTTTCGGTAGAAATATTCAAACGGATCCATCCCGGACTGCCGGCGCATCGGAACGCGCTTTGAGGTCTTGATGCTGACGACAGAGGGCAGGACACTGCCGACCAGCGCACGTCGTTCACGATTCAAGGCATCGAGCGTTGCGACTTGCTTGGGGTCGATACTCGAGGAAGACGCCAGCGTATACTTTTCCGGCGCAGCTTGCGCCACCAGTTTGAGTCCGCCGTGCTTTAACCGGTAATCATATAGGGCCGAAATTCCGGCGCTCAAGAGCCCGACAAAGAGAAGAAATTTGATTAGATTTTTCATCAGCTAACGTTAGAAAAGCTTCGTCCCTGTTCTTCGACAACCAACTTCCGGAAACGTTGATTTTCAGGTGCTTCCAGCTTCGGATCCCATTCCATGATCGCAGTCGCGGCCGCCCGTGCCCGGTGCATCAATTGCATATCGGTTTTCAAATTTCCGAGCTGCAGCGCCGGCAATCCACTCTGCGCGGTGCCGAGCAAATCACCCGGGCCACGCTGATCCCAATCGGCCTCCGCCACTTCGAAGCCGTCGCTCGTTTTTTCGAGCACACTCAGTTTCGTCGCCACTGCGAGCGATTTGTCGTCGCTCAACAGAATGCAGTAAGACTTATGCTCTCCGCGCCCGATTCGGCCGCGCAGTTGGTGGAGCTGTGCAAGCCCGAAGCGTTCCGCGTTCTCGACCAACATCACGGTCGCATTCGGAACGTCCACGCCCACTTCGATCACCGTCGTGCTTATCAGCGCACTGTTTTCACCACCTCGGAACCGCTCCATGATCGCCTGCTTTTCCGGGGCGGCGATTCGGCCATGCAACAGATCGCAACGAAACGGCCGCAGCCGCTCCTGCCAGAGTTCGAACTCCGCCGCAGCCGCTTTCACATCGAGCTTATCGCTTTCCTCGATCAATGGGTAAATCACGTAGGCCTGTCGGCCGGCTTCGAGTTGGCCACGGAGAAATTTGAGCACCTCGCCTAGCTTCTCGCCTTCGCGCACCGCGGTGATGATTTTACCGCGATGGGCCGGCATTTCATCGATCACGGAAACATCGAGGTCGCCGTAAACGGTCATGGTTAATGTGCGTGGAATCGGCGTCGCCGTCATGACCAGGACATCGGGCGCCGGCTCACGACTCGTTAGGCGGGCCCGCTGCGACACGCCAAACTTATGCTGCTCATCGATCACGACGAGCCCAAGATTTTCGAATTCGACGGTTTCGTAGAGCAACGCATGGGTCCCAACGATAATGTGTGGGGCGCCAGATTCTGCGTCCGTGACCGGGGAGCACGGGCTGTTAGCCCGTCGCGGCGTGCAGTCTGCGCGCCGCTCGGGTGTGCGGTGCCTGCTTTCGATGTCCGGATACCAAACCCACGCGTAAGGACCAGCCGCTTCCAATCCCGCAACCAAAGGATTCTCCGTGATGTATTCGAACTTTTCCTGCAAATCCCGCTCCGACCTTATCAATCGATCAAACCATTCTTCTTCCCAAACAGGGCCAGCTGTTCCCGCGACCTTATTGATGGCCCGGGCAGTGTGGGATTTGATGCTACGGAAAATTTCGCTGAGCGAGAAGAAGACCGTTTCCTCCCCCGTCGTCTCCTTGATGCCAGGTTCGAGCAACACGTGCACGTGGTCAGGCATGACACACGCCGCATAGAGAGTATAACGCCGCTCATTCCAGTGGAGCAGCGAATCGAGAACAATATCACGTGCCGGCTCCGACAATGTCCGGCGCTTTCGCGCGGAAAACGTGACCGCGTATTTCGCCCACGGCCTTTCGAAATGTGGGAGGTTGCGCTTGGCGTAGCGCGTTTGTGACGCGCTCGAAGCGCCGGAAAGACTTTCCGGCGCCACGGGCTGACAGCCCGTGCTCCCCAGAGAAGTCGCAGACGCGGCCGCGAAGAGCGGCAGCGGTGCGTTGTCTTCACGGCGCGCCCCGGTGCGCAAAGCGGTCCGAACCCCGAGCGGCTCCAGCCAGCGACGCAGCACTGAGTAATGTTGCTCCGCCAGAATTTGCGTTGGCGCCATGAGCGCGGCTTGGAAACCCGCTTCGACCGCGAGAAGCATCGCGCCGATCGCGACCACGGTCTTCCCGGAGCCGACGTCGCCCTGCAGGAGTCGATTCATCGGCTGCTTCGAAGCGAGATCGCGGCGGATCTCGGCCAGGACGCGCGCTTGCGCCTCGGTGAAGTCGAACGGCAATCCGCGCAGGAAGCGCTCGATCAGCTCGCCACCTCCACAATGTGGTTCGCCCGGCCGTGCGGAAGCCAGCGCCCGCCGCGAAGCGATCGCCATCTGCATGGCGAAGAACTCGGAAAAGACCAGGTGTTCGCGCGCTGCCGCCAACGCTTCAGTGCTCTCGGGAAAATGGATTTGCTGCAACGCGCGTCGCCTTTCTCCCGTCGCGTGCTTCCGCGGCAGCAGCGTTTCAAGATCGTCATCCCCTAGACTTTCCAAGGCACGAAAGACAAGACCGCGGAATACCCGTTGTGACAGCCCCTCGGTCGCGGGATAGATCGGCGTGATTCGCCGGAAGTGAATCGACAACTCTTCGTCGTTCTCGATCACTTCGAACTCCGGATGCTCCATGCAGAGGCGTTGACCGCGTAGCCGTGGCTTGCCGAAGACGACCAACCGCTGGCCCGTGGCGATCATTTTCTGGACGTAATGCAGATTGAACCAGCGCAGAACGAGCGGCTGGCTGAGCGCGTTCGCCTCCGCTTCCTGCAGGGTCGCCTCGAATATTTTCTTCCAACCCCCGAAACGCCGGAGCGATGTCTTCGTCACCTCGCCGCAGATGCAGATCGGAGTGTCGCTCTCGTCGCGCGGAAAGCCGGCAAACTCGCGCCGGTCTTCATGCCGCCGCGGATAGTGCGTCAGTAAATCTTCCACCGTCTCGATCGCGAGCCGGTGCAGCGGCGTCAGGCGCACGCGCGGCACCCATTCGCACTCTTCCAACTGCTGCGAAAGATCCATCGCTAGAGCGGCCCCGCCGCCCGCAGCGCTTCCACGCGCATCTGCAAACGGCGTTCGCCTTCGTATTCATCCGAGTGAATCCGGAACGCGACATCCCAGGGCGGCTCTGGCAACGGCGCACTCGCCCCATCGAAGTAAATCGCGCGGGCGTGATAATTCTTTTGTCGCAGCCGCAGGACGAGATGCTTTTCCTTTAGAATCTGCGGAGCAATAGCCGGTTCGACTTCGCTGGCAAAAAATGTCGGCTGCGGATTTCCGCTTCCGAAAGGCTGCAGCATATCGTGCCACTGCAGTAGATCGCCGTTTAGTTCGGAGAAGGCGAGTTCATGGTCGAGATAGAGACGCGGCGACAGATCTTCGTTGGATAAAAGCTCGCGCGCTGCACGTCGGAAGTGGTCGGCAAACGCGGTCAGGTTTTCCTCGCGAATTGCCAGGCCGGCAGCCATCTCGTGCCCGCCGAACTTCTCCAGCCATTTTTCGCAGCGTCCAAGCGCTTCCACTAACGAAAGACCTTCAATGCTACGGCCACTGCCTTTGCCAAGGCCCGTGTCATCGAAACCGATGACGATCGTTGGCCGATGATATTTTCGCGCCAGGCGCGAGGCGACGATACCGAGCACACCGGGATGCCAGTCGCGTGCGCCGACCACAATTGCGGCGTCTCGCTCCGGCTTGAAACTCTGCGCCAACTGCTCGTCTGCGAGCGCGAAGAGTTCTTTCTCCACCGCCTGGCGCTCCCGATTCTGAAGGTCGAGTAACGACGCCAGCGCCGATGCTTCGTTTTCATCTCGAGTCAGTAGAAGCTGCAACGCCTTTTCCGCCGTCGCGAGCCGGCCCGCGGCGTTCAAACGCGGCCCAAGACGGAAGCCGATGTCCTCGGCGCAGATCGTTGAATGCACGCCGGATACCTCCTTGAGCTTGCGGATTCCGGGGCGCTGCGTTCGCAAAATTTGTCGGAGCCCGTGCTGGACCAGAGCGCGGTTTTCACCTTCCAGCGGAACGATGTCCGCCACCGTCCCGAGCGCGACAAGATCGAGATGCGCTTTGAAGTCGAAGCCTTGTGCAGGTCGCGTCTTGAGAAGCGCGTGACAAAGTTTAAAGACGACGCCGACGCTGCAGAGATACCGGAAAGAGCACTCATTGGAGATCTTCGGATTCACGACCGCGACACAATCCGGCAGCGCCGCCTTGGGTTCGTGATGGTCTAAGACGATGACGTCGGTTCCGCGCTCTTTCAGATCCGCGATCTCCGGGACTGAGGACGTGCCGCAATCAACTGCAATCAAAAGCTGTGGCTGATGCAATTGCCAACAGCGCTCCAAACTTTCGCGGCTAAGGCCATAGCCTTCCTCCAGTCGCAGTGGCAGGAATAACTCCGGCGCCGCTCCATACGCGCGCAGCATCTCCGCGAGGAGGGCGAGCGAGGTCACGCCATCGACGTCGTAATCGCCGAAGAGAACGATACGTTCGTTTTTGTCGACGGCCTGGAGAACGCGACCGACCGCTGTAGACATGTTCGGCAAGAGAAAGGGATCACTCAGAGATCCAAGACGCGGCTGGAGAAACCCCCTCACATCATCCGCGCAGCTGAATCCTTTACGCTTCAAGAGGTTCGCGACGCAGGGCATTCCGCACAGTTCGGACCATGGAATGGAACCATCATCCTGTTCCGGCGAATCCGCGATGATCCAACGTCTCTCCACCGCCCACTTTATTCGCGGGCGCGGATGATGACAAACCGTGGCGTCGCTAAATGAGTCGAAGCGGAGCCGCCTTTCGCGGCAGGATTCCGTGTTTTTCGCATAGAGACCGAAACATGAAGAGCCCTTCCTGTTCTCTCTCACCGAAGCTGAACCGCAGATTGCCGCGGAAGTAGCTGGCACAAAAGTTCGCTGTGAAGTCGGGCTGAGTAGCGATCAGGTCGTCCAGCCGGGCGAGGTTTTGGTCGCGCTGATCGCGCAGAAGCTGAGCGATTTGCGCGGCCTGTTGCGTTTCCGGGCGAATCAACCAAAGCGCGAAGACGAAAGGCAGCCCGGTCGCCTGCTGCCACGCTGCGCCTAAATCCCAGAAGTCGTAATCGCTTTTGTGGCGCTCTCGAAAACGGATGGCTTGATCACCGATCATGAGTTGACCACATCGCGGTCTTACCGCGAGCTCGCGATCGTTTTCAATCAACTGCGGTCGCAGATTGTTTTCCGCCAGTAAACAGCGCAACAGGTTCACAGAGCTCTGTGAGGCCGGGTCGAGCGCTATTTCCTCCAGGGCCTCAATCGCGCCCTGGTGCGTTACGAACACGCTATGCACCGGGCCATCGGAGGCGACTGCCACCCTATCGGCTATCGCGTAGATCGGATTGCGCAGATACTCGAAACTCGAGACGAAGGCGACGTCGAGTTCGCCCTCGGCCAACATGCGACTGAGAATGGCGGGATGATCAAACACAACCGGCCCCGCCCAGCCGTGGATCAATGGCCGCGCGTTCAGGTACTTCACGCAGCCTATCCGGAGAGACACGCTTCTGCACGCCCCTGGACGTGCGGAAGCACGTCCCTCCGAGGCTTCTGTCACGCGCAGGCCAGCTCGGGCTCGGCAGTCGCTTGGACAGGGCGAAGGGGCCGGGTGCCCAAGCCGAGATGACGATAGTAGCTGTCGCGTTGCATCGGCTGGCGGCCAGCTTCGATGATGACGTTTTCCAGCGTTTCGACCGTTTGTTCCTGCGGAGTCTTGGCTCCTGCCATGTGGAAGATTTTTTCCTCCATGATGGTGCCGTGCAGATCATCGACTCCGTAACTAAGAGCAAGCTGCGCCAGCGGCAGACCCATTGAAACCCAATAGGCGGTGAGATGGTCGAAGTTATCCAAATAGATGCGGCTGACGGCCAGGTTGCGCAGTTGCTCGACCGCGGAAGCGCGCTTCACGTGCGCGAGAATTTCCGTCTGAGGCTCGAAGGCAAAAGGAACAAATCCGGTGAAGCCGCGCGTCTCGTCTTGCAGTTCGCGCAGTTGGCGCAAGTGGTCGACGCGATGGGTTAGCGTCTCGATATGCCCGAAGAGCATCGTCGCGGTGCTGCGACCTCCCATCTGATGCCAGGTGCGATGCACGTCGAGCCATTCCTCGGCGCTCTCTTTGCCGCGGCAAAGTTCGTCGCGCACGCCCGGATCGAAGATTTCCGCGCCGCCGCCCGTGAGCGCACCGAGTCCGGCGCTTCGTAACACTTCGAGCGTTTCGGCGATCGACATCTTGAAGACGCGGTCCGCAAGGTGCCGGATTTCGATGGCGGTGAACGCCTTAATGATCATATCGGGATCGAGAGCGCGCACTCTCTGCAGCAGGGTCAAATACCAATCCTTTTTCAGCGTGGGATGCAACCCGCCGACCATGTGCACCTCGGTGATCCCCAGGCGCAGAGCGTCCTGCACCGCTGCGACGACTTCGTCAACGGAGAGCTCAAAGGCGTGGGCATCGCGCTTGCGTGCAGCGAAAGCACAGAACTGACAGGAGAGAATGCAGATGTTCGAATAGTTGATGTAACGGTTGAGGATATAGGTCGCGAAGTTGCCGTTCTTTCGTTCCCGCACCGCGCTAGCCATGATCCCGAGCGCGTTCAAGTCCTTCGATGAATAAAGCAGCAACGCGTCGGCTTCACTGATTCGTTCGCCGGTCTCGACCTTGTCGGCGATGCTGCGGAGTTCGTCCGGAATGAGTGAAAAATTCATTAGAAAAAAGAGCGAGACAATGTCCGCGATGCATGATGCACACGCTCTCTTTCGCATGCAACAAAAAGCACCCCGCCGTGCGTATCATCACCGTGCCGCCGCGACCAATGCCGCATTGGGGAGTTTATCCTAAATAGCCTTTGTGCCGCTCGCGTCTACTCCACTGATGTCCCGCCAAGATCCAACGCCCGCGGGATATTCCGATGCGGACCTGGATGACATTCGGTTGATGGGTTTGGTGAGCACAGACGACATGGTCGCGTTCGAGAGATTGGTGGAAAAGCATCAGGCACTCGTGGCTGGTACAATCTGCCGAATGCTGGGCAGTAACTCTGAGGTCGAAGACATCGCCCAACAGGTTTTCGTGCGGGTTTGGAAGAGTGCGAAACGCTATGTGCCGCGGGCGAAGTTCACGACCTGGCTGCTCAAGATCACGCGCAACCTTGTCTTCAATGAGCTGCGGCGTCAGAAGCGGCACGCCACCACTCCGCTGCAGAGTGAGCCTGAAGGCGAGGAGATGCAGTTAAAGGACGAACGTGGGCAAACCCCTGACGCCTCCCTGCTGGAAGGCGAGCTGCAGCGCGCGATCGAGTCGGCAATCACGGGACTACCGGAGACGCAACGCATGGCGGTGGTGCTACGCCGATACGAAGAGCTCAGCTACGAAGAGATTGCCAATGTCTTGGATCAATCGGTGCCGGCGGTAAAGAGCCTGCTCTTTCGCGCCCGGACGGAATTACGACAAAGACTGAGGGCTTATCTCGCAGGTTGAGTCTTCACATTAGTCCTACGCTTCCACTTACACCTACACCTTCTTCCCAAAGAGCAGGTGTAATTGAACGTGCAGGATCAAAGTGGTGTCACAAAAAGAAGAGAGGGCGAGACTCACTCGAGCGCCCGCCCCCTCTCAACCCCACAATCGTTCTTGTTCTAAAAATCTCGGTCTTTTGCGTCGGCCATGAAGCGCACTTTGCCGCTGCCAGTCTTGGCCGGCGCGGGCGGTGTGCCGGGTTTTGGATAATCAGCGACGACCTGGCGGTGAGAAGTAGGCACTAAGCGAACCGCGCCTTTTGCATTATTCCTCCAGCCGTTCGGATCGGCATACTCTTCGCCGCTGTGATGCAAACCGCTCACCTGGTCTTCAAGGCCTGTCCCGTAGTTCTGATCGATGATCGTCGGCGTGACGAAGACGAGCAGGTTACGCTTGGTGCGGGCGTTCAGCTTCTCCTGGAAGAAATACCCGAGGATCGGGATGTCGCCCAGAAGCGGCACTTTAGTCCGCGCTTTCGTAACTTCGTCCTGCAGCAGGCCGCCGATGGCCAGCGTGTCGCCGCTCTTGATCAGAACGTTAGAGTCCAAGGTGCGAGTATCGATCACCGGGCTCGCGACGGTCGCTCCCGCGAAGACGAAAGTCGCATCTCCAACCTTGTTACTGATTTCCGGTTTCACTGACAAAGTGATGAAGTTGTCTTTGTTGACTGAAGGTTTAACAACCAGGGTGTTGCCGAACTTCTTGTCCTGGAATCCGCCGAAAACCGCCGTCGCCGTCTGCTCGTTGAAATTAAGTTGCGGCACCGGCTGATTCCGGATGATCTCGATTTTCGCCTGTTGGTTGTCAGCGGTAACGATGCGCGGATTAGCGAGAAACTCAGCGTCAGCATCCTCGTTGAGCGCGCGCACTGTCACAGACATTTGCGGAGCCGAGAGAATCGCGAATTGTCCTCCAATAGCATTCAGGGCCTTGTCGAAGAAGAAATCGGCGCCGGTCAGCTTCCCTGTGGCTGCATCGAATTTACCCTGCGCAGGTGTCCCCGGAACCGTGGTGACGCTGCCATCCGCGTTTACGGTTGATGTCGAAGGTCCCTCGGGTTGGCTACCCGCGAAGTTCAGTTTCTGAGCGCTCGAGGAACTCCCGACCACGCCGGCCCAATTGATCCCGTAGGATTGCCGGGGGTTCGCGGTTACCTCAACCAGGCGCGCTTCGATCATGACCTGCTTGGTCGGCTTATCGATCTGGACGAGCAGCTTCCGGATCGCATCCATATTGCTGCGCGTCTCGCGAAAAAACAGGGTATTGGTGCGCTCATCCACTTGGGGAGCGTCTTTGCTCGCGAGCTGCGCGGCGATCAAAGGTGCCGTCTCCTTGGCGCGGGAGTAACTGAACTGATAGCTTTCGCTTTCCGTTGGCTCCGCTGTCCGCTCCGCGGCGGTCTTGATGTAGTAAACGTTGTCGATCTTATCCATGAAGAGCCCTTTGGCTTTCACGATGATCGCGATCGCCTGCAGCGCAGTCACGTCCTCTAAACGCATCGTGACCGTCGTAGCGGGAGGAATCTGATCGCTCACCACCATGTTGATTTTGGACTGCCGTGCGAGAAGACGCAGAACCTGGCCGACATCGTCCCCTTGAAATTCACGAACACCGACCGCGTTGGAATCAACTGCGGGGTCGGTTTCCAATGTTCCCGCAACGGTGGTGCCCGCAACTGGCGCGGCCGGAGTTGGAGTAGGAGCTGCGGTCGACGCCTGCACCAGCATCAAAGAAGAGCCGTCGCCTGGTTTGCTGCTCGGTGCGCTGGAGGCGGGTGGCGCTAAGCTCGCGGGACTTGGTGTCGGCGAAGCCACAGCAGGACTGAGCTGCGCTTCCGAAAGGGACATCGCGCCAAGCAACGCCGCCACCCCGCAGAAGAATTGTTTTAGACGAGTGGACATAGGGTATGAGGAATTAAGAACTGCGTGAGCGTTTAAAGCAGGAAGCAGACCAGTCCTAAAAAGCACCGTCCGGACCCTGCCCAGCCTCATCGCGGGGAATGTCCGTCGCTGACCAGCCTTTGCTTAGGCGGAGCGGACCGCAGCGATAAACTCCCGCAGGCGCAGGTGATCTTTCCGGCTGGGAGACGATTCGACGCCGGTCGTGACGTCGACCGCGAAAGGACGCACTTCCGCCACCGCTTGCGCGACATTCTCCGGCGTCAGGCCGCCGGCGAGAATGACACGCAACATGCCATGCGCTTCAACAAAACGCCGCGCGATCGACCAAGGGAAAGTCGTGCCCGATCCTCCAAATACTCCCCTCGCCACCGAATCGAGAACTATGGTGTCGGTCGCGAAAAGCAACGCACGATCGAGCGATCCTTCGTCGGCAACAGGCAAAGCTTTTGCAAATTGCACGCCGCCCTTGGCCAGGCCGGCGCAGAACTCCGGCGATTCCTGTCCGTGTAGCTGCAGGCCATCGATAAATGGAAGCCGCGCGATTGCGAGTGCTTCTTCGCTGCTCGCGTTCACCAGGACTGCGATCCTCTTAGTTGTATCGGCTAAGGCGGCGATCCAATCACGAGCGCGATCGAGGTCGATATATCGCCTGCTCTTCGTGTAGCAGTTCAAACCCAACGCGTCGGCGCCCGCTTCGATCGCCGCATAGGCATCAGCCGCGTTGGTGATGCCGCAAATCTTAACCCGCACCCGGCGCGGATTAGCCGCATCCTCTCCGAACATACTCAGACAGCCGCTGAGCTCAGGCTGCGCTCGCGTAACCGACGATCGGTTTTCGGAAGTCAGCCGCGGGCATATCGTTCACCAGCTTGATGATTCCGTCCTGCCATTTACGCCCGATCTCTTGCAGATAAGGATCATCCTCCTTCAGGCGCGTGCGCATATTGGCCTGGAGCGAGTCGGTTCTGTAGCAAAGAATATCCACCGGTGGCCCTACGGCTACATTGCTTTTCATCGTAGCGTCGAGCGAGACGATGCCGAATTTCACCGCATCGGTCAGCTTGGTTTCGTAATTGAAACCGCGGTCGAGAATCGGCTTCCCATACTTCGCCTCACCGATCTGTAAGAATGGCGAGTCACGTGTCGCATGGATGCTGTTTCCCTGCGGATAAATCAGATGCACCTCCGGAGCCATCCCGGCGATCTGTCCGCCGACAATGAGGTTGATGTTGAAAGAAAACCCATCGGCTTCGAGCGCAGCACGATCGCGTTTTTCGACCGCGCGGACTTTCGAACCGATGTAACGCACCGTTTCATAAAGCGTTTGCCGATTCATGATGTGTTTCTTTTTAGGATCGCCATCCCCGAGCATGAGATCTTCGTCGATCATCGCCAGGGTCGCCTGCGTGAGCGAAAGATTTCCTGAACTGGTGATGCAGATCACGCGGTTGCCCGGCTTCTCGAAGATGCGCATTTTGCTTCGCATCGTAATGTTGTCCATTCCGGCGCTGGTGCGCGAATCGGAGAGGAAAACCGCGCCGGTGCGGCAGAGCATTCCAAGGCAGTAAGTCATTTCGTTCTTACTTCTGATCGAGGACCCGACCCTCGACCCGCTTGATCTGGGTATGGTGCGTAAGGACGTGGACCCGTCCATCGCTGCCGCGGAAAAACGCGCTCAGCATCCAGCTGATGATCCCGATGATGATTGCGCCCCAGAAGGCGGTCCCGAATCCATCAACGTGAAAGCCAGGGACAAACGTTGGGACCCAGAGAAGCATTAGGGCATTCACGACTAGAATGAAAAATCCCAGGGAAAGCAGGATTAAGGGCGCACTCAGGATCAACAGCACAGGGCGAGCGAATGCATTAAGGATGCCAAGCAGCAAAGCAGCTGCGATCAGGTTCCCGGCGCTATCGTAGCGAATGCCGTTAAGAAGGGCTGAGGCAACCATGACTGCGACCGTTGTCGCGATCCAGCGAAAGAGAAAATGCCGCACGCGCGCACCGTACCCGCAAATCCGCGCCTGACGCAACCGCTTTGCGAGAATCCGCTTGCAAAGAGCCGCGCGGACAGTGATCGGTCTCGAACAATATTTAAAAACACCGTGGGCAAGAAACCAAAAAAACAGCAACCAAACGGTGCCACCTCCAATAATGAGGCGGCACCTCCAGCAAGTGGTGTGACTCCGTCACCAAAGAAACCGACCAAAGCGTCCAAAACGACGACGCGCAAATCGTCCGCAAAAAAGACCGACGCTAAGAGTGGGGCAAAGAAAATTACAACCCGCCCTTCCACGCCCAAGAGCAAGAGCTACGAGCCGTCCGATGCGGACGTGCAGATCCGCGCTTACTTCCTCGCTGAAAAGCGTCTGCAGCATAAGTTGCAAGGCGACCCGTCCAACGACTGGCTCGCGGCGCGGCAGCAGTTGCTCGAGGAAGCCAGTCAGAGCCGCACCTAGGTCGGAAAGGCGACAGGAGGCCACTCCTGGCTTGTTACGCTACGGATTCGATCTCCGGTACGCATTCTTTCACCTTCTCAAGAAGCCGATTGATCGCGAACGGCTTCGTGATGAGCCCGTGGACCCCTGGTTCCTTTAGAAGTTCTTGAGCCCGGCGTTCATCGCCTCGCCCTGAGACCAGGAGTAACGGTGGGACGCGGCGCGGTGGCAGGATACTTTCATAGGCTTTGCCGATCAGGAAAAAGAGCATCGCGCCGTCGATCATTGGCATCGAGAAATCGAAGATAAGCAGGTCATAGGTCCGCTTTAAAGCCAGCTCGAACCCATACTCTGGCTTGGGCGATGTATCGACCTCGCAACGCAGGAAAGAAGTCAGCGCCTCGCGCGTAACGCGCATCAGACCGACGTCATCATCCACGATCAGGATGCGTCTTACCTCGTTCTTGGCCACGAACCGACGCTTGCGCGAAAGCATCGCCCGTTTCAAGCTTTTCCGATGAGAGAAATTTACCGCGAGTTGGCGGAAGCTCTAGGCGAGCGGCTCGCGATCATAGCGGACGAAGGAAGCCGGCAGGACGCCACACGGCATACCGCGCGGCTGGAACAGGTCTCCGCGAAAATCGAGCGGATCGAACAGGAGCTTCCGGCTGCGATCGATCCGCAGCTGCGACATTTCCTGCAACGACGCAGTTACAGCAAAGCGCTGGCGTTAATCGAGGAACTCGAGGAGCTTGCGCCACCAGGTAACTGATTACCGTGAGTACAATTCAACGATTAACTGCTCGTTAACCATCGGTTGCATCTCGTCGCGCGCTGGAATACGCGCCACCTTGCCGCTCAAAGCGTCGCGATCGGCGACCAGCCAATCAGGAACGGGCGCGATCTGCGTCAGTTCTAGATTGCGCAATGCGAGCTGACGAGATTTCGGCTTGTCCTTGATCTTCACTTCGTCGCCAGACTTCACGTTATAAGAAGAAATATTAACGTTCCGGCCGTTCACTTGCACATGGCCGTGAGAAACTAACTGCCGCGCACCGCTGCGTGTGTTCGCGAGACCGAGTCGGAAAACCACATTATCAAGCCGGGTCTCAAGTAGCTGGAGCAGGGTCTCACCGGTCACCCCGCGCTTTCGCAGGGCGGTTTGAAAGATGCGGCGGAATTGCTTTTCCAGCAGCCCGTATTGGTAACGCAGCTTCTGCTTCTCACCCAGAGCGACCGCGTAGTCGGACTGCTTTCGGCGCGAACCCTTCGGGCCGTGCATTCCCGGTGGATAATTCTTTCGCTCGAGAGATTTCGATGGTCCAAAGAGCGGCACTCCATAGCGGCGGCTAACTTTGGTTTTCGGTCCGGTGTATCTGCCCATTTAAGAGGTTGATCGTTGAGAGTTGATGGTTGAGGGGATCAGACGCGGCGCTGCTTGGGCGGTCGGCAGCCGTTGTGCGGCACCGGTGTAACATCGCGAATGACGGTGAGATCCAAGCCGATCGCTTGCAATGCCCGCACGGCGGACTCACGTCCGGCACCGGGTCCTCGGACGAGCACTTCAACTTCTTTAAGCCCGTGGCCCATTGCCTGGCGCGAAGCATCTTGAGCCACCATTTGCGCCGCGTAAGCCGTGCTTTTGCGCGAGCCTTTGAATCCGACCTTACCCGCGCTCGACCAGCCGATGACGTTGCCGTTCAGATCGGTGATGGTGACGATTGTATTGTTAAAGGTTGAGAGCACGTGAGCGACGCCAGAGTGGATATTCTTGCTCCCCTTGGCCTTGACGATCTTGGGCTTTTCGACGTCGTTCGGGTCGAGCGAAAGATTCTCTTTCACAGGCTCGGGAGCTGCCTCTTCTTTCTTTGCCTTCGGCGCCTTCTTTGCAGGCTTAGGAGCAGCTGGCGCGGCCGGCGTAGAGGCCTCGACGGCAGGAGCGGACGCGTCTGCGGCTGGAGCGGAGGCCTCGGCAGCGGGCTGTTCTGGAGCAGCGGGAGCGGCGATTGGCTCCGGAGGCGCGGATTCGCCCTTTGAACTTCCTGCTGGCGCCTCAGGCGCCACTGCTTCCGGTTTCGAAGCCCTAGCCTTCTTCTCCCGCGCGGCCTTCACTGGTTTCTTCTCGTCAGACTCTGCCATCTCTAAATCCTGTTTCTACTGCTGTTAAACTTTGCCTGCTTTAGCGTCCTTATTCCGGATGACACCAACCGTCTTCCGAGGACCCTTCCGCGTGCGCGCATTTGTCGAAGTGCGCTGGCCACGCACCGGCAACCCGCGCCGATGCCTGATCCCGCGATAACAGTTGATCGCCTGCAATCGCTTCAAATTGCTCTGCAATTCCCGGCGAAGGTCGCCTTCGATCAGGAGCTTGTTCCCGGTGATCGCGTGAATGATGTCATTCAGCTGCTGCGGCGTGAGATCCTTCGCGCGAAGGTTGGGATCGATATTCGTCTGCTCCAGGATACGCCTCGCTGTGCTTGGGCCGACTCCGTAAACATAAGTCAACGACGCCTCGATGCGTTTATCCGACGGAATTTCTACTCCAAGTAGTCTAGGCATCTTTCAGTTTCCTCTCGTCACTCGTCACTGGTCACTCGTCACTATCCTTGCCGCTGCTTATGGCGCGGGTTCGTGCAGAGCACGCGCACAACATTTTTGCGCTTCACGATCTTGCACGCTACACAGAGTCTCTTTACTGAGGGTCGCACTTTCATAACTGATTTGTTTGTCGAAATGAAAAACGCGGAGGTCAGCTCCGCGATCTCACCGCTGGCGAAACTTCCTTCGCCCCCTCGACAAATCGTAGGTCTGAACTGGTAGCAGAACTTTGCCGCCTCGCAACTTTCGAATCTCCATTTTGCCGGGCCTACGTTAGCTGCGGCTTGCCCCGCAAAGTAAGGATTTCGGGATCGGCTCTTGTAATCAAGACAGTGTGCTCGAAGTGGGCCGAGGCCATGCCGTCCGCGGTACATACAGTCCAGCCGTCGTCGAGTAATCGCACCGAGGCAGTGCCGGCATTAATCATCGGCTCAATCGCCAGCGTCATGCCGGATTTCAACCGCGGCCCGCTCCCGCGTTTTCCGTAGTTCGGCACCTGCGGCTCTTCGTGCAGTTTGCGTCCGACCCCGTGGCCAACAAACTCACGTACGACCGAAAATCCGTTTTTTACCGCTTCGTCTTCCACCTCGGCACAAACATCGCCCAGACGAATTCCCTCAGATGCAATCCTAATCGCGCGCTGCAAAGCACTCTCCGTGATCCGGAGAAGTTTCTCGGTCCGTTCATCGATCATACCAACCGGAACGGTGGAGGCAGTATCCCCTACCCAGCCGTTCTCGATCACACCGATGTCGAGCTTGACGATATCGCCATACTGGATGCGCCGATGGCTCCCGATGCCGTGGACGATCTCGTCATTGAGCGAGATGCAGATGTTGCCGGGAAAGACGCGGTGCCCAAGACGATAACCGAGAAACGCGCTCTTCACCCCAGCTTCCTGCATGAGATCGGCCGCCGCTTCGTCCACCTCTTTGGTCGAAATGCCGGGACGGACCAACTCGCTCACCCGGTCGAGAATGTCGCTCGCCGTCCGGCAGGCCTGCCGCATTTTCTCGATCTCTTTCCCGCTCTTAATCGGGATCATGCCGCCTGTTCGATCAGACGCGAAATATCGGCAAAGACCGCATCGCGCTCGCGATTGCCGTCAATCCGCCGGAGAGCGCCGCCGCCTTCGTAATAGGTCGCGAGCGGTTGAGTCTTGCTGTTGAACTCTTCCAACCGGTGCCGGAGAACCGACACATCATCATCCGAGCGCTTAATCAACGGACCATCGCAGTAAGGGCAGATCGGCCGTTCGGCAAAAACGGCGCTCGTCTCGCTCGTGGTGAACCCACAGGCCTGGCATTGCAGCCGACGGGCGATGCGATCGCCCACCGTTTGCTCGGAGACCTCTAACCAAATGGCTAGATCAAGCGGTGTCCGGTGCCGCGCCAGAATTATTTGCAGACTTTCCGCCTGGGGCGTCGTCCGCGGAAAGCCGTCAAAAACGAATCCGTGCCCGCCGTGTAGACGCAGCCAGTCTTCGATCAGGCCGACGATGATCTTGTCCGGAACCAGATCTCCGCGCTGTGCTGCTTCGGCCGTTTCGATTCCGAGCGGTGTGCCGAGATCTCTCTCCCGGCGCAAGATGGCCCCGGGCGATGTCACAGGGATGCCAAAGTGCCGGGTGATCATCTCCGCTTGGGTTCCTTTCCCGGAACCCGGCGCGCCCAAAAGCACGAGTCGCCTTTTCACTAGCGGCCGTAAACGAAGATCGCAACTCCACCGATAACGAGCACGGCGATGCCGACGTAAAGCCACATCAATGTGGTTTGCGGAGCTGCTTCGCCGCGGTTGTAGGAAGCACGATCGAAGCGGCCACGAATGCGGCCCTTCCGCAAAAACCCGTCGTAATGGCGCTGGATCAAGTGCGTCTCTACCTGGCGCATCGTGTCCAACATGACGCCGACGATGATGAGCAGGCTGGTGCCTCCGAAAAATTGCGCGGTGATCTGCGGAACATTTAAGCCTTGGCTAAGAAGACTTGGCAGAACGGCGATCAAGGTCAGGAAAATGGCTCCCGCGAACGTCAGGCGGGTCATGGTGAAATCGAGGAAATCGGAGGTGGGCTTTCCAGGTCTGACACCTGGAATGTAGCCGCCGTACTTTTTCAGATCGTCAGCGATCTGGGCAGGTTGGAACTGTGTTGCCACCCAAAAGTAGCTGAAGAAGAAAATCATCAGTGCCAGGATCAGGTAGTGCGGCCAGCCGTTTGAAAGCATGTCGGCAATTTGCCGCGCCGTCCGGCTATTCGAGAAAGCCTGGCTTACTATCGTTGCCGGGAAAAGAAGTAAGGCCCACGCAAAAATGATCGGCATGACGCCGGCATAATTCACCTTCAGCGGCATGTATTGCGTCTGGCCGCCATACATCTTGCGGCCGACAACACGTTTCGCGTATTGCACGGTGATTTTGCGCACACCCTGCGTCACCGCAATAACCGCCGCGATCACGATAAACAAGAAGGCGATCATCAGGACGAGAATCGCGGGATTGACCTGACTGGTTCCCGTTTCACCGGAGGGAACAAAAGTCTTCCAAGCCTGAGCAAGGGCCGCCGGCAACTGTGCCACGATGCCGACCGTGATGATCAGGGAAATTCCGTTGCCAATACCGCGTTCGGTAATCTGATCGCCCAGCCACATCAGAAACAACGTCCCCGTCGTGAGAGAAATGACGGTCACGATCCGGAACGTCCAACCGGTATCCTGGACAAGTGGAATACCCAGATTCCTGATCGTATCACCGATCCCTCCGAGCATCGGGTTTGATTCCGGATTTTGAAGGGACAGGGCAAGCAGATAACCTTGAATCAGGCAGAGACCGAGCGTCGCATAGCGCGTGATCTGCATGATCTTCTGACGTCCCCCATCTTCCTTGGCGAGACGTCCAAGCCTGGGAATGACGGCCGTCAGCAGCTGCAACATGATCGAGGCGCTGATGTAAGGCATTATCCCGAGCGAAAAGACCGCGCAGTTCTCGAGCGCGCCGCCGCTAAACAAATTGAAGAGCGCCGCTACCCCGCCGCCTGTGTCCTGCGAAGCGCTCCGAAACCACTCTTGCAGGACGGCGGGGTTCACACCCGGCGTGGTGATGGCCGCGCCCAGCCGCACAATGACGATAACCGCCAGGGTAAATAGAATCCGCCGCCGGAGTTCCGGTATCTTGACGGTATTGAGAAACGCCGAAACCATCGACTAAGTTTCCGTAGAGCCGCGCCCCGCGCTAGCTCTTTGGCTCGCGCTTCTTCTTCGGCGCCGCTTTTGCGGCGCTCTTTTTTGCAGACGATTTCTTGGCCGCGGTTTTCTTCGGGGGAGCAGTATTTGTCTCCCCCGTCGCCGATTCTTTCGGAGCCACGCGCGGTCCCATTGGTCCCCGAGGTTCGCGCAAATTGATAGTCCCCCCGGCGCTCTCAATTTTTTGCCGCGCACCGGCGCTGACTTTGTCGGCCTCAATCGTGAGCGCGTGTTTTAACTCGCCCTTCCCCAAGATTTTCACACCGGCCCCGTTGCCACGGACCAGCTTCGACTCCCGCAACATTAGCTCCGTTACTGTCGTGCCCGCATCAAACGCGTTGAGGTCGTCAAGATTAACCAGCGCGTAGGTCTTATGAAATGCCGCGTTGTTGAAACCGCGCTTCGGCAAACGACGAATGAGCGGCATCTGACCGCCCTCGAATCCGAGCCGGATGCTTCCGCCGGAACGCGCCTTCTGGCCCTTGTGACCTTTGCCACTGGTCTTTCCGTGCCCCGAGCTTTCGCCAATCCCAAGCCGCTTCACGCGATGCTTCGCACCCGGACGCGGCCGGAGATTGTGCAACCGCATCATGACTGCTCAGCCTTTCCGTCATTATTCGTCATGCCGGTCGGGCGAATACCGCGAGTTTTGAAAATCTCATCCTTCCGACGCAAACCGCGCAAAGCTTCGATCGTGGCCTTCACCACGTTGGCGTGATTGCTCGAACCCAACGACTTTGCGAGGACGTCTTTAATCCCAGCCGCCTCAACAACTGCGCGCACCCCACCGCCGGCGATAACACCCGTCCCGGGTGACGCAGGCCGGAGCAAGACGCGTCCGCCGCCAAATTCGCCGATGGTCTCGTGCGGAATGGTGTTCTCGTGCACTGACATCTTTTCCATCCCTTTGCGCGCTGCTTCCGAAGCCTTGCGAATCGCTTCCGCCACTTCATTCGCCTTGCCGAATCCGACGCCAACTTTCCCGTCGTGATCGCCCGCGACGATGAGCGCACTAAAGCTGAACCGCCGTCCACCCTTCACGACCTTGGCGCAACGGTTGATGAACACGACTTTCTCGGTCGTGTCGCCGCGTGCCGCTGAACTTTTGTCTGTGTGGCGTTCGCGTTGCCGCCCGCCGCCGCCGCCATGTTGTTGTGCCATGAATTCTCTAAAATTTGAGTCCGCCTTCGCGCGCGGCGTCGGCTAACGCTTTCACTTTCCCGTGATACTGCGATCCGCCGCGATCGAAGACGACCTTGTCGACCTTCTTCGCAAGCAGACGTTCCGCGACCGCCTTCCCGACCTTTTCCGCTGAGGCGCGATTCGCTGCGCCTTTGCCTTTATTGGAAAGCGCTTCCTCCAGGGTTCCTGCCGCAGCGAGAGTAGTCCCGGCGTCGTCATCGATCACCTGAGCGTAAACGTGCCGTCCGGAAAAGTGCACCGCCAGGCGCGGGCGTTCCGCAGTTCCGCTCACACGCTTCCGGATCCGTTTATGAATGCGGTCTCTGATGATTTTACGGCTCGCCTTCATACTATTGAACAGTCTTGCCTTCCTTGCGACGGATCACTTCGCCCGCATAACGCACGCCTTTGCCTTTATAAGGCTCTGGTGGGTAGTAGCGGCGAATATCTGCCGCCACCTGCCCGACCATCTTCTTGTCGATGCCTGAAATACTGATCTTCGTGTTTTCCGCCACGACGATCTTAATGTCCTTTGGAATTCGGAAGAGGATGGGGTGGGAGAAGCCAAGGCTGATGTTCAGAACCTGACCCTGCACCGCTGCCTTAAAGCCGACGCCTTCAATGATTAGATCCTTGGTGAAACCCGTGCTCACGCCCAGGACCATGTTATTCACGAGGCTACGCGAGAGACCGTGCAACGCCTTCACACTGCGCGTCTCCGCTCCGCGGACTAACGAGACCTTATTGTCTGCCACGCTCGCGGTGATATCCCGCGGCAGCGTCCAGTTCAATTTCCCCTTCGGTCCTTCCACCGCAACGGCGCCATCATTGCTGATGTTCACCTTTACCTTGTCGGGAATTTCGACCGCCTTGCTTCCAATCCGTGACATAAATTCAGAGCCGGGTTACCAGATGTAAGCCAACAGCTCGCCTCCGACGTTTTGCTTTTTCGCTTCGCGCCCAGACAGAATCCCACGCGGTGTAGAAAGAATCGAAACGCCCATCCCACCAAGCACACGCGGAATCTCCTGCGCCCCCACATAACGTCGTAAGCCCGGACGGCTGACGCGTTTCAAGCCGGTGATGGCGCTGGTCCGATTCGCGATCTTGTTCGTGATCTTGATCCGAGGATGCGCTCCCTCGTTATCCAGCGCGTAATCGGTGATGTAGCCCTCTTCCTTCATGATGCGGATGATCTCCGCCTTGATCTTGGAATAAGGCACAAACATCTCATGCTTCTGCGCCGCCGCGGCGTTGCGCACGCGGGCGAGAAGGTCGGCAATAGGATCGGTAACAGTGCTCATGGATTAGGCCGCAGCGGCTGCGACGGGCTTTTTCGCGCGATCGCTGAAGGGCATTCCCATCTCGCTCAAGAGCGACTTAGCCTCTTCGTTGGTCTGCGCGGTGGTGACGATGGTAACATCAAAACCGATGTTGCGCTTGATTTTGTCGAGCTCGACTTCTGGAAAGATCGCCTGATCCGGAACGCCCAGGGTGTAGTTCCCGTTTCCGTCGAAAGCTTTCGGCGAGACCCCGCGAAAGTCTCGGATGCGCGGGAGCGCGGTCTTAATCAGTCGCTCGAGGAATTCATACATGTGCTCACCGCGCAAAGTGACCTTGGCGCCGATCGCCTGCTCACCGCGCAGCTTGAAGTTCGCGATGCTCTTCTTCGCGCGCGTTTCGGCGGGCTTCTGTCCGCTGATCAATGCCAGTTCGGCCTTAGCGTCTTCGAGCGCTTGCTTCACGTCCGTTTGTGACCCGACGCAAGTATTGATGACCACCTTTTCCACTTTCGGAATCTGGTGCGCGTTCTTATACCCATGATGCTTTTGCAGCGCGGGAATCACACGGTTTTTGTAGTCTTGGTAAAATTCGTTCTTCATCGCTTAGGCTTCTTCTTTCGCGGCCTTCTTTTTGGCAGGCGTCTTCTTTTTCTCGGCTTTCGGCTTGGTCGCCTTTGCTTTCTTGTCTTTGCCTTTGCTGTTGCGCTCGGCGCGCTCTAGGACCTTCACGTTCGATATGTGAATCGGACCTTCGCGCTCTGCGATTTTGCCTTGCGGGTTGTCCTGCGACTTCTTCAGATGCCGCTTGATCATGCGCACGCCCTCGACCAACACGCGCTGCTTGCGTGCGATAACTTCGAGAACCTTCCCGGTCGAACCACGATGGTTCCCGGAGATCACTTCAACCTGGTCGCCCTTCCGGACGTGCAACTTGATGCGGCGCACCGGCCTTAACGCCTGCCTGCGGGTCGTCTTCATAAAACCTCCGGCGCGAGCGAGACGATTTTCATGAAATTGCGTTCACGCAATTCACGCGCGACCGGCCCGAAAATGCGGGTGCCGCGCGGATTCAAATCTTTGTCGATGATGACTATCGCATTGTTGTCGAAACGGAGGACTGAGCCATCGGCGCGCTTGATCGGGTGACGCGTGCGCACGAGCACTGCGCGAACGACTTCACCTTTCTTGACTGTCCCGTTCGGGCTCGCCTCTTTCACGTTCGCGGTGATGACATCGCCGATCCCAGCCGACTGGCTGGTGCCTTGGCCAATCACGCCGATCATCGTCGCCATGCGGGCGCCACTGTTGTCCGCGACGTCGAGTCTGGATCTAATGTAGACCATAAAAATTTGTTCCTTTGGCGCGCTTACTTCGCGACCACGTCCACCAGACGCCAGCGCTTCAGTTTGCTGAGCGGACGGGTTTCCATGATGCGAACCGTGTCGCCGGTCTTCGCCTTGTTCTCTTCGTCGTGTGCGTAAAATTTCTTCTTCTGCTTCACGATCTTGCCGAACTTCGCGTGCGGCACACGGGTCACGGATTGCACCACGATCGTTTTGCTCATTCCGCTTGAAATCACCTGGCCGGTGCGTGTCTTGCGCGTCCCGCGCTTCGGTTCTTCAATCGTGCTCGTGCTCATAATCGTGCTCGTGCTCAATTCTTGAATTTTTTCGCCCATAAATTATTTGATCTCCGGCTTGTTGGCGCGCTGCGAAAGCACGGTTTCCACCTGCGCCACCTGCCGGCGCAGCAAGCGCAGCCGGCTTGGCTGTTCAAGCTGTCCGCTCTGCTGCTGCAAACGCAGATGCAAGCTCTCCTGTCGAAGATCGCGTTTCTTCGTCACTAGCTCATCGGAGCTCATCTCGCTGATCTCTTTAAATTTCATTGTTCCGTCTGGTTTCTGTCAGCGGCGTCGTGCCGATCTTGTCATGTCGAGCGAAGCCGAGACATCTCTTGCCATTCCGCTTCGTGAGAAACGCGAATAAGCGAGATTCCTCCGCTACGCTCGGAATGACAGGAGTGTTCGTCATTTCGTTAGGCGGCGGCCACGTGATGTCGGGTGAGAAATTTCGTCCGCACCGGCAGCTTGTTCGCCGCCAGACGCAGTGACTCGCGCGCCACGGATTCCGTCACACCATCCAGCTCAAACAAAATGTTTCCGGGCTTCACTGTCGCTACCCAATACTCCGGCTGGCCCTTGCCTTTACCCATTCGGGTTTCTGGCGGACGCGAGGTCACCGACTTGTCCGGGAAGATGCGAATCCAAAGCTTTCCTTTGCGCTTCATGTTGCGGGTCAGCGCCACACGAGCCGCTTCGATCTGCGTGTTTGTGATCCACGCGCGCTCGAGCGTCTGCAATCCGAATTCGCCGAAGTCGATCCGGAGATTACGCGAAGCCGTTCCCTTGCGGCTTCCCCGCTGGGTCTTCCGATACTTTACGCGTTTGGGCATTAATGGCATGGCCGTGTCTCCTCGAAAAAATTAAAACGAACGCTGTAGCTGCGTCGCTGTGTCGACGCGCAGAGCGTCATCCGCCGTCCAAGCGCCCGAACGGCGACACAGCGCCATTGCTACAACTGTCTTTCGTAACTTCATCGTCACAGATCGTTCGTTAAACTTCAGCCGGCGCAGGTGGCGGCGGCACGCCTTGCGGCTGTTCGACCGGCGCCTCTTCCTTTTTACAGAGCCAGCATTTCACACCGATCTTGCCGTAAACTGTGTTCGCTTCCGCGAAGCCGTAATCAATCGGCGTTCGGAGCGTGTGCAGCGGAACCTTCCCCTCGCGATACCATTCCGAGCGGGAAATTTCCGCACCATTCAAGCGCCCCGAGCTGCGCAAACGAATCCCCTGCGCACCGAAATCCATCGCGATCTGCACCGCCTTCTTCATCGCGCGGCGGTAGGCGATACGGCGTTCGATCTGCAACGCCACATTCTCGGCCACGAGTTGCGCGTCGAGCTCCGGCGTCTTGATCTCCTGGATGTCGATCTTGATCTGCTTGCCCTGCGCCATCTTCGAAATCTCTTCGGTCATCTTCTCGATCTCGGCGCCTTTGCGACCGATTACGATCCCAGGCCGTGCGGTGTGAATCGTCACGCGAATGCTGTTCCAGGCGCGCTCGATGATGATCTTCGCCACCGCTGCGAACTGCAGCTTCTTCTTCACGTAATTCCGGATCTCGATATCGCTATGCAAAAAACCGGGCAGATCCTGCGGCGAAGCATACCAGCGCGAACGCCAGTCGTGGTTCACCGCGAGACGAAACCCAATTGGATTAACTTTCTGTCCCATACTTTTAATTTGTCATCCTGAGCCGCGAAGACGGCGAAGGATCTCTGACTTTTCTGTTTGAATCGCCACATCCGGCATGCGCCTGAAATAGCCAGAGATTCTTCGACTCCGCTTCGCTCCGCTCAGAATGACAATTCATAAAATTATTCGTTAGCCGCAGTGGCATCGCCGGCATTCGCCTCAGGCGCCTTTGTTTCCTTCGTGCCCTTTGCGGCCTTCGTGCGCGCTACCTTCTTCGCGCCCGATTTCTTGCCGCCCTTTTTCTTATCGCGCGTCTTAATCTCGATCTCGTCGGTCAAAATAATCCGAATGTGGCTACTGCGTTTCAGGATGCGGCTGCCGCTTCCGCGTGCGCGCGTCATCATCCGCTTCATCGTCGGTCCTTCGCCGACCGTCGCTTCCTTCACAACCAGTCCATCGACGCGTAGGTTCGCGTTGTTCTCCGCATTCGCGACCGCGCTCTTCAAGGTCTTGTTGATCAATCCCGCCGCCTTCTTGGGGCTAAACGCGACGATATCGAGCGCTGTCGAAACCGGCAGCCCCTGAATCTCGCGTGTGACTTCGCGCACCTTGAAGGCCGAAATCTTCGCGTATCTGTATATCGATCTAACTTCCATTTATTTTAAACTCGCATTCTGGCGCGCGTCAGCCTGAAGCCGATCGCCCACCTTTATCTTCTCTTTCCCAGAATCCATTTCTTGAATCACCGCGCCGCAGATTTTCTGTCGCAC
>Ga0136617_10000852_pt1 | contig 26533 bp, 26 predicted proteins | sample AntDrymUQ3222106_2_FD_129672 | JGI IMG/M metagenome (GOLD analysis project Ga0136617, IMG submission 129672) | Polar desert sand microbial communities from Dry Valleys, Antarctica - metaG UQ322 (21.06) | ecosystem: Environmental > Terrestrial > Soil > Desert | place: Antarctica: Dry Valley...
ACCGGGAAAGGCATATTGCAATTTGTCAGCCCAGCCCGCGTAGTAGAAAAAATGCGCGGCGACTAACGGGAGATCGATATCCCGGCTTTCCTTGATCGTTTTGCCGCCGTCCATCGTCTCCAGGACGGCCAGCTCGCGCGACTTCTCCTGGATCAGACGCGCGATGCGATAGAGATATTTACCGCGCTCGCGTCCGGGCATTTTGCTCCAGACATTCTTGTAAGCCGCGCGCGCGGCCTTGACCGCGCGATCGATATCAACCGCGTCGCCATCCGCGATCTCGGCCAGCTTCTCTTCCGTCGCCGGATTGATCGACGGGAAATATCTCCCCGAATGCGGAGCGACAAACTTTCCATTGATGAAATGTTGATAGCGCGGCTTGAGCTTGATGTAATTGTTCGCTTCTGGCGCGGGCGCGTAAATCCACTTGTCGCCGAAGCTCAAACGCCGATCAGCCACGGCCAGAGCGATTGAATGTTGATTGCGAATCTCCGGTTCGCGTAAGACGACAACTTCTTTACGAGGCTTGGTTTTTCGCGCCACGTTTATGTTCTAATGCTTCGGAGAGGACACTGCACTTGAAAATAACTCCATTCGCTTTGGCATGAGTCGAACAGTTTGCCTCCTCGCCTCTGCATTGGAATACCCCGAGGGCGGCGGACAACTATGGCTTTATCTGAACTGGGCCTTAGGACTGCGCGCGCTTGGCTGCGAAGTCGTTTGGCTGGAGCTTGTGCCGGATCGACCGGAGGCAGCCGGCCTGCTTGCTAACGTCCGGGCCCTAAAGGAGCAGCTGGAAGAGCACGAGCTTTCGCGCAATCTCGCGTTGGGTTTTAAAAGCGGCGCAATCGTGCCGGAACCGATCGCAGGTCAATGCCTCAGTGTGGAAGCGGCCGTGGAATCTGAGCTCTTGCTCGATTTCCAATACGACACACCCGACGAGCTGGTGCGGCAGTTTCGAACCACCGCGCTCGTCGATATCGACCCTGGTCTGCTGCAGATCTGGCAGAGCCACGGCACGATGAATTTCGCGCCGCACGATTTTTATTTCTCAATCGGCGAGACCGTGGGTCGGCCGGACGCCTTGTTTCCAGGTTGCGGTGTGCCCTGGCACTACACCGCGCCGCCGATTTACCTGCCGGCCTGGCCCGTCACCGTGAGCGGGCCGGACGCGGCATTTACTACCGTGGCGCACTGGTGGTACGGCGAGATGGAGTGGAAGGGAGAAACGTTCAGTAATGACAAGCGTGCTTCGTTTCTCTCGTTCCTCGAATTGCCCGCGCTCACGACGGAAAAACTGGAACTCGCCTTGGCCCTTGGCGATAACAAAGAGGAAAGACCGTTCTGGGAGTCGCACGGCTGGCGCGTCCGCGATTCCTGGCAGGTATGCGGAACGGCCGATGGTTACCGGGATTACATCCGCGGATCTCGAGGGGAATTTAGTTGTGCGAAACCTTCCTGCATGCGTTTGCAGAACGCGTGGATTAGCGACCGGACCTTGTGTTATCTCGCGAGCGGCAAGCCCGCGATAGTCCAGCACACCGGTCCGAGTCGTTTTCTCCCGGAGGCGGAAGGTCTCTTCCGTTTCCGGACAATGGCGGAAGCGGCCTCTGCCTTGGAGACAGTGGAAAGTGATTACGAACGGCACTGTGTCAGCGCACGCCAACTGGCCGAGGAACACTTTGACGCAACAAAAGTGCTACGGCGCGTTCTGGAGACCGCCCTCCCTTGAACGCGCCTCGTTCGAAAGCCATCGCCGTGCTGGGTTATCACAAGATTGGCACCCCGCCGCCCGGCTCGCTCGCGACCTGGTTCTATGTTCCGGAAGAAACCTTCGCCACTCAGTTGGCCTGCTTAACGAGTGCTGACTGGAAGGTGATCGATCTCGCCACTTTTCTCGAAGGACTGGAGACACCGTCGACCCTGCCCGACCGCTCTGTCCTGCTCACCTTTGACGATGGCTGTCACTCGCTTACAGCGGCGGCGTTGGACCAGTTGCAGCGATTCGGCTTTCCGGCCGTCGTCTTTGTGCCCACGGATTTCATTGGCAAAACGAATTCTTTCGATGTTGGGGTTGAACCGGAAGAAAGGATTTGTGATTGGGGCGACCTGCAGCGTCTGGAAGAAGCGGGCATCTCGATCCAATCACACAGCGCTTCGCATCAGAGCTTCTCGACCATTGATGCGACGGCGCTGGACCAGGAGCTCGCCCGGTCGAAGGCGGCGCTCGAGCAAGGTCTTGTCAGGCCAGTGCAGGCCTTTGCCTACCCCTTCGGGGATAATGGCACTGATCCACCGGCAACCGAGGCGCTTTTGGAACGCGCCGGTTACAAATGTGCGTTTCTCTATGGCGGCGGAACGATTATGGCGGAGCCAGTCCATCGCTATCGTATCCCTCGCATCGCGATGGGACCAGACACGGATCTGGAGGTGATCCTCGAAGAATGAGGATCGCTTTCGTCTCACAGGAATACCCGCCCGAAACGGCGAAAGGCGGCCTTGGCACGCAAACCTATCTTAAAGCGCACGGCATGGCCGCGCGCGGCCACGAGGTCCATGTCATTTCGCAAACGGCGGGGCCGACGCTGCAACGCACTCGCGATAGCGAGGTGCACGTGATTCGCACGCCCGGCTTCTACCCGCGCATGACCATCTGGACTGAGGCGGCGGGCTGGCTGACTTACAGTTCAGAAGTGGCGGCGGTGCTTTCGCAGTTACATGCGGAGAGTCCGCTCGACCTGATCGATTTCCCGGAGTGGGCGGCGGAGGGCTACGTGCATATCCTTAACCAGACTGACGGCAATCGCATCGCCAGTGTCATTCATTTACACGGGCCGCTCGTGATGTTCGCTCACGCGATGGGCTGGCCGGAGATCGATTCGGAGTTCTACCGGGTCGGCACGGAGATGGAGAAAACCTGTCTCCGTCTCGCCAACGGTGTTTTTTCCTCCAGCGAATGTTCCATCGGATGGTGTCGCCGCTTTTACCAGCTTCGCCACGATCACGTGCCGGTGATTCATACCGGAGTCGATACCTCGCTGTTTATGCCTCAGCCGGTGCCGAAAGAGGAACGTCCCACGATCATCTTCGTCGGCCGGATCGCCCGGAACAAAGGTGTCGAGATGCTGGTCGCGGCGTGTTGTCGACTGACGCGCGAAATTCCTGAGCTTCACCTTTGGATGCTTGGTAACGGAGAGCCTGGTTTGCTCGCGGCCCTGCGCCAGACGGCGGTTGATTCCGGTTGTGGCGATCTCCTCGAGCTGCGCGGCTTTACCCGCAGCGAAGACCTGCCGGAGCAACTCTCACGCGCCCACGTCTTCGCGGCACCTTCGGTTTACGAAGGCGGCCCTGGATTCGTTTATCTCGAAGCAATGGCGTGCGCGCTGCCGGTGATCGGCTGCGCTGGTAGTGGTCTCGATGAGATCATCGAGACGGGCCGGAACGGCGTCGTCATTCCGCCGAATGACGTCGATGCTTTGGCTGAAGCCTTGCATTCGCTACTCACTGATCCTGCCAAGCGAGAAGCGATGGGCCGAGCGGCTCGTGCGTACGTGCTCGAGCATGCGCGCCGCGAAGATTGTTTGGAGCGGATGGAGACGTTTTATCTCAAGGTCGTTGAACAAACACGAGGTCGGCCAAACGAGTGAGCAGTCGCGTCACTACATCGCGGTTGAGTGGCTTCGATGATCCCCGGCTCGGCCGGGAAGCTTGGAACACACTTCTGCACCGCGGAAGTTCCAACGTCGTCTTCCTGACGTGGGAATGGCAGCGCGCCTGGTGGGAATCTTTCGATCGCTCCGGGCTGATGCTCGTCCTGGCGGAGAATGATGGAGAGCCGGTCGCGCTGGCGCCGTTTTTCGAAGAGGAGGGCTTGATCTATTTCGTCGGTTCGGGTGGCTCTGATTATCTCGACTTTATCGGCGACGTTCGCGGTGAGGGCGTTTTAGAGGCGCTCATCGCGGCGGCGATCGAGGAAGCGTCGTCCTTTCGCGGCCTCCGCTTGTATCATGTGCCGGAACACTCAACGATGGGCGAGCGCTTGCGTGGAGCGGCGGTTAGTCTGGGCCTTGCAGTAGAGGATGAAATTGGAATGTCGGCGCCCGCCTTGGATCTGACTTCCGATGCCGGCCAGGCCGCGCTCAAGAAGAAAAGCCTGCTCCGCCACGAGAACTTTTTTCGCCGTGAAGGAGGCTTGGAGATCTTGCACTTCCGCAGTGCTGACGATGTTGCCGCAAGACTCGAGGCATTCTTTGCTCAACACATCGAGCGCTGGAGTGGCACCCCGTTTCCAAGCCTCTTCCACGAGAATCAGCAGAAAGATTTCTATCGTGCGTTAACACGTTGGGGTGCCGTTGGCGGATGGCTCCGTTTCACGGAAGTAAGATGGAGGGGCGCGTCGATCGCGTTCCACTTTGGATCCTCCTATGCCGGAACCTTTCTCTGGTACAAACCCAGCTTCGACCTCGCACTGGCACGACATTCCCCCGGAGAGGTTTTGCTTCGACAACTACTGCTCGCGGCCCTTGAAGAAAAAGCGCACACCTTCGATTTCGGGCTCGGGGACGAGGCATTCAAAGAGCGCTTCGCGACCGAGACGAATCGCGTTCGAAACTGGAGCCTCAGCCCGAGCTAGATGAAGAAACGAAAACAGCGCGTGCTTGTCCTGAGTCCGCATCCCGATGACGAAGCCATCGGGTGTGGCGGCACGTTGCGCTGGCACGTGGAGCAGGGCGATGTGGTGCAGGTTATCTTTCTTACCTCCGGTGGAGAGGGCGTGCGCGGACAGGATCCGGCGGAGACAGCGCGGGTCCGTGAAAAGGAAGCGCACGCCGCCGCGAAAGTGCTCGGGTATCGGGCTCTGGAATTTTGGCGACAACCAGATGGTGCGCTTCGATCCACCACCGCCTTGATCGAACAGCTCAGCAAGAAGCTGAATACGTTCAAACCTCATCTCGTTTACGTTCCGCACCCGCAGGAGATGCACCCGGACCATCGTGCGGCGGTACGCCTCGTCGGCCGCGCAACCGCGACGGCACCAACGCAACTCGAAGTTCGCTATTACGAAGTATGGACGCCGTTGCAGCAAATCGATCACGTGCAGGACATCTCAGCGCAGATCAAAACGAAGATGGCTGCGATACGCGCACACAAAAGCCAGTGCGCGATCATGCGTTTCGACGACTCCGCCCTCGGGCTGGCGCGTTATCGCGGTGAAATGCACAGCTGGCCCGGCGGACCGTACGCTGAGGTCTTCTCGAAGAGATGATTCACCACGTCTTTGCAAACAAATCGAACGTTGGCGACTGGCTCTCCGCAAAGGGAATTCAAGCGTTGCTCGACCGTCCGGTCACAGAGCATCTCTGCGATGAGCCGTTTGTTCCAGAAACGCTCGCCGCGTTGCGGCAAGCCAAAGTAACCGACCTCATTGTCATCGGGGGCGGCGGTTTGTTCATGGATTATTTCGTGCCCTTCTGGGAGGGCTTTCGTGAGATCGCGGCGCGGGTTCCATTTTGCATTTGGGGCGTCGGCTATTGCCACATGAAGCGGGAGGACTCCCGTCCGCCAGGCGCGCTGCTGGAAGAGATCGTGAAGCTGAGCCGGCTGTGCATCGTGCGCGATGCGTTAACACGCGAGTATCTCGAAGCGTGCGCCCTGCCATCTTCGATCGGCTGTCCGACCATGAACGTGATCGACCCCGCGGAAGCCGGCTTCGGCGTGCTGCATGTCGATGCGTTCGATAATGTGGGCGAAGCTAATTATGAGGCGATGGAAGCGATGGCAAAAACTGTGGCCGAGAAGAGCGGCCGCCCGTTTCACTCCATCAACAACCTGATCCCGGCGGACAACCAAAAAGCGCTCGCCGGAGTTCTGGCCCGCTACCGCGAAGCAGATCTGATCCTCGCGGGGCGACTGCACGGCTGCATCATCGGCCTTGCGATGGGACGCAAAGTCCTGGCGGTCTCCGGCGACTACAAGGTCGAGTCCTTCATGAGCGCGGCGGGGTTGCGCGACTGGGTTCTCGATCTCGACGAAATCAATCTCGTCTTCGAGCGGCTGCGGCAATTGCTGGAGCAAGCTCCGTCGGACCACTTCGTCGCAAAAACCCGCGCGGCGAATGAAGCGGTGGCCGTTGCGATCCGCGCCATGCATGGATAAACATCTCGCCCTCGCGTTGCCGATGCACTTGATCCAGGCGCTGCGGCTCGCGCATGCGTTGATGGAGTCGACTGCAATGATCCACGTCTCGTGGCGGGACGCCGCGAAGTTTCAATATCTGCGCAGGTTCTTTCGCCTCCCTTTCGAAATCGGCGATGAAGGTCTCCCGGTTGCGGCCGGCATTTGTGTGTCTCACGCAGAGCCGCTTACCCGCATCGGTAAAATCGAAAGACGTCTCATCTTTCCGCATGGGATTCTTGAGCGCTGTCGCACCGGTTGGCCGACCACAAGATCGCGCCGGTTTTCGTTTTCCGGGCTGATTGACCAAAAACGTCGCGCGGTATTGGACGCTTGGACGCGGTCGCAAAACGGCGCTGAGATCGAGATTCACGAATCAAGCGCAGGCCGCCAGTTTCCGGAAAAGGCGTGGGATCCGGCCTACTGCGACCAACTTACGCAGTCACAATTCGTCCTTTGTCCGGCGGGCGACTACGTCTGGAGCTATCGCTTCTTCGAAGCAATCTTCTGCGGCGCAATCCCCATCGCGGAGCAGGAATGCACGGCGTTCGAGGGCTTCGAATATCAGTTGCTGACTGACGATGCGCGGAGTCTCGCCTGGTCTGCAGAGATCGCTGAGGGTAACTATGCATATGCGTTGAAATCTCTCACCGTCGGTGTGGAAGACCTCGATACAGAGCTCTCAGGGGACGCGATCTTCGACGGATCCAGGAACGAATGGCATCAAGTGCGCGAGACTCTGCGAGAGATCACGAAAACGTTGCTGCCAACGGCCAAGTTCATCCTGATTGATCAGAATGCGTGGAATGCAGATGAGCTGGAACTTGATCGTCAGCCGGAGGGTCTTTTTGAACCATGGCCTGCCCGTAGATGATTTACGCGGCCGTAAACGAGATGGAAAAACTACGAGCTGCCGGAGCGACTATGCTCGTCCTGGCTGCGCCCTGTTTTTGGTGGCTTGACCATTATCGCCACTTTGCGACGCGCTTGCACGAAACGGCGCGTTCCTGTCGCACAACTGCTCTGGCGATGGTTTTCGAGCTGGAATGAACGAGCGCCTCCGGATTGTCGTAACGGGGCTGATCGCGCAGCATCCCACGCTAGGTGGGGTGACGTGGGATTACCTGCAATACGTGCTCGGCCTGGCTGAACTCGGCCACGATGTCTTCTACTTTGAGGACTCGGGCGAGTGGCCTTACAACCTCGACGGCGGCCCGTCAGGTGATGATTGGGTGGCACGCGATCCGGTGACAACGGTCGCGCCTTTGGCGAAATTGTTCGAGCGGTTCGGATTAGCCGACCGCTGGGCTTATCGCTTCCCGCTGGGGGAAGGCCGGTGGTTTGGGCTGTCGAAGCCTAGTCGAGAAGAAGTGATGAAAAGCGCCGATCTTTTGCTCAATGTCTCCGGCACGCTCGAGCATCCGGCCCATTATCGCTCGGTGCGACGCATGGCGTACATCGATAGCGATCCAGGCTTCACGCAGGTAAAGCTGGCGCTTGGGCAGAAGGATTTCTGCGAGCGGGTGAATGCGCACGATGTGCATTTCACTTTCGGCGAGGCGCCTTCTTCCGCGGTTCCGCGAACCGGCCATGAGTGGCGCCCTACACGACAGCCGATCGTCCTCTCGGAGTGGCCGGTGATGGAAGAAAGCGGGAACGACTTCACGACGGTGATGAGTTGGACGAGTTACAAGCCGCTGGTTTTCGACGGGAAGGCCTACGGCCAGAAGGATGTCGAGTTCAAAAAATTTCTGGAGCTGCCGGGAGCAGTCCAGCCGACGAAGCTGGAGGTCGCAATGGGGCGGCTGCATCACGTGACATGGGAAACGCGGGAACGGAATTTGCCGCCGAGCGCGGCGTCTCTCGTTCATTCGCATCCCGATTGGACGCCGGGCGATCTCCTCGAGCATATGGGCTGGCGCGTGGTCGATCCGCTGCGCGTTTGCGGCGATCTCGACAGCTATCGCCGCTACGTTCAGCAATCGAAAGCGGAGTGGAGCGTGGCGAAAAACGGGTATGTGCGCGATCGCACCGGGTGGTTCAGTTGCCGCTCCGCTTGTTATCTTGCCTCGGGACGGCCCGTCGTGGTGCAGGACACTGGATTCTCCGAAGTGCTGCCGGTGGGCGAAGGCATCCTGGCTTTCACCACGATGGAGGAAGCAGCCGCAGCGGTCCGTGCCGTGGAATTAGATTATGAACGTCATGCGCGCGCCGCCCGCGCGCTCGCGGAGGAATACTTCGATGCGCGGAAGGTGCTCACTCGCCTGATCCAAGACGCGATGCGCAGCTGATCGGAAGACGGGCATCTTGCCTGTCTCGGCCGACAGGCTTCCTGCCTGTCGCCCGCCGCGAGACACAGTGCGTCCCCTCAGGCTGCCACAAGTTTGCCGAGCTCGAGGTGCAGTCTCATGTCGCAGTTTTCAAGCGTGCTCAAACGATGCGCGATCATGAAAGTCGTGCGCCCGTGCATGAGCTTTTCCATTGCATCCATGATGGTCGCTTCGGTCTTTGTGTCCACGGAACTGGTGGGCTCATCGAGGACCAGGATCGGCGCGTCCTTCAGGAAAGCGCGGGCGAGCGAAATGCGCTGACGTTCCCCGCCGGAGAGGCGTGCGCCGCGTTGACCGACGAGCGTCTGGTAGCCGTCGGGTAATGCGCTGATGAAGTCGTGCGCGTTGGCGGCTCGAGCGGCCTGGATGATTTCGGCTTCGGATGCAGAGGGCCGAGCGTAGGCAATGTTCTCGGCGATGCTGTTTGAAAACAGCACCGGTTCCTGGAGCACAATCGCGAATTGATCGCGCAGGTCGCGGAGTCGAAAATCGCCGAGGGCGGTGCCGTCCAGAAAGACCTGGCCGGAGGTCGGATCGTAGAAGCGGGTGAGCAGACTAACGAGTGTGGTCTTGCCGGCGCCGGTGGTTCCGCTGAGGCCGACGCGAGCGCCGGCGGGCACGTTGAAAGAGATTCGATCTAAAACAGGCTGACCCGACTCATAAGCAAAAGAAACATCGCGGAACTCGATCGCGCCGATCGCGCGGTCGAGCTGCAGGCCTTGTGGTGAATCCGGCACGTCAGGCACTTCGTTGAGGAGCGAGAAGGCCCGCTCCGCACTTGCCATGGAGGATTGCATCTGGCCGATCTGCGCGCTGATTGTCTTCATGGGCGAGTAAAGCTGGGCGATGTAGGCCATGACGAGGAGCAACTCCCCGAGCGTGATCGTTCCGGCCTGCACATGGCGGACGCCGAAGTAGAGAGTCACCGCCGTCCCGGTCGCCACGACTAACGCAACGAGTGCGCCAAAGCTGCCGTCGAGGAAGGAAATGAACACGTGTCGCTTTACCCCGAGAGCGGCTTTGATCACGTAGTGCTCATGCTGCCGATCTTCCTGGCCGAACGCTTTCACGACGCGAATGGCGCCGAGCGTTTCCTCCAGCACCGCCATGGTCGAGGCATCTATTTCCTTCACCTCACGCCAGCGGGTGCGAACGCGGCGGCGGTAAATTTCCGACATGCCGAAGAGGACTGGCGCGACCGTGAGGGCGATCCAAGCCAGTTGCCCATTGATTCGCGCGATGATGTAAACCATCCCGGCGAGCGTGCTGACCGCGGCGACGAAGGGAGCGATGCCGTGCACCAGGATCCACTGAATGGCGGGAGCATCGTATTGGATTCGATAAAGAGAATCGCCCGTTCCAATCCGGTCGTGGTAGAGGAGCGACAAGCGTTGCGCGTGTCGGAAGAGACGAGATCGAAAACTCAGAACAAGCTTCTCGCCCACGTAACTTTCCGACATCCAGTTCGCCACGCTTTGCGCCTGAATGAGCAGAGCGATTCCGATAACGAAGCAAGCGGCGAGAAGCAGCACGGCACCTTTGGAGGATGTCAGTGCCGCGGGTGCAAGTGCGACAAGGGGGTGCGGCAGCGGGCGATCACCGATGACGTTGTCGACCACGATCTTTAATGGCAGCGGCGTGAGCAAAGCCAGTGGCGTGGCAAGCAACTGCACGAGAAACATCCCCCCGAGAAGCGGCGCCAGAGGACGCGCCTGCCGCAGAAGGCGGCGGTAAATCTGCCAGTCGCTCAGGACGCGCGCTTCCATTGCCCTAATGAATTGTCGATTGCGGTTTCAAGCAGTCGGATTTTTTAGAACCGGAACGTCATCCCGATCTTGGAGATGATTTCGCTGCTGGTGGATCTAAAGCGGAGGTTTTCCGCATCGAAGCCAAGTTTGAAGACAAGATAAACATCGTTGCCGGGCGAGAAGGTCCACCTGATCCGGCTGAAAACGCCGAGGTCGTCCGAGACGTTGTCATGCTGCAGCAGCGTGTTCCAGGAAAGGTCGGGATTGAAGGTCAGGTTGAGGCGAAGCGAACTCACCACCACTTCGAAGTTGCCGCCCGGCAGATCGACCGCTTCCAGGCTCGACTGCGCTGAAACGAAGATGAAGGGCGAGACGCGCCACTCCATCCCCGCGCTGTAGCGCTCGCTCGAGCCATCGTAGAATTCCCCCGCGTCCAGGCTGCCATAGACGCTCAAGGGCCGCGCGGTGGTCGAGGAAAGGACCACGTAGCCGCGTTGGAAGCGATAATCGCCCGTCTCGATCACGACGCCCGGCTGAATTTCAAACGAATCGGCCAGGACTTCGCGTTCCGAGACGAATCCTGCGGCGAGCGAATCGCCGCGCTGGTTGAGAATGTTGAGCGAGGGGGCGGTCCAGTATTCGGTCTCGATTTCGTCATTCAGATTGGTCACGACTCGCGGTGAGAATTCGAGATCGACCGTCCGGATGTAGCCTTCGGGCCGCCAGCGATACCGGGTATAGGCGCTGTAATCCCGAATGCCGCGACGCGAGACAAAGCCCAGTCCGGGATTGAAGTCTTCGCCGATCTGGGAGACGCCGGCCTCGAGCCAGAACGGCTCGTTCGGATAGGCAAAGGATCCGCCGAAAGCGAGCTGGTTGCCGTCGCGGCGGACATCATCGCTCTTCAAGAACCAGGTCTGCGCGGTCATCAAATTATTACCGACGACGTGGCTGTTGCGATAATTGAGATCGCCGCCGACGACCCAGTTGTCGCCCGTGCCGGTGGGACTGCCGTGGGTGAAGATTCCTCCGATCGAGGACTCTTCGAAGATGCGATAGGAAAGCCGGGCGACGGCGAGATTGGTCGAATCAATGTTCGCGAATTCATCGACCTGCACATCGAGAAGGCCGAGCTCAAGATTGCCGACGCGTCCGGAGAGCTTCACTCCGGCGAGGATATCGAGCGGTTCGCCGCCGGGGCTGAGGCCGATGCGACGCGAATAAAACGCGCGCGGGCCGTTGTAGGTGCTAAAGCCAAACAGGTTCGCGTCTTCGAGAAAGAAGCTGCGCTTCTCAGGGAAGAAGAGCGGGAAGCGGGTCAGGTTCACCTGGCGCGCATCGACGTCGGTTTCGCCGAAATCGGTGTTCAGCGTCAGCGCCGCGGTCATGGAGGAAGTGATGTGGTAGAAGACGTCGAGACTTGGCCTGAAGTCGAAGTCGTCGTGGCCCCGGCCGAAGCGATCGTGGAGGTAGCGCGCAGTGAGAGAAGGTTTCACTTCCAGCCCGAGACCCTGGCGCAATCCCGAGAGCCCTTGGAGCCGGCCGACATCGGCCAGAGAGGAGATGCTCTTGTTCCGGAACGGAAACGCCCAACGCACCGTCTCTTGTTTGTCACGAATGACGCGCTCGACGTTGAACCCCCAGACCGTGCTGGTGGGATCAAACGAAAGGCTGTGAAACGGAATCGCCATCTCCGCGCTCCAGCCGGCGGCATTTAGACGGCTCCGGCTATGCCAGAGCGTATCCCAGTTCGTGTTCACGCTTCCATTGGCCGAGATTAGTCCCTCCTGTTTCGCGCCGGCGGGGTTCGTCCGGAAAAGATAACCGCTGCGCTTGCGACCGAAGGTGTCGAAGATGAGCGCGATGGAATCATCGGAATCCAGATTCGCGTCGGGTTGCATCTGGGTGCCGCGGACCAGGTGCGCCTCTCGCTGGTGGCAGCGAATGGCGATGTAGAGATTGTTCTCGTCGTAAAGGACACGGACCTCTGTTCGCTCACTCGGCTTCGCGCCTTCGTGCGGCTCTACTTGAGTGAAATCGGAAATCTCGGGGGCGCCGCGCCAGCAGGAATCATCCAGCGCGCCGTCGATCACGGGCGGCAGTGCGGTCGGAATCAAACGCAGCGCGAAGTTATTCCCGCGCAGCAGCCCGAGGGGTTGCGACTGACTTTGCGTGTCGGTCGCACCGGAATCACTGACGATGCGGACGTCATCGGAATTGCGAAACTTCGGCCTCTGCGCGTTTACTTCTGCGCGGCCGTTTTCCTCGGCGAAGGCGGAATGGCTCACGCAGGCAAGGCAGCAGAGAAGTGATCGCAGGATCAGGCGCGCATTCATTTACGGCAAAGAGAGGAGAGTGCGATCTCAGCCCCGAACGTCAGCAGGCTTGCCGGCGACCGGCTGGGGCGAAGGAGGAGGGGCCGTCGGAATGACCCGCATCAAAGCAGCGGTTGCCTGGCCTTCCTGCTGAACTGTGCGCACGAGAAGTAGTGTCCAAAAGAATCCAAATGTGCCGGCGACACTATAGGCGCCGCTAAATAACGCCAGCGGCGCCAGCGTGCCGAAGAGCAGGAGAACAATCGCCGCACCGCTCCGGCAGCGCGGGGTTATTCGCGTCCGAACGTATTGCGCGCCGGCGCCGTGATCTTCTACCGCCATTAAGAGCCGCGCGCTCCCGAACATCCCGCCGAAAAGCTCAAGATCCCAGCGCACCCAATCGTCGCCCATCTTCACGGTGTTGCCTTCTTTGCGCAGTCGCTCGCAAATTCGGTGCAGGCGTTCGCTGGGCTCCATTCGTTCTTCCGTCCAGATGGCGGATGACATTTCGTGTGGGAAAACGAAACCCGGAGCAGCGACGCCGCGCCACGCGGTTAAGCCCGCGCCGAGACGGCCGCAAAGTCGTGCCAGCGGTTGGAGCAAATACAAGCCCGCGGTCCGAAGTCGAAGGCTGAACCCTGCCATACCGCAAGGCGGTGACGCTTCAAAGATCGCTTCGCGGGCGCCGGTAACGGCATGACTGAGCGACAACGCGATGGAAAGCGCCGCGAGCGGCCAGGCAATCATGAGTGGCTGCCAGATGAAAGCCAGCGCGCCCAGAAAAAGCAAAATGGCGATTAACAGATACCATTCGGGCATCAACGGAAGTGTGCCGAGAACGCCGGACGGGCGTTCGTAGAGAGATTGGAATGGAGCGACGCACCGTTTCCAGCGCCGGCTTCGGCTGGCGCTCGCGATTCGTTAGGCCAAACGCCCAATCCTCCACCTCTTCGCCGGCGCGATGCCATTCGTCGGTCCAGGAAAAGATGACCACACCCGCGCACCCGGCGGCAAAGGTCGAGCGAATCTGCCAGTCCAGCGCGCGCGCCTGGTCGGCTTCGCCGTTGCGCATCGCATCGAGCCCGATCTCGCTCATGAGCAACGGACGATCGCCCGCGATGTTTTGCAGCCGGGCGAGGTAAGCACGATACCGGTCTTCTCGTTCGAGGTAAACGTTGAACGCAAGCGCGTCGAGGAAAGGCAGCTCGAAATACTCGGTCGAGGGGTAGTTGACGTACGTCACGATCCCTTCCGGATCTCCGGCCTTCACCGCGCAGTAGAGGCGATGGAGATAGCGTTCGATTTTTTTCCCGCCGAGCCAGCGCGCCACGCTCGCCGGGATTTCATTTCCCAGCGCATAACAAAGCAACGCCGGATGGCCCGCGACTGTGCGGACTTTTTCGCGCACCAACTTACAGACATCGGGCGCCTTTTTATCGCGATCGATCAAGAAACCGACGTACTGCTCGGCGGACAAACCAACCATGACGCGAAGGCCATGTTTGTGCGCCAGGTCGAGAAGCGACCGCGGCGGCATTGTATGAGGAATCCGGACCGTGTTGATTCCATTCGCGGCCATTTGCGCGAAGTCGCGGTCGATCAACGGCTGATCCCAGTACTCGCGTTTGTCGGCATCCTGCCGGAACGCGCCGTAGCTCACGCCTTTAACGTAGAACTTCTCCTTCCCGGCAAAGAAGAATTTGCCGCGCACCGAGACGCGTTCCGACACATTGAAGTGTGGCGAATCGATCGTCGGGATTTCGCGCAAAGTTGCCATAAGTCCTCTGGGAGAGAGGCGGGTCGGAATTATCGCAAAGTTGGCAGCATCGGTCTACGCCCTAGCAACTGCCATGCCGGTGAGCGTTTCGTGCCCCCGTGCGCTGAGACCGTTCCGGCGCGAAATTTCCTGGCTAGAGCAATCGAATCGCGGCGCTGCTAGGGGAGCGAAAAGTAATCGCTGCTCTGATAGTTGCCGTCGACGGTCTTGACGATCTGCATCAAAACATCGTTCGCCAGCGTGCTCGCGCCGAAGCGGAATAAATCCGGCGTGATCCAATCGTCCCCAAGCGTTTCTTTGAGCATCACGAGATAGGCGAGCGCTTGCTTCGCGGTGCGGATTCCCCCCGCAGGCTTCATACCGATGCGGATGCCGGTCTCGTAAAAGTAATCCCGGATTGCTTCCAGCATTACGAGCGTAACGGGCATCGTCGCCGCGGGTGAAACTTTGCCCGTCGATGTTTTGATAAAATCGGCTCCGGAATTCATCGCGATCTCGCTTGCGATCCGGACGTTGTCGTAGGTCTCCAGTTCGCCGGTTTCGAGAATTACTTTCAGATGAGCGTGGCCGCAGGCCTCTTTCGTCGCCCCGATCTCGTCCGCGATGCGCGCGTGGTTTCCGGCGAGGAAGACGCCGCGATCGATAACCATGTCGATCTCATCCGCGCCCTCCCGCGCGGCGCTCCGGACTTCTTCGAGCTTCAAGCGCAGCGGCATCAAGCCGGTCGGAAACGCCGTCGCCACAGACGCGACTTTCACCCGCGATTCACCCAGAAACTTCTTCGCCGCGCGGACAAAATTTGGATAGACGCATACCGCAGCGCAGGATGGGACGTCGTAGCGCGCATCTGCCGGTTGCATCGCCTTCCGGCAAAGGAACGCCACCTTCCCGGGCGTGTCTTTTCCTTCCAGCGTGGTCAGGTCCATCATCGAAATGGCCATCTTCAATCCGGAAAGCTTGGCCGAGGTCTTGATGCTGCGTTTGCCGAAGGCGGCGGCGCGCTCTTCGACCATGACCTGATCGATCGTGGTGGTTTCCTGGCTTCGAAGAATCGACCTGCTGGAATTTCTCGGCGGCGTAAGCGTTTTCATTCAACTATTGCTTTGCCACTTTTTCGCGCGTGGCCAATACAGGAGTCATCTTGATAAACGAGCGAATCAAAGCCAAGACAAAGCAAGAGTCACGGAAGGATGAGAAACCGAAGACGGGTTTTGTCATTCGCTCTGCTTTTCCTTCCGACGCGGCGGTCATCGGCTGGCATCGTGCGCGAATGTTCCAGGACATGGGGGAAGTGCCGCCGGAGATGTTCGAGCCATATCGAGCCGAGTCTGACCGTTGGGTCGCCTCGGCTCTGGCGTCCGGCGAATACTTGGGATGGCTGGGCAGTCCCTCGGAAACACCGGAGATCATTGCGGGTGGCGCTGGCGTTCAGCTTCGCCGCGTTCCACCTCATTTGCTGAAGACGACGAATGGCGACGTTCGTCTCGCGCGAGGCAAGCACGCGATCGTGCTCAATGTCTTCACGGAACCAGAGTGGCGGCGCTGTGGGTTGGCCGCGCTGCTGATGCGCGAGGTCCTCGCCTGGGCTCAAACCAAGCAGCTCGACCGCCTGGTGCTGCACGCCTCAGCGGAGGGCCGGCAGCTCTACGAACACCTCGGTTTCGTGCAGACGAACGAAATGCGCTATGCCTGGTGACTTGTCGCCGGTGAGGTCTTGAAGACGCTCGGCATCATCGGTGGAATCGGACCCGAATCCACGATCGACTATTATCGCTCGCTGATCGCGACCTACCGAGCGCGGGTGCCGGATGGCACCGCCCCGCCCCTCATCATCAACAGCATCGACAATCAAAGATTGCTGGCGCTGGTCGGTGCCAATGAGTTGCCCCAGCTGAGCGAATGGCTCCTGGAAGAAATCCGGACGCTGGAACGTGCCGGGGCCGACTTCGGATTGCTCGCGGCTAACACTCCGCACATTGTCTTCGACGCGCTCTCGCACGCTTCGCCTATTCCACTCATCAGCATCGTTGAGGTAACGCGCGCGGCGGCAGAGCGGCGTGGGCTGAGGCGCTTGGGGTTATTTGGCACGCGCTATACAATGGAGGGCACGTTCTATCCGGAGGTATTTGCGAAGGCAGGGCTTTCGCTCGTGGTCCCCGCAGCTGCGGATATCACTTATATCCACGACAAATACATGAATGAATTACTCGGCGGGATATTCCTCCCGGAGACACGCGCTGGTCTGCTCGCGATCGTCGATCGATTGAACGAGACCGCTGAAATCGACGCTGTGATTCTTGGCGGAACGGAGCTTCCACTTATTTTGCGCGAGGCCGAGCACAATGGTGTCCCGTTTTTCGATACTACGCGCCTTCACGTGGAAGCCGCGGTCGCGCGAGTCCTCGAAGAACTGTAGCTGAGGACCGTTATCGGCGGCCGAAAAGGAACGTTAACGCGTTTTGACGAACTACGTTCTGCCGCCGAGGACGGACGGCAGCTACAACCCGCTTCGTTTAACGTGCGAGGACGACGTCTTTTTTTGTCCAGGCGTGCGTGCCCTGACAATGCGGGCAGGTTACCTTGTGTTCTTTGAGCTTCGTCTCGCCCCAAGACTCTTCTTCCACGGTCTGCCCCGTTGGCGTCAATTTGGCGGTGGAGGGGCATCTCACTAGAATTCGTTTGATCATGGGGCGTGTAGGTTGGGTTTACTGTAGAAAATGGTGTAGTCGACGAAGGCAGTCGCCGCTCAGCCGAGCCGGTAAACGATTCGGGCTTTATCAATGTCGTAGGGGGACATCTGAAGCTTCACCCGGTCGCCCGTCGTGAGGCGGATGAAACGTTTGCGCATTTTGCCTGAGATATGGGCGAGAACGGTATGGTCGTTGGCGAGTTGCACGCGGAACATAGTGCCCGCGAGAACGGAAGTGATCTTCCCTTCGAGTTCGATTGCTTTTTTAGAATCCATATTTTGTGCAAAACCGGCGCTCATTTTCGTGAGCGCCGGTTCGCATAATCAAAAGCGCTTAATTAGTAGCGCCCACCTGCGGACTGACGCGGCCGCTCTTCGCGTGCGCGCGCTTCGTTGACGGTCAGGGTGCGTCCTTGCACTTCCTTGCCGTTGAACGCCGTCATGGCGGCGTTGGCAGCAGTCGAGTCGTCCATCGTGACGAACGCAAAGCCACGTGAGCGGCCGGTGGTGCGATCCATCATAAGGGCAACGTCGGAGACTTTGCCGTGTTGTTCGAACATATCCTGAAGATCGTTCTCTGTGGTCTCAAAGGAGAGATTACCTACGTACAATTTCATTTCATTAAATTTGGAGCAAAAACCGCCAGCTACAGAGCCGTTCCCGGGAATCGGGTTTCAAATCACCACTGAGGAATCTCAGCCGACGATCTACCAAGCAACGAACGAACAGAACTTATTCCAATAGGCCGGGACAGTCGCTCACTTCCGCTGAAACACAACCTCGGCTTTTGGGAACGTTCGGCTGGCGGCGAAAAGGGATGCTGGAGAGCTGGATCGAGAGCAGGTTGGAAATCAATGGGTGTGATTTTGTGACGAATGTCCCTTTCCCGGCTTCGTTTGCGCTCTTCTTCCCGTGACAGGTGGAACTCGACTTCTTCTGGAATCTTTGTCATAACCCGCCATCCAATGGCCAGCACCACGCCAGAATTGAAGGAAGCCCGGGTGGTCTTCTCTTGTGGGTCAAAAGACTACACCGTGCGTGATGTCATTGACGCGGCCCATTTCCGTGGGGAACTGGAGCCTCTTTGGAGCGGCTTGCTAGCCGGTGTCAAGGCGGAGGAAATGGCCCGCGAGACGGACCTCGAATTGGATGATGCTGAGTTGGATTCGGCGGCGATCGCATTCCGTTATCAGTATGATTTGATCACGGCCGAGGAGACGGAGAAGTGGCTGGAGCAAAGAGGCCTGTCGCTGGCTGACTTTAGCGATTACTTCGCTCGCGCGCAGTGGGCTCTTGAGATGCGCGGCAAAGTAAAGGCGCCGCAGATTCCGGTCGTATCGGCTTCGGCTGAACAGCGAGACCTCCTCGCGGCTGAGCTCACTCTCTCAGGCGAACTGGATCGAATGGCCAACCGCTTGGCTTGGAGAGTCGTCGCGATGGCAAAAGGAGAACAGGGGGAGAAGGATGCGTGCCGAAGCGCGCAACGGGATCTTTTCTTCAAACGCGCTGGATTGAGCGCGGGCCTCGTGGCGGATTGGCTCCACGGGCTGGGTCGCGAGGAGAGTTGGCTGGGCGAAATGGCGTCGATGGAAGCTAATTACCGAGACGAGTGCACGCGGGTGTTGACGACCTCACAGCGGGAGCGGGAGATGACGAGTCTCCGGTTGCCCCTGACACGTTTCGACGTGGAAATGATTGAACTGGAGTCGCGGGACGCGGCGAGGGAAGCCTTTATGTGTGTGCGTGACGACGGAATGTCGATGTCAGAAGTAGCGCGGGAGGGACAATATCCTTTTCATCAGACAGAGATGGTCCTGGAACAAATTTCCGATGACCTGCAGCAGAAATTCCTCAGCCTGACCCCAGGGAGCCTCCTGGAGCCAACGCCGCGCGAAGACGGATTTTTACTGACGAAAATTTTGGATAAGAAGGAACCCAGTCTGGATGAGCCGGAAGTTCTGGAGCGGGTCGATCGCCGGATTCTGGAGCGACATTTTACTGAACTCTCCTCCGGGCGCATTCAGTGGCGGATCGTAGCGATTTTGTCCGAAGAATGAGACCCCAGGACGAGGAAGTGCTGCAGCGATCATCGCTGTTTCGATTTTTGCCGAAGGAGCACTTCGAGCGGCTGCGGCCTTTGCTGAAAGAAGAGCGCTACGAGTTCGGCGACGTGATTGTGCAACAGGGCGCACCGGCAGATTCGTTCTACGTGCTTCTGTCCGGTCGCGCTCGCGCGATCAAAACCGATCAGAACGGCACCGAGATTGCACTCGCTACCCTCCGGCCGGGGGACGTGTTTGGCGAGGCGGCACTGGGCGAAGGCGGAATGCGGAGCGCCATGATTCGCTGCAGCACTTCGGTGGAAGCATTGCGCCTCAATCGAGGTGATTTCTTCGCCCTCTGCGAGGAAGTTCCCGCGCTCAAGAACCAGGTCGAGATCACGAGACGGCATCGCGCGCTGCAGGGTTTTCTGTACGAATTCAGTAACTTTGGGCGCCTTCCGACCCCAGCCTTGCGGAGTCTGATCGAGAAGCTGGATCCGATTGAAGTCAAGAAAGGCAACCTCATCATCCGCGAAGGGGACGCGGCCGGTCCGATGTATATTCTGGAGAAGGGCCGCGCTCGCGCCTTCGCCGGCAATAATGGCCGGGAGCTGAATCTCGCCTTTTATCGCGATGGCGATTTCTTTGGCGAGCTCTCGATTCTAAATGGGTCGTCGCGCGCCGCTTCGGTGGAGGCGTATACGGATTGCCGGCTGCTCGCTCTGGACCCGCATGAAGTCCAGGATTTGAAGGAGAACTTCCCGGAGTTCGTGAAGTTAATGGAGGAACGGCTCGCCCAGTACAAGGCGAAAACGGAGGCCCGTATCCCTCTCGATTTCAACGTCGAAGCGCTCCCCGCAGAAGCGAGCGCACATAATAAAGTAGAGGTGGATGAGGCACCGGCCGCGCCCGACCGCGACGGCGAGAAAGACCCGTTCGCCGACGAAGCGGGATTATTCCGGAAAAGAAAGAGACGCATTCGCCGCGTCGAGCACGTCGCGCAAATCGATGAGATGGATTGCGGTGCTGCGAGTCTCGGCATGATCTGCCGGCACTTTGGCCGCAAGGTCAGCCTGACGCGCATCCGGCAGCTCTGTCACACCTCGACGGACGGCACCAGCCTGAAAGCGATGTGCCGTGCGGCGACGGAGCTAGGGCTTGCCGCGAGAGCGCTCAAGGTGTCGCTCCGCAATCTCGCGCATATGCCGCTGCCAGCCATCATCCACTGGGAAGGGAACCACTGGATGGTGCTATTCGATGTGAACGACAAGTTCGTTCGCGTGGCTGATCCGGCGAGCGGCATCCGGCGCATTCCGCGGAAGGAATTCGAGATGAGCTGGTCGGGTTACGCAGCGCTTTTCGATTACACGACGGCGTTTGAACGGGCACCCGAGAGCAAGCCAAGCGTCGCGTGGATCTTGCCATTCTTGGCCAAGTTCAAGACCACTCTGCTGCAAGTCCTGTTGCTCGCAGTCTCGGTCACCGTTCTGCAAATGCTCTTCCCCGTCTTCACGCAAATGGTCGTGGACAAGGTGATCGTGGAAAGAGACATCGGCCTGCTCAAAGTTATTTTGCTCGGGATGGGGGTAGCGCTTTTCTTCGTGCAGGCGTCCTCATTGTTACAGGAATATCTCCTCGCCTTCGCTGCCGTGCGGCTCGACACCGCTATTCTCGATTTTCTAAGCCGGCAAATGTTGTCCCTGCCGATGAGCTACTTCACCAGCCGGCGGACTGGTGATATTCAGCGCCGGCTCGACGGCGCGCGGCAGGTCCGGCAGTTCGCGGTGGGGCAGGGAATCGGCGCCATGCTCGCTCTGGTCTCGCTTGTGGGTGCCGTCTGTCTAATGGCGCTCTACAGCCTCTCACTGATGTTCGCCTTCCTCTGCACGACGCCACTCTATGCAGGGCTGATGTATTTTTCGTTCAAGGTGTTGCGGCCACTGTTCCAAAGCGTGGAGGAGAGCCAGGGAAAATATAGTTCGCATCAGATCGACGCGATCAAGGGGATCGAGGCGGTGAAGGCAGCGTCCGCGGAGACGGTTTTTCGCGACACAATGTTGAACGAATTTCTGAGCGTCTCGAAGAAGATCTTCCGGAGCAATTTCATCATCATGTCATACGACAGTGTGCTCCAAACCATCGGCATGTTTTCGACGGCGATTTTCCTCTGGGTCGGTGCGAGTCAGGTCATGAACGGAAGTCTCAGCGTCGGTGGGTTCGTCGCCTTCAGTTCCCTCACGGCCATAGCATACGGCGGGATTTTGCGAACGCTGGGGGTTTGGGACAACATGCAGCTCGCGTCGGTGTTGCTGAATCGCCTAAACGATATTTTCGAACAAGAGCCCGAGCAGGGCAGGGACCGCTCAAGGCTGACCCCGGTTCACAGCCTGGAAGGCCGGATCGAGCTTCGCGGCGTGAGCTTTAAATATGGCGGACCGGAAGCACCGAACATCCTTTCGAACATCACTCTTAATCTCGCCCCTGGGCGGATGGTGGCGTTTGTGGGGCGTAGCGGTTGTGGCAAGACGACCCTGATCAAACTGATCGCCGGTCTTCTCGAGCCCACGGAAGGGACGATTCTTTTCGACCACGTTGACCTGAAAACATTGAATTACCGCGATGTGCGGCGGCAGATCGGAATGGTTCTGCAGGAGAACCACATGTTCAACGAGACGATCGCGCGAAACATCGCGTTCGGCGATGCAGAGCCCGATCTTGACCGGGTCTTGACTGCGGCGCAGACCGCCGCGGCGCACGATTTTATCATGCGCCTCCCGCTTGGCTACGAGACGAAGATCGGCGAGTCGGGGCTCTCACTCTCGGGCGGTCAAAAGCAGCGCATCGCGATTGCGCGCGCCATTTACAATAATCCGCCGGTGCTGATTTTCGACGAGGCGACGAGCGCGTTGGATACGGAATCTGAACGCGCCATTCAGGATAATCTCGGCCGTTTGATGGCGGGCCGAACGACGATTGTGATCGCGCACCGACTGAGCACGATTCGGGAGGCGGACACGATTGTGGTTCTCGAAAAAGGGATGGTGGCGGAGACTGGAAATCATGATCAGCTCATGACGCAACGCGGGCTTTATTTCTACCTTTCCAGCCAGCAGCTCGGAATCTGATCGGGAAGCTCCAGGAATGAACGCCCAACTGCCGACTCGCGGATCGCTCGACACCGAGTCCGAGATGTTACCGCAGGATCCGCCGCTTTGGATCGTTCGTTCCGGCGCGTGGCTCATGATCGGGTTTTTTCTCATCGCGCTTCTCGCCTCGATCGTGGTGCACCTTCCGGAAACGGTAACATGCCCTTTTGTGTTGGTGCCGAAAGATGGTGCTGACCCGATACAATCGCCCTACATGGCGGTGGTCAACCGGGTGGCGGTGAACGAAGGCGATGCCATCAAGGCTGGAGCGGTAATGTTCGTCCTCCGTTCCGGTGAGATCCGTGGACTGGATACGTCATCTCGGACGCTTTCCGAAGATTTGCGCACTCGTGAGGAGAGTTTGGCAAAATCCGATTCGGCGCATGGCGCGCAGTTGCAGATCAAGGACCAGGAGATTGCCCAAGCGGAGAGCGAAGTTTCATTTCGCGAACGACACGCGACGACCAGTCGTGAACTGGTCGAGCGGATGGAGCGTCTCTCGAAGAACGGCGGCATCTCACAGGTGGAATTGCTGCGGCTGAAATTGGAACAGGCAGAGTCGGAAAAGGACTTCAGCGTCTCGCAACGGACGCTGCAACAGGTTACGCTCGAGCGGCAGCGCATGGAGATGGATCGATCGCGCCAGCGCGGTCAGGACGTGGCAGAGATCGAAAGCGGGAAGTATCGGCTGGCCGCGTTCCGGAGCGATCTGGAGAACGCGGAGCTGAACATGTTGACGATGCATGCACCTTACGACGCTGTCGTGATTTCGGTGGCGCAACGAAGCCCGGGCAGTGTTGTGCAAAACGGTCAGGAGCTTTGCCAGCTCGCGCGCATCGATTCGAAGCCGCGCGCGCGTCTCTCGTTGAGCGAAGGCGGGCTGCCGAAATTGATCGTTGGGCAACGCGTGCGCTTCTTTTTCGAGGCGTTTCCTTATCAACGTTACGGAGCGGTCAGCGCGAAGCTGGATTGGATCAGCCCGTCTGTGGTGACAACGCCAGAAGGGGCACGATTTGTGGCGCTGGCTTCGGTGGACGACGCGCCTCCTTCCGGCATTTCGAAGCCGCTCGCCTTGCGCGTGGGGATGCGCGGAGAAGCGCGCATCGTGGTCGGCCGAAGGACCCTGATCGAGTACGCTCTCGAGCCGGTGAAACAGCTGAGGGAAAACCTGAAGGAATAACGAGTCTTCCCGACATGCAGCCCGCACTCTCCAGTTTACGACTAGAGGATCTCACGACTACGAATGAGGCGATGGCGCGCTGCCTCCGGCTCGCGACTGTCGCGTGCAAATCGGATGTGCCGGTTGTGCTCCTAGGCGAGACGGGTACCGGCAAGACGCTCCTGGCGCACGCGATCCACAATTCTTCTCTGCGCGCGGGGCGGCCCTTCATTTCTTTCAATGCCTCGGCGATGAGCGACACGCTCCTTGAAAGCCAGCTTTTCGGGCACGAGCGCGGAGCCTTTACGGGCGCGCAGCAGACAGTTAAGGGCAAGTTCGAGCTCGCGCATGGCGGGACACTCTTTCTCGATGAAATCTCGGAGATGAGCGCGCTCGCACAGGTAAAGATTTTACGCGCGCTCGAGTATGGCGAATTCGAGCGGCTCGGATCTGAGCGCATGCTCCGATGTGACGCGCGAATTATCTGCGCGGCGAATTGTTCCCTCCGAGAAAGAGTCGCGCAGGGGAAATTTCGCGAAGACCTCTTCCACCGGTTGAACGGCCTCACACTTCTCATCCCGCCTTTGCGAGAACGTCTCGAGGAATTGCCGGCTCTGATTGCCGCGGAATTGAAGGCAGCGGCACGTCGAGAAGGTAAGGAAATTACCGCGATTCACCCCGAAGCGATGGCGCGGCTATTGGCGCACGACTGGCGCGGTAATCTGCGGGAATTGAGCCATATAGTGCGGATGATGACGCTCTTTTGCGACGGCGAAGTGATCCAGCCGCAAAATGTCATCTATTCACCAGATCTACCGAGTGCGACGCACGGAGCGAAAAGCGATGGCGCTGATGATCATCACGCGCTTGCCGTGCATGACAGCCGAGATCTGTCGTTATCGGTCGCTCTTACTCGTCACGTGCAGTTCGTTTATGCACGTGCAAATCGGAATCAGCGGCTGACGGCGAAGTTGTTGGGCATTTCGCGGTCGACTTTGGCGCGTTATCTTCGCGAGGTGACTCAGGACGAAGCCGGCAGCTGCATTTCAAAGCCGGATGGGTCTGGGATTGATACCAGCGGTAAGGCCTTGAAGGACTCACTTAACGGCACCGAACAAAATCTTTAATAAGATATAAGGCTCTCGTGGAGAACGGGAAAAAACCATCGAGCGCTCTGAAAGCCGACCTCTAAAGCTGGCGTTCCCTCGAGCTGGCACGGCAGATGTTAATAGGAGTGGCAGGTGAGTGCATCAAAAGATAAAAAAGGTGCGCAAGCTGGAGATTCGAAAAATCAAAAGCAGGAGCGTCAAAAGGATAAGCTGATTCGCCTGGATGATCTGATTCCAAAGCAGAACGTCCGCGGCGGCCGGCAGTTCTTCGGCGCCACCGACACCAAACAAACAACCCGAAACGAAAAGGAAATGTAGTTATGTCACAGAAAAAAGAATCGAACGAAAATAAACCCGGCGTGAAGATTCAGGATCTCACTCCTTCGAAAGACGCCAAAGGCGGCGGCCGTCGGACCGAGGCATTCGGCGGTGGCGCGGCAGCTGCGGGTGGTAGTGCGGCCAATCGTGGCCGTGTGGTCGAAAGCGGCGGCACCTCGGCTGAAAGCAACAAGGGCCTCGACTAGTTAACCGGCTTGCAGCCGACGCGCGGTCCAAACCCGCGTGCGGCTGAAAGCAAACCAAAAGAAGAATATGGCAACACAAAGCAAGAGCTCCAAATCGACCAGCGCGAAAAAGCCCCAGGTTAAGGTGAGCGACCTGAAGCCGTCGAAAGACGCAAAGGGTGGCGGTCGTGGGCGTGGCGGTGCGAACAGCGGAAATAGCTCCGGCCGGGTCCGACGGAACCGAGAGTAGTTGTAAACCTTGATGCGCCTCCGGTAACCGCCGGAGGCGCTGCCGTTCCGATCGCCAGACTCTCTGGCGATGCCCGGCATCTCTCCGCCGCCGCGCACTAAGCAAGACGTCTCCCGGTCGCTCGCAGCTGCGCGGTCCTAGACTAGGTTGGCAGTTTGCGGAAGGATCGCAATTGGACGCGATTGTCCGAGAGCACTTGTTTGGCTTCGCTCGAGCACAACACTCGAATTTCCTCTTCGCGCTCGGCGAGGTAGACGGAGTCCAATCCCTCCCGGTATCCAGGATGGCATCCAAACTCCGTCCACCCAGGCGACAACGTTTGGACTATGCGGAGCAGGTGGGGAACCGAAATCCCCTCCGGAAACGGCTCCCCTTCGCTCGTCGCTCCATAAAAGCTCCCACAGTATTTTATTCTCGAAGCAAAGCTCCGAAGAGGCACGTTCCTGTCTTCGGCATGGCTTTGGAGAACTGTGCGCGCGGGCTCCGATTTATGTATGTGCTGATGGGAATCGAGATGTGTCGGCAGGCAAGCCATCAGTCGGTAAAACTGTTCTAGCTGACGGTCCAATTCAGCACGAACAGCATCACCATCGCCGGCATCGACTACCTGATAGGCCGCATGCCACCCACCATCCCGATAACGCCACTCGGCGATATCAAAATGTAACCCGACGCTGAGGCGGGGATGCGCGCGCGCATATTCTGCTGCGGCGGCCGCTGCCGGGTAGCGTACCATGAGGCTCGCGCTGGTGACGATGCCTCGTTCAAACGTCTCGATTATCCCGCGATTAACGCCTTCCGTTAGACCGAAGTCGTCTGCATTTACGATGAGGAACCGCTCCGAGGAAGGTTCGCCTTCAGCGCTCATTATCAGGCCGTTGGAAGAGAGACGCCGGCCTCGCGGAGGAGCTTCGCCAAGACCGTCTCAGCGTCGAAATACTCCCGCGCGATCTCGGCCGCGGCATGCGAATGGCGCTGGTAGTCTGCATTGATTTCTTCGATCGCGTCCACGCTCTCTTCGAGGGAAGAAAACGCGAAGAGCCCGCACCCCGTCGGGAGCACGTTGCTGAAGCCTGTTTCCTGGGTGACCACGGGACGGCCTGCAGCGAGATAGGTCGCTGCCCGATCGCTAAACCACCCGCTCCGCAGACGGACGTTCTGATCTTTCGCCACCGTCCACTCGCCGCGTGACTCGATAACGTATCGCCGGTAGGCATCTGGATCGGTGGAAAAGTCGAGCGCAGTTCGCACTTTCCAACCCCGCGCTTCCAGCATCTCGCGGTCGGACGCC
>Ga0136617_10000853_pt1 | contig 26518 bp, 23 predicted proteins | sample AntDrymUQ3222106_2_FD_129672 | JGI IMG/M metagenome (GOLD analysis project Ga0136617, IMG submission 129672) | Polar desert sand microbial communities from Dry Valleys, Antarctica - metaG UQ322 (21.06) | ecosystem: Environmental > Terrestrial > Soil > Desert | place: Antarctica: Dry Valley...
CTGACCTGCACTTACGTGGTAGCGGGGGTAGGATTCGAACCTACGACCTCTGGGTTATGAGCCCAGCGAGCTACCGAGCTGCTCCACCCCGCGTTGCTATCTTGCTGTTTCCAACAATACACCCCCCCGCCACCGGCGTGCAGCGGGGTCCCGCCCCCAACCTCGACCGCCCCGCAGATCCGAAGATCGGCGGGGCGGTCGGGGTGTCGATCAGCCGCCAGGCGTGCCCGGTGCCGCTGCCGGCATCGGCTGGCCGTTGGCGGCCTGGAAACGCTGCACCGCGGTATCCAGCGCAGCCAGGGCTTGGCCTTGTGCGGCGAAGTTGCCGGATTGCTGGGCCGCCTTGAGCTGTCCCAGCGCCGCTTGGATCTCCGCTGCCGCGGTCGCGAGCTCAGGAGTCGCCGTACCGGCCACCGGAGCCGGAGCACCGCCGAGCGCCGGAGGCGAAGCAATGCCGGCCACCACGGGCGGTAGCACCTGCCCCGGAGTCGGGGTCGCGGCAGTGCCGGCACCAGCACCGAAGACCTCCTCCAGCGCGAAGGCGAGACTCGGGGCGAAGCCGACCTTGCCGTTGTAGCTGACCAGGACCCGGGCCAGCACCGGGTAGGAGGCACCGCTCGACCCGGCCCGTTCGATGTACACCGGCTCCACGTACAGGAGCCCCCCGGCCACCGGCAGGGTCAGCAGGTTGCCGTAGTCCACCGTCGTCTGGCCCTGCCGCGACAGCAGGCCGATCGCCTGGCTGACTTCCGGGGAGCCGAGGAACAGCGCCTGCACCTGCTGCGGTCCCTGGGTCTGGGTCTCGGCGGGTAGTTCCAGCACCGTGATCTGACCGTAGGTCGCCGGATCCGAGCTCGCCGAGACATAGGCCGACAGGAACTGTCGGGCCCGGCTCACCAACGCGCTGGTGAGCTGGAACGTGGCCCCCTCCTGGTTGGGCAACCCGGCCAGCAGATAGTACGGCGGCTGCGCGTCCCCGCTGGTGCCACCACCCGTGGCACCTTGCACCGTCGGGTCGGACGGCACGTCCCAGAACGACACGGTGGAGAAGAAGTCGCCCGCGCTGTCCACGTGGTACTCGGTGAGCAGCTCACGCTGGACCTTGAACTGGTCCTCGGGATAGCGGAAGTGTGCTCGCAGGCCGGCGGAGATCTCCGCGGCAGGCTTGACCGTGCCGGGGAAGACTTTCGACCAGGTCTTGAGTACGGGATCGTTCTCGTCGAACGCGTAGAGACTGACGGTGCCGTCATAGGCGTCCACGGTGGCTTTCACCGAATTGCGCAGGTAGCTGATCTTCTCGTCCGGCAGCCGTGGGACACCCTGCAGGGCGGTGGCCGTGGCCGCGCCCAGCGACATCTTCTTGGCGTAGGGGTAGTTCTGCAGGGTGGTGTAGCCGTCGACGATCCAGGTGACCCGGCCGTCGACGACCGCGGGATACGGGTCGGTGTCGAGGGTGAGCCACGGGGCGGCGGCCTTGACACGGTCGGCGGGATTCCGCACATACATGATCTTGGAGTCGTCGTTGATCGAGCCGTTGAAGAGGATGTTGCGCTCGCCGTAGACCACGGAGAACACCAGCCGGTTGAGCAGGCTGCCGAGCGACACCCCACCGCTGCCGATGTAGGTGTAGTTCTGCGTGTCCGAGTCGTACTCCCGCGGTTCGACGCCCTGGGCGGCCCCGACGATAGAGTACGCGGTGATCAGCTCGCCGTAGTAGATCCGTGGCTCAGCGACCCGCAGGCCCTCGGGAGCGCCGGCGGCGGTGCCGGTGTCGATGCTGGTGAATTTGGGCAGCCCGCCCTGCCCACCCGCATCGTCGAGCTGGGCGTTGAGCTCGTTGGCCGGGGCGACGACGAGACCGTTGCCGTGGGTGTAGACGAGGTGGCGGTTGATCCAGTCCTGCTGGTTGTTGACCAGGCCGGCGGTGTTCAGCTCGCGCGCGGCCACGATGTAGTCCTGGGTGCGGCCGTTGATCGTGTACCGGTCGATGTCGAGGTTATCGGGGAACCCGTAGAAGTTTCGGCGCTGCTGAAACTGGGTGAAGGTGTCGCCGACCTTGCTCGGGTCGAGTAGCCGGGTGTTCGGGATGGTCTCGGTGTCCGATGCGACCTCCGCCGGGGTGGCCTCCGACGTGCCGCTGTACGGGGTGACCTTCACCTTGTCGTCGGTGAGACCGAATGCCTGTTTCGTGGCGGCGATGTTGCGCTCGATGGACTGTGCTTCACGCACGTTCGCATTCGGCTGCACGACGAACTGCTGGAGCACCGCGGGCCATGCGGCGCCAACCAGGATGGAAGACAGCACCAACAGCACGGTGGCTATCGCCGGCAGCTGCAAGTTGCGCCGGAACACCGCGACGAAGAACGCCGCCGCGCAGATGACCGAGATGAAGAGCAGGATCAGTTTGGCTGGCATCACCGCATTAAGGTCGGTGTAGGTGGCACCGGTGAAGATTTCGCTGCGCTCGGAGTAGAGCAGCTCGTAGCGGTCCAAGAAGTAAGCAACGGCCTTGAGCAACACGAACAGCCCGGCGAGAATCGCCAGCTGTGCCCGCGCGGCTGCGGAGACCTGCCCGGCCCGACCGGTGAGCCGGATCCCGCCGAAGATGTAGTGGGTGGCCAGGGCAACCACGAAGCTGATCGCGACGGCGACGAAGAGCCAGCTCAGCAGGTAACGATAGAAGGGCAGTTCGAAGGCGTAGAAGCTGATGTCGATGCCGAATTCCGGGTCATTGATCCCGAACGGCGTGCTGCTCAGAAACTGCTGGATGGTCTGCCAGTCGCCCTGCGCGGCGAGTCCGGCGAGCACACCGATGGCCACCGGAATGCCGACGGCGAACAGCCGCAGCCGCTGGATGATCACGGTGCGGTAGCGGGCGATCGGATCCTCGGGACCGGTGACCGGCACGAAAACCGGCCGGAACCGGTAGGCGATCCCCAGCGAGAGCGCGACCGTACCCCCGATCAACAAGCCCCCGGCAAGGAACTGCACGATCCGGGTGAGCAGCACCGTGGTGAACACACCCCGATAGCCGACCTCCCCGAACCACAGCCAGTCGACGTAGAAGTTGATCAGCCGGGAGCCGAAGAGCAGCAGCAGCACCAGGACACCCGCTGCGATGAGCAGGATCCGGGTACGGCGGGTCAGCGTCGGGGCTCCCATCGGGGGCCGCATGGCCACGGGGCACACTCCAGTGATCGTCGGTCGAGCGCGGGGGGCTCGCGTCGGCCCGGGACCGCGACACGCCTCGTCGCCGCAGCCGGCCCGAGGGCGCGCCCTGCTTCCCCAACTCTACGGAGGACCCGTAGGGTTCCCGTTCGGCTGCATGGACTTGGGGCGAACCCCGAAATCCCTCGTTGGAACACCCGGACATCGAACCCGGGCTGCACCTGATCATCTACCGGGCATGGTCTGGCCGTCGACGGATCGGGGAACCAGCGCGAAGCGTCCGAATCGGCCGCGTAGGTGTCGGCTCCCGTCACGTGGGGGTGAAAACCGACGGTGCGAAAAGCGCAACTCGCACGGGTACCCGAGCGTTGTCTGGATGCCGCATCGACCTATCCCGAATCCGACGGTGCCACTGGTGAGCACCCACCGGTCGGATACCACGCGTTCACCTGCCACACTCGCGTCGGACGCGGCGACGACGACTTCCGACGGTGCCGGGAAGCGCTCCGCGACTGGCGGATGCAGCGGCGGGCCGGAATGACCGTCCATCCGCGAGGTGTCGTGCCCGACGTCGGGGTGACCGTCCTGCTCTTGCGATGGTGACGTACCTGCTCGCCCTCACAGCGGGACCAGCGGACGACGGGACGTCGCGGCGTTCAACGTAGTGTTCACGACCGTGGTTCGTCGAACTGGGACAGTGCTCGTGGGACTGATGCTCATGGTCAGCCTCGTCATGGTCGGCGTGACGACGCCAGCGCCGGTCGTCGCACTGGGCCGCGGGCCGACGTTCAACACCCTCGGCGAGGTCGACGGACAAGCGGTCATCACAATCACGGCGCTGCCCACCTATCCCACGTCCGGACAACTCAACATGACCACAGTCGGCGTCACCGACGGGCTGACCATGGTGGAGACGCTCAGGCGGTGGGCATCCGGCGACTTCAAGATCATCCCACGTAGTTCGGTGTTCCCCCCGGGTGCGTCTGCGGAGGAAGTGGCCAACCAGAACCGGGAGCAGTTCGTCGACTCCCAGTTCAGTGCCGAGGCGGCCGCGCTGGACCACGTCGGTCTGGCCACGGAGGTGTTCGTCGACGGGCTGTCGGACGGCTCCCCCTCCGCCGGTGTGCTCGCGGTGGGGGATCGGCTGATCAACGTGGCCGGTCGACCCGTGCACGGGCTCGAAAGCCTGCACGAGGCGCTCGCCGCCACCCACCCGGGACAACCGGTCACGGTCGGTTTCCAGCGCAACGGCGACCCCCCGCAGCAGGCACTCGTGACGCTCGGCGAGAGCCCGACCGGCCCGCGGGGGATGTTGGGGGTGCTCCCGGGCGCCCGGCCGCCGGGCAATGCCGAAATCATCATCTCGCTCGGGGACATCGGCGGACCGTCTGCCGGACTGATCTTCGCGCTGGCCGTGGTCGACAAGCTCACCCCCGGCCCGCTCACCGGCGGGAAGTTCATCGCCGGGACCGGCACGATCCGGTTCGACGGTACCGTCGGGAGGATCGACGGTATCCGGTTCAAGATGCTCACGGCCCGGGAGAGCGGCGCGACGGTTTTCCTGGTCCCAGCCGGCAACTGCGCGGAGGCGCGCTCGACCGCGCCCGAGGGCCTGCAGCTCGTCAAGGTCGACGATCTCGACGGCGCGGTGGCCGCACTCGACACACTTCGCGCCGGGCGAACACCCGCGACCTGCTAGCGGTCACGCGCATCCGCGTACGGTGGACGGCATGAGCGAGGGAGTGCGATGAGTGACACCCCGTTCGGCTTCGGGCCGGCCGATCGCGATCGGGACGCCGATCGCAATAGAGACGAGGCCTCGGGCGGCGGCCCGGGTCCGCAGGACCCCTTCGGTCTCGGCAACCTTCCCGCCATGCCGCCAGGTGGCATCCCGGGCCTGCCAGGCGGCATCCCCGGCCTACCGGGTGGCATCCCGGGGATGCCGGCGAGCTTTGACGTCAGCCAGCTCGGCCAGATGTTCACCCAGCTCGGCCAGATGTTCAGCCAGGCCGGACCATCAGCCGGCGGGCCGGTCAACTACGAGCTGGCCACCAACCTGGCCCAGCAACGCCTCGCGGCCACCACCTCGTCGCTCACCAACGCCCAGCGCACCGCGGTCGGCGATGCCGTCAAGCTCGCGGAGCTGTGGCTGGATCCGGCCACCGACTTCCCGGTCGGTGCTACGGAGACGGTGGCCTGGTCGGCGAGTGAGTGGGTGACCGCGAGCATGCCCACCTGGAAACGGCTGTGCGATCCGGTCGCTCAGCGCGTCGCGGGGGCCTGGGTCGACGGGCTGGGTGGGTGGGGCGACGACGCAGCGGCGCGCGCCGCCGTGGAACCCATGCTCGCCGTGCTCGGGCAGATGGGCGGGCTCGCCTTCGGCGGGCAGCTCGGCCAGGGCTTGGCGCAGCTCGCGTCAGACGTGCTCACCTCCACCGAAATCGGCATCCCGGTCGGCCCGGACCGGGTGGCCGCGCTGCTGCCGGAGAACGTCGAGAAGTTCACGATTGATCTCGGTCTCCCCGCGAGCGAGGTACTGATCTTCCTGGCCGTCCGGGAGGCTGCTCATCAGCGGCTGTTTGCCCACGTCAGCTGGCTGCGTGAGCGGCTGATCGGCACTGTCGAGGAGTATGCCCGCGGGATCCGGGTGGACACCTCGCGCATCGAGGAGCTGGCTCGCGACCTCGACCCGTCGAATCCGGCGACGATCGAGGAGGCCATGCGGTCGGGCATGTTCGAACCGCAGACCACACCGGAGCAACAGGCCGCACTCGCCCGCCTGGAGACCCTGCTGGCGCTGATCGAGGGCTGGGTGGACGCCGTCGTCGCCGGTGCCGTGGGTGATCGTCTACCCGGTGCCGGTGCGCTGCGCGAGACGCTGCGCCGCCGCCGCGCCTCCGGTGGCCCAGCCGAGCAGACCTTCGCCACGATCATCGGGCTGGAGCTGCGTCCGCGGCGTCTGCGGGCGGCAGCGGAGCTGTGGCGGCTCCTGGGTGAGGAGCGGGGCATCGCCGGACGCGACGCGCTGTGGGCGCACCCCGATCTGATCCCCTCGGCCGACGACCTGGACGACCCCGCCGCGTTCATCGCGCGTGACGAGGACAGCGACCCGATCGCCGAGCTGGAACGGCAGATGTCCGCCGAGGTGGGTGGGGATGTCGGACAGCAGCCGGCGGAGCCTGTGGACAGCACCGGCGAGGACGACCCGGACGAGGACGGTCCCGCCCGCTCGTGAGCGCAGATTGCGTGACCGCACGATGTCCGGCAAAACCGCTGCGCTGCCCATCCATCCACAGGCGGGCCATGGTCCTGTGGACAACTCAGGCACGGCCGGCCCGGACAGCACACCATGGCTCTCATGCCCACCACTGAACCGTCGCCGGCCGGCGCCGTACCCCGCGTGGCCACCGTATCCGTCCGGCCGCAGCACGCCACGGTCTGTCTCGCCCCGCACCGTTCGCTGCTCCACCTCGGACCCGATGCCCGCCAGCTCGGCCTCAACCCGGCCACCGCGCTCGCCACTGACGAGCTGCCGTTCCCACTCGTGCAGATGCTCGACGAGCTCACCCAGCCCGTCGACCGCGCCGAACTCCTGGCCAGAGCGGTGCACCGAGGTGCCGACGCCGTCGCGGCCGAGGGGCTGCTGCACCAGCTGCTCGAGGCCGGGGCCGTCGTCGATGCCGCCGGGTCACAGCGGCGGGTGCGACACCGGGGGACCAGCACGGTGATCGTCGTCGGGGACGGACCGCTCGCCGTCGGACTGGCCACGGGTCTCGCGTTGGGCGGGGTGGGCGGGGTGCATACCGACGTGAGCGGCACGGTTGTCGCCGCCGACCTCGGCACCGGTTATCTCGACGCCGACCGGGGTCACGACCGGGCCCGGGCCCTGACCGCGGCGGTGCGCCGGCTGGTGCCGTCGGCCCGCATCGGATCGCCACCGCCGCGGCTGCGACCCGACCTCGTCATCCTGGCCGACGCGGTGGCCCCCGATCCGGCGCGGGTCTCGCGGCTGCTCGCGGAGGCCACCCCGCACCTGCTCGTACGGCTGCGCGACGGCACCGGGGTGGTCGGCCCGCTCGTGCTGCCCGGCCGATCGGCCTGCCTCGGCTGCCTTGAGCTGCACCGGTGCGCCCGCGACCCGAGCTGGCCCACCGTGGCGGCACAGCTCGTCGACCGACCTGGTCGGGCCGAGAGCGCCTGTACCGCCGCCACCGCCGCGTTCGCCACCGCACAGGCGCTCGCCGCCCTCGACGGTGGCGCACCGGGATGCCCCGCACCCGCAGTGCTGGATGCCACGCTCGAGCTCGATCCGGCCGCCGCGACGCTGATCCGGCGGCAGTGGGGCGCCCACCCGGACTGCGGTTGTGGCGCCGCGGCGGCGTCGATGCGCGCTTCGCTGCCTGTTCCGTCCGACCGTGAGGATTGGGTATGCGCCGGGGCACCCGTTGGGGGGACAATCAGCGGGTGACCGACATTCCACGGCGGACTGCTGCGCGGACCGCCAAGCTCGCCGGCCTCCCGCTCGGGGTGGCCGGCCGGGCCGCCGCGGGCTGGGGTCGCCGGTTGGTCGGTGGCGACAGCGAACAGATCTCCGCCCAGCTGTTGGCCAAGAGCGCCGAGCAGCTGTTCGCGGTACTCGGCGAGCTCAAGGGTGGGGCCATGAAGTTCGGCCAGGCCCTGAGTGTTTTCGAGGCGGCGGTGCCCGAGGAGTACGCCGCACCGTTTCGCGAGGCGTTGGTGAAGTTGCAGACCGCCGCACCCCCGATGCCCACCGCGCACATGCACCGGATGCTCGCCGAGCAGTTTGGGCGGGGCTGGCGGGCCCGTTTCCAGAAGTTCGACGACATCCCCGCGGCTGCCGCGAGCATCGGGCAGGTGCACCGCGCCGTGTGGCGCGACGGTCGCGAGGTCGCCGTGAAGGTGCAGTACCCGGGGGCGGAGCAGGCACTGCTGTCCGACCTGCGCCAGCTCTCCCGGATGAGCCGGCTGTTGCAGCCGTTGATGCCCGGCCTGGAGATCAGGCCGCTGATCACCGAGCTGCGGGAGCGCATGGCTGAGGAGCTGGACTACCGCGACGAGGCGGAACACCAGCGCACCTTCGCCACGGCCTTCGAGGGCGACGACAAGGTCAAGGTGCCCCGCGTCGTCGCCTCGGCGCCGAAGGCGATGGTCACCGAGTGGGTCACGGGCCGAAGATTCTCCGACGTCATCCGGGCCGGCACGCAGGCCGAGCGCGACCGAGCCGCCGTGCTGCTCTCGGAGTTCCATTACTCCGCGCCGGCGCGGGTTGGCCTGCTGCATGCCGATCCGCACCCTGGCAACTTCCAGATCCTCGACGACGGCAGGTTGATGGTCATCGATTTCGGCGCCGTCGCCCGGCTCCCGGACGGCCTGCCCCGTCCGCTCTCGGAGATGACCCGACTCGCACTGGAGAACCGTCCGGCCGACCTGATCCAACTGCTGCGGCGCGAGGATTTCGTGCTGCCCACATCCACCATGACCGGCGAGAACGCGCTCGCCTACCTGGCGCCGTTCGCCGAGCCGCTGCGCACGGAGACGTTCCGCTTCAACCGCACGTGGCTGCAAGGCCAGGCCGAGCGGGTGGGCGACCTGCGAAGCCCACAGTTCAACATCGGCCGCGAGCTGAACCTGCCACCCCAGTACCTGCTCGTGCACCGCGTCACGATGGGCACCCTCGGCGTACTCTGCCAGCTCGACGCGGACGTGCCGATGCGCGGAATCGTCCGGCACTGGCAACCGTGGATCTTCGACACCGGGGACGAGTCAGCCGGCCGCCATCAGGGCTGACCGGCGAGCGCCCGATGTCGGCAGGGTGGCTTTCCAGACAGTGAACGTCCGGAAAGCCACCCTCCTGACGTCCGGGACGAGCTAGCGTCCCGGACGGTTGGCGCCGCTCAGAGGGCGCCGACAGAACCACCCGTGGCGCGGACAACCCACGTTTCGGACGGTACCGAGCCGGCCGCAGCGCGGACGCGCGCGGCACGGCGGGCGGCGAACCCGGCTAGCTGGGCCCACCGCCGGCCCACGACGAAGCTGCGAGCCAGCCGATATCGGCGCGCGGCTTCCTCGGCTTCACGTTGTCGCAAGCGGGCCAGGGCTTCGTGGAACAACATGGGCATTGCCTCCCGGTCACGGACCGCAGACCGTGGGTCCTCGGACAGTGGGGCGAGCGGGGCGATCATCAGGTCAATCACGGGAATCGGTCTCCTCGGTCGACGGACCCCCGGGTGGGCGGGGGACAGATCCGTCATCGGGTTGACGGGTCAGGCACTGGCAGCGGCAAGCTCGCGGTCGCGAGCCAGATCAGCCTTGCTCGGACGGCCGCGAGGGCGTTTGCGCGCGATGACGGCTCCATGCTCGAAGATCTCGCCACCCCACACCCCCCACGGTTCCTGGCGGCGCACCGCACCGGCCAGGCACTCGGCCCGGATCGAGCATGCCGCGCAGAGCGTCTTCGCCCGCTCCAGCTCGGCAGGCGACTCGGCAAAGAACAGGTCGGCGTCGCCGGAGCGACAGGGCAGGTCGAGCCCGGCACGAGGTGCCGCGCCCAGCAGGGCGCCCAGGTCGGGGACGGCATCGCCGTCCAGCTGAGGAGACATGATCGCTCCGCCGTTCAACGAAACGGATCGCACTAGCACCGCACAACTCCTTGATCGAAAGATGTGTGAGTGAAGCGTCAGACGTGCTGCCGTGATACGGACAACACGCGGTGAGAGGGATGCAGGGACATGGACAACGCAAAGGGCCGCGGATCCCGGTGTGGGTCCGCGGCCCTGAAGTACGGCCGGTGCGTGTTGCGCCTACCCAGGAGGGCGCTTCACTGCGGACACACGTGTGCTGTTGTCGATGGAGAGGAACCCGTCAAGGCTGATGACAGGGACGCACTGCCGGCGGACGACGGTCGACGGACGCTGCTTCCAGTTCCAGCAGCCCACGTACGTCGCCACGAACCCGTCAGGCAAACAGGTGCCGTGGATCGGGGCAAGCGTCATGTTCGTGATCATGCCGGCACCCCCTCTCGAGGCTCACATTGACGGACGGGCTGAAGTGTTGAGTCCGTTAGTCATGAAGGCTAGAAGCACCCCGGCGGGCGCACAACCTATTTATCGAAACGTCCTACCCCGGTCCGGACTGCTCGGGCTCGGCCACGAGCGCCAGCACCGCCTGGCCGTACCGGTCGAGCTTGCGGGCGCCGATCCCGGGGATCGCCACCAGCGCAGCCGGGCCGGTCGGGCGTTGCTCGGCGATCTCGGTGAGCGTGGCGTCGGTGAACACGACGAACGCCGGTACCTGCTGCTCCTGGGACTCCGCGGTGCGCCACGCCTTGAGCCGGTCCAGCAGCTCGACGTCCACCCCCGACGGACACTCCGAGCACCGGCGCAGTTTCCTGGGGTCAGCGCCGATGAGTGGGGATCCGCAGACGCGGCAACGCGGCTTCGTAGCACCGGAGCAAGCGCCCGCTTGCCCGCCCGCCCGGATGCGCGACGCGGGATGGCGGTTGGGGATCAGCTCGTCCAGGAACCGGCTGCGGCGCCGGTGCCGGCGCCCGCCGGGCTGTCGTGACAACGCCCAGGACAGTGCCAATCTCCGGCGGGCACGGGTGATGCCGACGTAGAGCAGCCGGCGCTCCTCCTCGATGGCCTCGTCGTCGCCGTCGGCGTGCTGGATGGGCAGCGTGCCGTCCGCGAGCCCGACCAGGAACACGACGTCCCACTCCAGGCCCTTAGCCGCGTGCAGTGAGGCCAGGGTGACGCCCTGCACGGTGGGCGGGTGGGACGCGTCGGCGCGGACGCCGAGCTCGGCGGCGAACCGGCGCAGGTCGGCCTGCGGCTCGACGGCGACGAGCTCCTCGGCGAGCTCGACCAGCGCGAGCAACGACTCCCACTGGGCACGCTGGGCGGCTCCACCGGGCGGCTCCGGGGTGAGCCCGACGGGCGCGAGCACGGCCCGCACGGCGTCGACCAGCGGTTCGTCCGGAGCGGGCGGGGCACTGGCTGAGCCGACGCGCAGTGCTGATGGCCGCTCCACGGACGCTCCGCGGAGGGCGGTCATCGCCCGGCGCACCTCGGGCCGGGAGAAGAACCGCTCACCACCGCGCACCTGGTAGGGGATCCCGACCTCGGTGAGCGCCTGCTCGTAGACCTCGGACTGGGCGTTGATCCGGAACAGCACCGCGATCTCACCGGCCGGGGTGCCCTCGGCGACGAACCGCTTGATCCGTGCGGCGACCGCCGTGGCCTCGGCCGACTCGTCGTCATGTTCGGAGAAATCCGGCTCCGGACCCGGCGGGAGCTGCCCGACCAGCTGCAACCGGGTGCCGGCGACCCGGCCGCGAGCGGCACCGATGAGTGTGTTGGCGGCGGACACGACCTGCGGTGTCGATCGGTAGTCGCGGTGCAGCCGCACCACGACGGCCTCGGGGAAGCGCCGGGAGAAGCCCAGCAGGTAGCGCGGGGTGGCGCCGGCGAAGGTGTAGATCGTCTGGTTGGCGTCGCCGACGACGGTGAGGTCGTCGCGCTCTCCGAGCCAGGCGTCGAGCACCCGCTGCTGCAACGCCGTGACGTCCTGGTACTCGTCGACCACGAAGCAGCGGTAGCGGTCGCGGAACTCGTCGGCGACTGCGCGATTCTCCTCGAGCGCGCCCGCGGTGTGCAGCAGCAGGTCGTCGAAGTCGAGCAGCTCGGCGCGGTTCTTCAGCTCCTCGTAGCCCGCGTAGACCGCAGCGACCTGCTCGGCCGGTCCGGGGATGTCGCGGCGCAGCCTGGCCACCGCTGCCGGATAGTCGGCGGGGGTGAGGAGGCTGGCCTTGGCCCACTCGATCTCCCCGGCGAGGTCACGCAGCGAGGCGGCGTCGGTGCCGGCCTTCGCCCGCGCCGCCGCCGGGCCGACGATGCGGAGCTTGCCCTCCAGCAGCTGCCACTGGTCACCCCCGACCACCCGCGGCCAGAAGTAGCGCAGCTGCCGCAGCGCGGCAGCGTGGAAGGTGCGAGCCTGCACGCCGGTGGCGCCCAGTGCGCGCAGCCGGGTGCGCATCTCCCCCGCCGCGCGGGCGGTGAACGTGACCGCGAGAACCTGACCCGGGGCGACGTGACCGGTGCGCACGAGGTGGGCGATGCGTTGGGTGATGGTGCGGGTCTTGCCGGTGCCCGCCCCGGCGAGCACGCAGACCGGGCCGCGGGGGGCGGTGACGGCAGCCCGTTGCTCGTCGTCCAGGGCGTCGAGGAGTAGCGCGGTCACGGGGCCATCCTGGCACCTCGCCCGCGCAGGGCTGTACGCCAGCGCCTCACCGGGACTTGCGACGGGGTCGTTGCTGCTGTGCGCGGGGGAAGATCTCGGCGCCGGCCGTGGTTGACAGTCGTATGGCTCAGGTGACGATCTACTCGACCACATGGTGCGGCTACTGCCGCCGGCTCACGATGCAGATGGACCAGGCGGGAATCGACTACCGTGAGATCGACATCGAGCGCGACCCCGATGCGGCCCACTTCGTTGAGGGCGTCAACGGGGGCAACCAGACGGTGCCGGTCGTGCGGTTCCCCGACGACTCGACCGCGACCAATCCCTCACTGACCCAGGTGCAGGCGAAGCTGGCCGCGGCCGCATAGCGACTCCAGGCCAAGCTGTCTTCGGCTTCCGCTGGCTGCGCAGGGCGAGCGACGTCCGAGGTGCTCGGGCTCCTCCGGCGATTCGAGGAGTCCGGCCGCGGCGAGGGCCGAGTCCGATACCGGGTTCGGCCGCTGCAACCATGGACACCATGTCACGGGGCCCGCGTGGGAAAGCACGACTCTCAGTTGTCGGTGACGGCCAGCCAGCTGGCGGCGTACCAGAAGTCGCAACGCTCCTGGAGCAGCTGCGCGCGGCCGGCGCACCACCGGAGATCCTCGACGCCGTGAGTAACGCGCCCGATCTCGACGTTGCCCTGGAACGGCTGAAGTCGGCTGGCCTGGTGCCTTCGCCCGAAGAAGCGCTTACCACCATGCTGGACGAATGGCGCCCACTGCTACGGCGAGGTGCCGATGCGCTCAGCGCCGAGCTCATCGGCATCGAGTTCCTTGCGGCCTTGCGCTCGACCATGTCGAACGAGGTGAAGCTCGCCGACGTACTCGGCACCCTGATCATCTTGGCCGAGAGCAGTGGACGCCCCGAAGCGCTGGCGATGCTTCGCGTGCTGGCCCTGATCGGCAACGGCGACACCCGCCGAGCCGCGGCGGCCGGCGCGGACCGGATGGTCGCGTCCGGGCTCAAGGACCGGCCGTGGGTGCGGGGGTTGGGTAATCCCACCGTCGTGCAGGCGTTCAGCTACTCCTATCCGCTCGGGATGCAGACGTCGGTGATCGTCGAGTTCCGGTATGGCCGTCGCTCACATTTCGTTGCCGTGCTGATCGACTATGGCCTCGGTGGTGGGGTGAAGGACTGCTTCTTCGGCGATGACCCGTCTGCGGCTCGCTCGCAGTACCAGCTCATTGCCCACATGAGCGGTGCGGTGGTCCGGGACATCCCGATCCCCGAAGCCGCCGAGATCCTGGAGCGCGCGCTCGCCGCCGACCTGTGTCCCGTGGAACCCGACCAGATCGAGGACGTGGACTCCTACCTGGACCTGGTGGACCAGCGCGTCTCGCTGCTCCGGGCGGCGCCCGGAGCACCACGGACCCGGACTTCCACGGTGCACCGAGTGAAAGTCACCCTGGCGGGGTCGAAGCCCCCGATCTGGCGCCGGCTGGAAGTTCCGTCGACGGCCACGCTGGAGCAGCTCCATCTGGATATCCAGGCGGCGTTCGGTTGGGCCGGCTACCACATGTGGTCGTTCTCCACCGAGCACGCCGAGTTCGGAATATCTGACCCGGAACTCGATGTCGACGACGCTTCCGCGACAACGCTGCACCACATCGCCCCGCGCGCCGGTGACCGATTGCTGTATACCTATGACTTCGGTGACGGCTGGGAACACCGCATTCTCGTCGAGGCCGTTTCCGCTGCGGAGCCCGATGTCCACTACCCGCGGTGTCTGACCGGTCGTCGGGCCTGCCCGCCCGAGGACAGTGGCGGCATGTGGGGGTATCTGGATCTGCTGGACATCCTGGACGATCCCGGTCATCCGGAGCACGCCGAGCGGTTGGAATGGCTCGGGCTCGAGTCGGCGGATCAATTCGACCCGGCGGCGTTCGACCTGGGCGAGATCAACGCGACCCTCGCGCAACGCGCCCGCAGCTGACTCGGACTCGACGGCTACGGTACGCTGCTGACGGCAGCGCACGATGCTCGCGACGTCAATCTGGCAGCGTTCGCGCTGTGTAGTATGAGTGTTTCAGCAGGGTGGCTACGTAAGACACCGGTTGTTATCGACACAGCAGCAGCGATCCGAGGTCTCATCGACAAGGTGAACGACCCGCAGCTACAAGCCCAAGCCAGGGAGAGGATTGCTTACGCTTACGCGGTTGATGGCCAGTATAACGCTTGCATGGCGAGCGTCGAAGACGCCAAGAAAAGCTTGTCGATGTCAACCCCAACCGACCGTTCAGAATCGCTGGCATACTTTTTCAATGAGGGTTGGATCGCCAGCGGGGAGAGTAGCTGCCTATCGCGCCTGGATCGCCCTCAGGAAGCGGTCGTTCGCGCCGGCGAAGGGCTGAAACTCTCCGACAAATCCCATGTTGATGGTTATGCCTACGCCGGGCTCAGGCTCAGTGCTGCACATCTACAGTGCCGCGAGGTAGAGGAATCAGCACGGGTTCTCAGCAGCGTTGCTGAACTCACAGCCCGCAACCGCTCAGGACGGTTGGTGCAGGAGGTTCTGGCGACACGCAGCCAGATGACGTCGTGGGATACGGTCAATGCCGTCAAGACGCTTGATGAGAAGTTGGTATCTCACGCATTAGTGTGAACAAGAGAACCCCCCGTCGCGCTACGTCAGTAACCTCTCCTGACCGAAGACCGGATCCGAGCCGGTCCCCGTGGCGGGACAACCGGAGGTGGGCGCGGCTCAGCCCACCTCCACCCACGCCTCCAGCATCACCCTGGCGATCGAGACCTTTCCGGGCAGCAGCACCAGCCGCTCCCCCGGCTCGACCTGCCCGCCCCAGTCGCCGCGGGTCAGCGCTGCTCGCAGCTCAGCACGCGTCAACCACATCGCCTCGGCGATCTCCCCGTCGGCTGGGAGCAGCGGCACCGACGGGTCGGCGACCGCGTGGAAACCCACCATCAGCGAGCGCGGGAAGGGCCAGGCCTGGCTGCCCAGGTATCGGATGTCCCGCACCTGGGCACCGGTCTCCTCGTCGATCTCGCGCAACACACAAGCCTCGAGCGACTCCCCCGACTCCACGAAACCGGCCTGCACCGAGAACCGGCCCTCCGGCCACTCGACGTTGCGGCTCAACAGCACCTGGTCGGCGCCGTCGTGCACCAGGCAGATGACGGCGGGGTCGGTGCGTGGGTAGTCCTCATGCCCGGCCGCCTCGCAGACCCGGTGCCAGCCCGCGTGCTCGACGTGCATCAACGACCCATCGCGTCCACAGAACAGCGCCGACTCGTGCCAGTTCAGCACGGCGACCGCAGCGGTGAGCAGGCCCGCCCCGAGGGCGTCGAGGGCGGCGCCGACCATCCGGAGATCGGCCCACTCCGCGGGATCGTCACCGGCCACCAGGTCCGGACACCCGCGGACCGCCCAGTACGCCACGCCGTCGGCCTCCCCGAGCAGAACCGCGCCGGCCATCGGCGCATCCCCCGTGGCCGGTCGGGGACGCAGCCGGGCTCCGGAGCCGTGCGCGAGGCCCCAAGTGCCGGCGTCACCGGTGCGGAAGCAGTCGCCGGGCTGCTCCCGCCACTGCACCGGCGTGCGCCCCTCGGCATCGACGACGACGAGCTGCGCGGTGGACCAGCAGGCGAGCTGGCGAGCGGTGTCGGTCCGCAGCGGCTCGTCTCGGCGTACGGCCGAGCGGGAGAGCACCGGCGTGCCAAGCAGGGTGAAGTCGGTGCCGAGGTGCAGCGTCACTGCTTCACTCGCAAGCTCGTTCACGGCCCGGTGATCCCGCCGAGCGCTCGCAGCCCCGCACCGATCACCTCGGCGTCGCCGATCACCACCCCGGTGAACGCCGTGGGCGCGAAGAACTCCAGCGCCACCGCGGCCACCTGCTCGACCGTGACCGCCTCCAGCCGGGCCGGGCGCGCGCGCAGCCAGTCGACGTCGAGGCCGTCGGCAGCCAGCGCCGCCAGCGTGGACGCCAGCCCGCCCTGGCTGTCCAGGGAGATCAACAGTGAGCCCACGGCGTAGCGCCGGGCCGCCTCGACCTCCTCGGCGGTGGGTGGCACCGCGGTCAGCCGGCCCAGCTCGTAGCGGGTCTCCAGCAGGGCGGCGGCGGTGACATCGCTGGCCACATCGGTCTCCACGCCCAGCACCGCGCCGCCCGGAACGAACTCGACCCCGGAGTGCGCCCCGTAGGTATAGCCCTTGTCCTCGCGGATGTTCTCCATCCAGCGCGAGGAGAAATACCCACCGAAGACCAGGTTGGTCAGCTGGAATGCGGCGTAGCGCGGGTCGTCGCGGCGCAACGCCGGCGCGGACAGCCGCAGCTGCGACTGCACGGAACCCGGGCGGTGCACGAGCAGCAGGTCACCGGGGGTGACCGGCGGCGGCGCCGGGAGCTCCCGGGCGGATTCGTCAGCGACCCAACCGACGAGCACCGCGTCGACCTGGGCGATCGCCTCCGCCGGGTGGATGTCCCCGACGAGGGTCAGGATGGCCCCGCGGGGCACCAGCGCGGCGGCCTGCAAGGCCCGCAGATCAGCCGCGGTGACGGCGACGACCTCCGCCTCCGCGGGCATCTCGCGGGCGATCGGGTGGTCGCCGAACCGCCTGCGCTGCGACGCCTCCCGCGCGATCGTGCGCGGCTGCGCCCGAGCAACGACAATCCGCTCCACCAGCCGTTCGCGCTCCCTGGCCACCTCGGCGTCGGGGTGCGTGGCGCCGGTGAGCACGTCGGCGAGCACCTCCAGGACGACGGGCAGCCCGCCGGCCAGCCCGGAGCCACTCACCATGAGCTGCTCCGGGTCGACGCTCACCCCCAGATCAGCCCCGACCGCGGCGAGCTCGTCGTCGATCGTCACCCGGTCACGCTTGCCGGTGCCGGTGAGCAGCGTGGCGGTCAGCAGCTCGGCGACGGCCACGTGGGCAGGGTCAGCGACAGCGCCGCCGCCGGCGAAGGGCACCCGGAGCCGCAGCTCGACCATCGGAACGCCGGGACGGTGCGCAGCGAGCACCCGCAGACCGGTGCCGAGCGTGGCTTGCTCGACATCCGGCAGCGGGACGTCGCGGGTTGCCCCGAGCGGCGGCAGCGGCCGTGGGCCGGCTGCGGTCCGGCCGATCTCCTCTGCGCTGCGGTGAGTGCCGGTACGCGGCGGGCGGGGGGTCACTGCGCCGGTCATGCCCGCTCCGCATCGCGCGCAGTGTCAGCAGCGTCAACGGAGCGCGTATCCGCACCGCTCGGTTCCAGAAGTAACACTCCGCGCCCGGCCGAGCGCAGCGCACCCGCGGCAGCCCGCACCTGCTCGGGTGTCACCGCGGCCAGGCGTCCGGACAGCTCGACGGCGATCTCCGCGCGGCCGTAGAGCAGCTCGCGTGCCCCCAGGCCGAGCATCCGGTACACCACCCGGTCGTCCTCGTGGTGCAGCGCCGCCGACCACCGTGCCACCTGGCGGGCCAGCTCATCGGAGCTCGGGCCCTGATCGGCGAGCTTGTCGAGCTCCTCGTCGACGGCCGCGAGGACCCGGTCGGGATCCACGGTGACGGGATGCACGGCGGTGATCGTGAAGGTGTCGGGGTCGCGGGCGTCCAGCGGGCCCATCAGCCCCGCGCTCGCCGAGATATCGGTGACCAGCCCGTCCGCGTGCACGAGACGGCGCTGCAACCGGGCCGCCTCGCCGTCGCCGAGCACCGACGCGAGAAGCGCATGTCCGAGGTATCCGTCCAGATCAGTGCCGGGGTCGGGCATCCGGAAACCGAGTGCCAGGGCGGGCAACGGGGCGAGCGCGTCGGCCACGCAGTGGCGCCGCTCAGTCTGCGGCACCGGCTCGGCGAAGGAGGGGCGGATGGGCGTCGGACGGACCGGGATGTCGCCGAAATGCTTCTCGACGAGCGCGAACGCCATGTCAACGTCGACGTAGCCGGCCACGGTGACCTGGGCGTTGCCCGGGGCGTAGTAGGTGTCGAAGAACGCCGCGGCGTCGTCGAGGCCCGCCTGCTCCAGCTCGGAGAAGTCGCCGTAGCCGTTATGGGCGTTGGGAAAGGTGTCGTAGAGCACCGGCGGCAGCAGGATCCAGGGGAACCCGCCGTAGGGCCGGTTCAGCACGTTGAGCCGGATCTCCTCCTTGACCACGTCCACCTGGTTGCGCAGGTTCTCCATGGTGAGCTTCGGCGCGCGCAGCCGGTCGGCCTCCAGGAACAGCGCCCGTTCCAGCGCGGCGGCGGGCAGCACCTGGAAGTAGTCGGTGTAGTCCTGGTGGGTGGAACCGTTGAACACCCCGCCCGAACCCTGGACGTGGCGGAAGTGCGCCAGCTTCTCCAGGCTCTCGCTGCCCTGGAACATGAGGTGTTCGAACAGGTGCGCGAACCCGGTGCGGCCCTCGGGCTCGGACCGGAAGCCGACGTCGACGTGTACTGCGACCCCGACGACGGGCGTGGTGGGATCCGGGACGAGCAGTACTCGGAGCCCGTTGGGCAGCGTCGCCCGGTGGAGCTCGACTGCGGGAAGTTCGATGGTGGCCAGCACGCCACCGACCCTAACCGGCCCGTACTCCGGCCCATTCAGGAGCGGTCGCGGTGACGGGCAGGACGCTCGGCGACATCAGCCCGGCGCGCAGTCGGCCAAGCCGCAGGCTGACCGTCATCCGGTGCCACCGCCCCGGCGACGCCCGTCCCCCTCGCTCTGGCGCGCGGCCTCCGCCGCGATCACTGCCAGACGGCACGGCCAGACCGGCGCCGCCCAGGACGGCCCGCTGCAGGCCCGGCAGTGCCCGCCGGAGTCGGCGACGTGGTCGGCACGCAGCCGCTGCCACGCTCCGGGGCCCTGGCCGGCGAGCAGTGCCGCGGCCATCAGGAGTGGATCGCGCTCCGCTCACCGGGAGTGCCTGCGGGTCGCCCGCCCGCCGTAGCGCAGCAGGACCCAACGGCGAGTCGGCCCCGCGGCCGGCCCGGTGGCGTGGCGCGGTGGAACGGCCGAGGCGAGGTGGTGGGGGGCACACCCCGCCTCGGCCGAGTTCGACGGGTTCGCCGCACATCGGCAGGCGACGTTGCGGGAGGCAAGGGGTTCGGTCATGATCCGGCTCTCCATCAGTGCGCGTAACAGGCGGATACGGTGAGACATGAGGACTGTCGTGGACACTACCATGATACGTATCGTGACGGTAGGTTCGTCTTGATTTCTGGCCACGCGTCGCCGCTGCGCTGGTTGATCGGCACCGAGCTGGCCCGGTACCGCAACGAGGCCCGCCTGACCATGACCGAGGCCAGCGCGCGTACCGGCATCACCAAGCCGAAGCTCGGTCACCTGGAGACCGGGCGCCAGCAGCAGGACCCCGACGACATCGCGCTCCTGCTCACCGCGTACGGGGCGGAGCAGCGCGACATCGACCGGCTGACCTCGCTTACCGGCCGGGCCGACGAGGCCACCTGGTGGGCACCGTGGGCACGGGTGGTGCCGGACTGGCTCAAGACCTTCGTCGGCCTGGAGGGCTTGGCCGAGCGGGAGTTCGTCTTCGAGCCGACGATCATCCCTGGTCTGCTGCAAACCCAGGAATACGCCGCGGCCGTCACCGCAGGCTCCCCCCGGGTGCGGGTCGATCACGGCGAACGGTTCGTCGGGTTCCGGATGGCCAGGACCCAACGGCTCACCGACCCGGAACGGCCGCTGCATCTGCACGCCGTCCTCACCGAGGGCGCGCTGCGACTCGCCGTCGGCACTCCCGAGCTGCGCCGGGCCCAGCTACGGCATCTGGTGGCGATGGCGGAGCTGCCCACGGTCACCCTGCAGGTGGTGCGCCCGGAGGACGGCCTGCACGCCGGCATGAACGGCCAGTTCGTGCTGCTCGACTTCGAGTCGGTGCGCTCCATCGGCTACGTCGAACTGCATGACGGCGCGGTCTACCTTCAAGACCCTGACCAGGTGCGCACGTATACCATGGTGGTCGAAAGTCTGCAGCGGGTCGCCCTCGGCCCCGAGCAGTCCGTCGCCCTGATCCAATCGATGCTCGCGCAGTGAACGCAGGAGGCACACCATGGCCGCCGACCAGCCCGTGGTGCAATGGCGCACCAGCAGCTTTAGTAGTCACAACGGCACCTGCGTCCAGGTCGCGGCTGTCCCGGACGGCCGGGTGGCCGTCCGGGACAGCAAGGCCCCCGACGCCGCAACCCTCGTGTTCACCCGCGCCGAGATGCGCGCCTGGGTGCAGGGTGCACAGGCCGGCGAGTTCGACGACCTGACCTGATCGCAAGCCGGGCGTCTCCTCGACCTGCTCGCCGCGCTCCGACAGCTCACCCCGGCCAGCCGCGGGGTCGACGTGCTCTCACCCGCGTTGCGCAGCCAGGCGGCTCGAGCAGGCGAAGATCCGTCAGCCGATATCGGCCGGTGATGGGGAATGCCCAGCAGGCCCGGCCCGCGATCATGCCCAGTGCCACCCTTCCCTGAAGCCGGTACCGGCTCGTCGTTCACCACCATGGCCGATCACTGCACGTCACGCCTCCGTCGCTCGGACGAGTCATCGTTCCGAATCTTTGCGATAATCGCAAGATACCTGCTAGCGTCATAGTCATGCTCAGCACCTCCGACCGTGTGCGCAACCTGATCAGGGAGTCCGGGCTGACCCAACACGACTTCGCGCTGCGAATCGGGCTCGACGACTCGAAGCTGTCGAAGGCCCTCGGCGGCAGCCGGCGCTTCTCGTCGCTGGACCTCGCCCGCATCGCGGACCTGTGCCGGGTCACCGTCGACTGGCTGATCACCGGCGACGAGCCCCCGCTCGCCCTCGCGGCGCGCACCACGGGGGGCAGCGCCGGCACCGCGATCCACGAGGCACGACGGCTCGCCACAATGCGCTCGGACCTGGCCGAACTCGGCTTTCCCCAACCCTGGCGGCCACCCGTGACCGACCTCGGAGCAGGCGGATGGGCCGAACAGGGCACCCGGCTCGCCGAGGCTGCGTTGGCACAGGTCGAACGGTTCGACGGACCGGCGGAGCAGGGAAACCTAGCCCATCTCGTGGAGGCCGTATTCGGTGCCGACGTGGCCGTCCTCGACCTCGGAAGCGGTTTCGACGGACTGGCGACGTCGTCGGAGGAGGTCAAGCTGATCGTGCTGGCCACCTCGCCGGTGCCGGCCCGGCAGCGTTTCACGCTCGCCCACGAGCTGGGCCACCTACTCGCCGGCGACGACCAGGGCGTCCACCTCGACGAGGACGTCTTCGACAAGGCGCAGGCGAGGAACCCGAGCGAGATGCGGGCCAACTCCTTCGCCGCCTCCTTCCTCATGCCGCAGGAGGCACTTCGGGCCGCCGTCGGCACGACCGGCCTGACCGAGCAGAGCTTCGCTGCGCTGGCGTGCGACCTGGTCGTCACGCCGTCGACCCTCGCGTACCGGTTGAAAGCCCTCCGACTGATAGACGCGGGCACCTGTGATCGATTCCAAGTCCTCACCGGACGCAGGGCGGCATCTATGGCGGGTCGCGGCGCGGAGTTCGCACAGCGCGTCACCGAGGCAAGCAGGCCACGTCCTCCAGGTCTGCTCGCCCGGGACGCCTACAGCGCACACGACGTGGGCGCGACGACGCTGCGCCCATACGCCAACTTGCTCGGTGTCGACGTCGACAAACTCAGGAGCGCGCTCGACGTCGAGACCGGGGCGTCCGACGCCTCGTGAGCACGATTCTGTTCCCCGACAACACAGTGCTGTGCAACTTCGCCGCTGTGGACCGGCTCGACCTGCTGCGGATCGTTCTGAACGGACGGGGGCGCTGGACCGCGGCCGTGGCCTACGAGGCGTCCAAGTCGGCACGGTTCCTGCCGGCCCTCGCCAGCATCACGACCGAAGGCTGGCTGGATGAACCTATCGAGATCACCGCCGAACCCGACATCCGGCAGGTCAACCGGGTCCGCCGGGCCGTCTTCGGCGGTACGGATGACGAGCCACTCAAGCACCTCGGTGAGGCCGAGACTTGCTTCGTGATCAAGGAATGGAAGGCGTTCGACGGTTCGTGGTGGATCTCCGACGACCGCGAGGCCTTGAGGTACGCCCGCTTCCAGAGCATCACGACCTACGAGACGATCGACCTCATGAGCATGGCGGTCGCGAACGGTGACATCACAGAGCAGCAGGCCTTCGACCTCATGGCCCGCATGGGCAACGAGGGTCGATCACTGCGGCTTCCCCGGTCGGCGTCCGACCTCAGGCGATAGCCGAGCCCGATCGTGGTCGCACTTGTCGAGGCGTGATCTCGGGCTGCTTGGCCTGAGCGCGCAGCCTACCGGAACACGGCCGACGACACCGTGACCTGCTTGGATGTCGAATTCTGTCGGTTGGTCGTGTCACCCTGACTTTTGGGGGTGACCGCAGCGGACATGGCTCGCATCCCGGTGAGCAACCTCCGGGTTCCGCGGGCTGAGTTCGTCGCGCTCTGGGCCGCCGCCGAGCGGCTCGACGAGGAGCAGCGCGCCTGGGTGCAGGGCGCGCAGGCTGGCGAGTTCGACGACCTGACCTGAGCGCGAGCCGGTCGCCTCGTCGGCGCACCCCGTACCTCCGTCGCTCGACCAACCGGCCGACCCCGCCCGCGTCGATCGGTACCGGATGGGGACCGCCCTAACCGGTGCGCGCTCCGGCCCGCTGAAGAACGGTCGCGGTGACCGGCAGGGCGCTGGGCAACATCAGCGCTGCGAGCAGCCAGCCGACCAGGGCGGTGACGACCGGCATGCCCGTCCACAGCTCGGTGACCGCCGGGAGCCGGCCCACCACCGCCGCCGCAACCCCCAGGTAGAGCGACCAGGTCAGCAGGGGGGCCGCCGCGGCGAAGACCCAGAACGCGGTGCGGCGCTCGGCGGTGGGTTGCAGCCGGCGCGCCAGCAGGTCGACCCCGACACCGGCCGCGACGATCGTGAGCGGGATGTCCAGCACCTCGAAACCGGTGAGCGTGGCGGAGATCGCCGCCGCCGAGGAGTACCCGATCGTCGCGGCGCCGAACGGGAGGTGCCAGCGGCGGGCGAGCAGCAGCAGCGGGGCGAGCAGCACGATGGTGGTCACGACGATCCGGCCCGCGAGCAGGTCCGCGTCCTCACCTTCGGGAGTGGAGAAGATCTCCACGATGGCGTTCGGTCCGAAGAACAGCGCGTTCCCGTAGCTGAGGAACAGCAGGATCAAACTGCCGGCGAAAGACAGCGCGACCACCGCGGGGAGCAGCGCCCGCAGCGACGGGCGGGACCCCAGGCCGGGGTCGGACCACGCCGACCGCAGCGGGCTCGTCACGATGACGACCATCGACGCGATCAGCCCGAGGTGGCTGGGGCTGAAGAAGATGTCGGTGCCCGTCTCGATGCCCAGCACGGTGTGCCACAGCAGGTCGACCGCGCCGGACAGGGCGAACACCGGCAGCGCGACCATTGTCATGCCATAACCGACGGGAACGGCCGCGAGACCTTGCCGTCCCGTCTCGACATTGCGCCACACCGTCCACAGCGCCCAACCACCGGTCGCGGCGAACCCGCTGTAGAACACCGCGTGCCACGGGGTGAAGAACGTTTCCAGCTCCGGGACCGTGGAGTGCGCGAAGGCGTCGAGGAACAGGCCCAGGACGAACCAGACCGACACCGCCGTCATCACGACGTCGGTGCGTCGGGACGCGCGCGGGCGTGGCTCACCGGAACTCTGGAGCATCTCCACACCCGCAGCGTCGCAGGAAAAGCCGGGCGGCGATATCGGTTTTGTCCACTATGGGGGACCCTGTTGGCCAATTTTGGTTCACGCGGCACTGGTGAGGATTTGTCTGGATCCCGGCGTCGCAACGAATGGCACTTTCGTCCGTTAGGTGTGGACGAAAGTGCCGTTCGTTGCGTTCTGAGCGACCGGCGACCAGAGGAAGGCCAACCGCAGACGGAATCACGCCGTCACAGAAGATCAACAGTGTGGATGTCGACAGCCGTATCGCAGATTAACCAACAGGGTCTATGGAGCCGGCGGGAGCACGACGAACTGGCGCAGGCCCAGGTCGAGGTAGGTGACCGGCCCGCGCGGGCCCGGGGTGTGGTCGACGTTGATGCCCGTCTCGGGCAGGCCGAGCAGCTTGTAGCCGTCGAGCAGGCGCGTCGTGGCGTTCCAGAACACACCGGTGCCGGTGTAGGCGTCGATGAACGCGGTGGCGGCGGCCTCGTCGACGGCGCAGACGGTGGCGGCGAGGCCGGAGGTCTCCCGGCTCGCGGTCGTCGCGGCATCCACCGGACCGTCGACGGGCGCGACCGTTACGTGCGCCTCGGCACCGGGGTCCAGCGCCCATTCGTGGCCGAGGCGGTGGGGGTGCGGGGGCAGGCTCGGGGTGATCCCGCGTTCGCGCAACGCACGCTCTGCGACGGGCCAGAGCCGGTCGTGGGCGGGACGGTCGATCAGCAGGAGGTTGAGCCGGTTGCAGACGCCCAGGCGGTCGGTGCTGTCATGAACGAGCCGTTCGACGGTGGTCTCGTCGGCGCTGGCGTCGAGGTAGAGCACGCCGCCGCCGTCGGCATGGGCGAGCACCCGGGTGCCGGCCGCCGCGCCCAGGGCCGAGAGTCTGCGGGTCACCTCGCCGCTGCCGCGAACCACGACCAACGGCACCAGATCGGGCAGCCCGACCAGCGCCTCGGCGCCCGCGTGTCCTGGCGTGGGCACGAGTTGCACGGCGCCGGCCGGAATGCCGTGCCGTTCCAGCGCAGGAACGATCACGAGGTCGACGAGCGCGCGGGCGGACCCCAGCGCCGCCGAACCGGTGCGCAACACCGCCGCCGACCGTGCCTTGAGCACCTGTGAGGCGACGTCGACAGTGACATTGGGGCGGGCCTCGAACACCGCGCCGATGACACCGACCGGGACGCGCCGCTCGAACACCCGCTCGCCGGTGGGCAGCGTGCGCACCTCACGCTGCGACGGCGGCTCGGGGGTGGCGGCCAGGACGTCGAGCTGGTCGGCCATGTCGGCGAGGCGCTCGGGGCTCAGGCGCAACCGGTCGAGCAGGCCGGACGCCATGCCGCCCTGCTCGGCCGCCTCGACATCGGCGGCGTTCGCGGCGAGCAGGTCGTCGGTACGTTCGCGCAGCAGGGCCGCGGCGGCGCGGAGGGCGGCGTCGATCGCCGCGACGCCGGCGGCGCGGACTCCCGGGGCGGCGGCGGCGGCACGCAGGGCGGCGGCGCGGACGGCCTCGGCGTCGGTCAGGGACGGGGCGTCGGTCAGGGATCTGGCGTCGATGCTGGGGCTCACGGCGAACAGGGTGCCACGCCTGGTCCTGTGCTCTGCTTACCCATGGGGCTTACCCAGGGATAATCACGCCCGGAACGGTATGAACGGCACGGCCAGGGACAACTCTGCCCACATCTGGTCCCCGCCCGTCACCGGGAGCTTGAGCCTCTCGGCCACGGCAAGGCACAGTCCGTCGCCCAGCGACAGGGACGCGTCCCGCTCGCCGTGCCGTCCGGCCCGCGAGCCGGCGATCAGATCCATCGCGCGCGGCACGTCGGCTGCCGTCATCGGCTCCACGGCAACTCCCATCCTTTGCCGATGGTTGCCGCCCCACACTCGTTCAGCACCCACGCCAACAGGGCGGACGCGTCCAGGACGACCCGACGGCTGGGATTCACAGCCCGAGGGCATGCAGGAGCGCGGCACCGACCTCGTCGTCACGCGCCACGCCAGGTGGCGGGGCCGCCCGCCGGGCTGCCGCAGTGTCTGCGGCTCGACGGTCCCCTTCCCTCAGCTTGCGGATGTCGGCGACCGAGTCCGCGCCGTCGCTGGCAGCGGGGGCGGCTTCCCACACCCGACGCTGGACAGCCTCAGGAGTCTCCAGCACGATTCGTCCTGCCCCATCAGCGCTGGCCACCAGCGTCTGACCGACGTCGACGCCTGCGTCGTGACGGACCTGTGCGGGAATGACCAGGCGACCTTTGGCACCCAGCTCGACAGAAGTCAATGCTCCTCTAATGACACAGACCTTCCAGTGGAGTTTCGCACTTTTTGGTGCCCTGGTCTTGGTGCGGCCTGACCAGGTCTTGATCGGCTGATCTTGTTCTTTGCTCGGCGTGTCGGCGTGACTTTAGTCCGGCTATCTGTCACTGATA
>Ga0136617_10000854_pt1 | contig 26511 bp, 21 predicted proteins | sample AntDrymUQ3222106_2_FD_129672 | JGI IMG/M metagenome (GOLD analysis project Ga0136617, IMG submission 129672) | Polar desert sand microbial communities from Dry Valleys, Antarctica - metaG UQ322 (21.06) | ecosystem: Environmental > Terrestrial > Soil > Desert | place: Antarctica: Dry Valley...
TAGCGAGAATCAATCCCACGACGACGGCCGCGACAACGATGATGCGCCTCTGCCGCTTTTTCTTTGCGACACCCGCGCGGGGCACGTCCATCGAGTTACTCGGCTGCGTGAATCCGCTGGGTCGCACGATGGTATTATCTTCTTTTTTTAGACCTTGTTGCATTGCGTTCGCACTTCCCGGTTATGAAATCCCGTTGAACAGATGAAACAAACCGTAAATCGCCTGGATCACCGGTACGGCTACCGTCACTACGATCAGACCGAAAAAGACGGCTTCGCTGGCAAAGTGGCTACGCGCTTCGTTCCTGAAGTAATCCTTGCTGATACCACGAAACGAAGGGAAACCCTTCCCCGGGGAGCCGTAAAAATCACCCGCCGAGCCCGCTTGAAAGCAAAAGTCGGTCAAAGGGGCGGGCGCTTTACGGAAGTTCGCGAACGAATCGCGGCGCTGCCGGAGTTCAGGGGTTTGAAAAGTGGGTTTCATGAGCTGTCCGTCCTTGAGATGCAATCCGCATCGTATTTGGATTCAAAAGTTTTGGATTGTCCGGCGTCCCTATTGCAATGCCCGTGCCATGTGTTTGAACATAGTCACAAGATGCCGCTTTCCAATTGTTTAGGCCGACGACATCGGGACCTGTTTGTTGAAACCAGCGCCGGTTGTGGGATTTCACCGTCCCGCGGATGGGACGCGCTCGCATGCTCTTGTAGCCACGTGCCCTGTGGGCCGTGCGGGACTGGTGTTCCATGGAATGTCCGCCCCGCACGTCCCACAGGGACGTGGCTACATTATTTCGGCAGACGCAACAGCGCCTCGCAGCCCGAACGGCCCCTCCGATTCGCGAGCGTGAGCGACCCGCCGTGCGCTTCCGCGATTTGCCGGCTCAATGTTAATCCAATCCCCGATCCGCCCGGTTTTGTCGTGAAGAAGGGCACAAATAGATTGGTCGGGTTCATGATACCGTGCCCCTCATCCTGCACGTATATCTCGACGCACTCGGAAATCTCACGCCAGCCGACCACGACGCCGCCGCCTGTTTCCACGGAAGCATCGACCGCATTGTGCACGATGTTGATCAGAAGTTGCTCAATCTGCGCCGCATCCGCGCGGACAGTGACATCCCCGCCTTTCGCGACCCGCACCGCGAGGCGGGTTTCCAGGCTGGCCACGCGCCGGATAAGTTCTTCCAGGTTGATCGGCTCGATCATCGGCGGCGGCAGGCGAGCCAGGCGGGCGTAGGCCTGCATGAAGCGGCTGAGCGATTCCGCGCGGGTCGCGATCACATTCAGTCCGCTCCGCGCATCGTCCTTCCAATCGGCCGGCGGCGGTTCCCGGCGGAGAAGGGTTTCCAAACTGCCCGCGATCGACTTGATCGGCGCGAGCGAATTGTTCATCTCATGACCGAGAACGCGAACGATTCGTTGCCAGGCGTTGCGTTCCTCTTCGCGCAGCGTCTTGCTCAGATCGGTCAGCACTACCAGCTCATGCGGCAAACCCCGTTCCCGAAAGGAGCTTCTGCGCACGCCCCAACGCCCGGCGCCACCGGGGAAGGTCAGGGTCAGAGGAGCATCTTCGTTCGCGTCGAGCGCGACTTCGAGATTGAGATCACTCGCGCGGCGGCCGAGGAGTTTGTCGATCGGCAAGCCGAGCAGATTTTCCCCCGCGCGATTGACCAGCCGGAGCCTGCGCTCCATGTCGAAGGTGAACACGGAGACGTCGATCTCCGCCATGATGGTGCGAAGCAACGCCGTCGCTTCGAAAGCTCCCAGGCGCTGCGTGCGGAGCGTTTCGCCGAGAGCATTGATCTCGAGCAGGACCTCCCCGAGAGCGTCGTCGACCCGCGCCCCACGGGCGCGAATGGAATAATCGCCTTCGCGCAAAGCCGCGAGCAGGTTCGTCATTGTCTGCAACGGCCGGACGACGTGCTCTCGCGCGCTCATGATAAATCCCAAGGCGCATCCGCCAATGACGAGCGTCAGCGTCCACTGCACCTTAGCCGTAAAATCCCCGAACCAGAGGATCGAAAGCGCGATGATCGCCGCGGGCGCGACTGCGCCGACGATCAGCCACGTGATGTGCCCTTCGAACGAGAGGCGATGCCGCAGTTTGCGGCGGCCCGCGGGCCGGGTGCCATTCATCCGCCGCCTTGCGCGAGCTTACAAACCATAGTGCTGCAGCCGGCGATAGAACGCGCTACGACTCAGGCCAAGAGCTTCCGCGGCCCGGCGCGCATTTCCATCATGCCGCGCCAGCGCCTTCTTGATCAGAAAAGCCTCGACGTCTTCCAAACTCATATCTTCGAGCCGGGCGCCATCGTCCCTTCCGCTTGTTAGGCCAAGGTCGTTCGCTTTCACCTGCTGCCCTTGCGCCATGAGCACGGCGCGTTCGATCACGTGATCGAGCTCGCGCACGTTTCCGGGAAATTGGTGCTTCATCAAGTGATCGCGCGCCGCTTCCTCAAAAGCGGCGAGATTCTTTCGATAGCGCGCGGCGTGTTGCCGGAGGAAGCTGTTCGCGAGCGGCATGATGTCTTCGCGCCGTTCGCGCAGCGGCGGCAGAGGAATCTCGATTGTGTTCAAACGAAAGAGCAGGTCCTGCCGGAATTTCCCGGCCGCGACTTCTTCGTGCAGGTTCGAGTTGGTGGCCGAAACGATGCGGACGTTCGCATGCAAAGTTTTCGAAGAACCAACCCTCTCGAATTCTCCCGTCTCGATCATGCGCAGCAGCTTGGCCTGCTGATTCATCGGGATGTTCGCGATCTCGTCCATGAAAAGCGTGCTCTCGTCCGCCAATTCGAAGCGTCCCGCGCGATCCGTCTTCGCGTCCGTGAACGCCCCTTTCACGTGTCCAAACAACTCGCTCTCGAAAACACCTTCAGACAAGCCGCCCATGTTGACCGTGATCATGCTGTGCGACGCGCGACTCGAAAGCGCATGCAGCGCACGCGCGACGAGACCTTTGCCCGTCCCATTCTCGCCCGTGATGAGGACGTTCGCGTCCGACGGCGCGACGCGCGAGATCAGTTCCAGCACCGGCCGCATCCGTGGCGACTCCGCGATGATGTTCGGTGCTTTACCGCGCAGGAGCTGATTCGCCGCTTCCAGCCGCCGGCCTTTGCGGAGCGCGCCGGCCAGCTCGATCTGCGTCCGCACGACCGCGAGCAACCGCTCGTTATCCCACGGCTTCGGAATGAAATCGCGCGCGCCGCGTTTCATCGCTTCCACCGCGAGATCGATCGTCGCCCACGCCGTCATGACGACAATCGGCAGCGTATCATCAAGCGCCTGGATCTTCGGAATCACCTCGAGGCCTTCCTGCCCCGACGTCGTGTCGCGCGTGTAATTCAGGTCCATCAGGATGAGCGCGTAGTCGCGCTTATCGAGCGCCTGAAACACCCCCGGGAGCGAAGTGACCGCGTCCGTCTGGTGCCCCTCGCCCTTCAGCAAAATGCGCAACGCTTCCAGCACATCCGTCTGGTCATCCGCGATCAGGATTCGACTCATCGGTTAACTCTGAACTGCGTTTCCGGCACAGTGTCAATCACCACCCCGTTCACAAACCGAGAAAGATCGCTGCTCCCTCCTCCGGCTGTCTGTGCGCCCGGATTCCGCTAAATGAATGCGTTTCATCCCTTCTCCGTCTACTGCTGCGGCGTTACCGATGAACAAACTTTTCCGTTCACCTTCGACATGGAAATGGCTGCTTTTGGCAGTCGCATTGATCGGGCTCGCCTTCCTGGGTCGCGAACTTCCGCTGCTCGATTGGGTGAAATCTTTTGCATCGTGGGCGCAACAGTTCGGCCTCCGCGGCGCCTTGCTCTACGGCATCGTTTTCGGACTCATCGCGATTCTGATGGTGCCATGCCTCCCGTTCACGATCGCCGCCGGCTTTACCTTCGGAATGACGCATGGATTGATCGCCGTCATGCTCGGAATCGCGATCGGCGCGGCCTTCGGGTTCCTCTTTGCGCGTTATGCGGCGCGCGGCGCTCTCGCGCAAAGAATTGGCCGTGACCCACGTTTTAGCGCGATCGATTCCGCGATCGCGAAAGACGGCTGGAAGATCGTCGGCCTGCTCCGGATGTGTCCGGTGCCATTCGGCATCACCAATTATCTTTACGGCCTGACTGCGATCAACTTCTGGCGTTACATGGCGGCCACTCTCGCCGGCATGCTTCCGGGCTGTGTGTCGTTTGTTTATCTGGGCGCATTTGGAAAACAGACGCTCGATGGCCCGCGGCATCCGGTCGAGTTTTTGCTCGGCGGCCTCACCCTCGCGGCGATGATTGCGGTCACATTCATCCTCGGGCGGATCGCACGACGGGCCGCCGGAAAAGATCTAACCGCGATCCCAGCACCTCTCGAGGCGATCGAAAATTCTGCGTAAAAGTCCGATACGTGAGGCCGAGGCCCCTTTGGGAACCTCAAAATCACTCTCAACCTCTTGCCTCTCATGCCGCTGCCCATCAATTCCAGCAGCATCTTCACTGCGTAGCGCAGACCACGAATGCACGGCTTCCTGTGACATACCCGTGGATCAACCCTTACGCACTTGAGGAGTCCTTAGTCGACATCGTGCCTCCCGAAAATACTCGATCAGCCCGCCACTGGCTAACCAACTGTTAACCGCCGCTTCGCTCGCCAATAGTTGCTTTGCATGCCGGAAGCCGTGCTTGCTGACTGTTCATCTTAAGCGGCTTATGATGGTTCTACCCCCGCGCGTTCCTGGGTAGCAGGGGTCAACATCGCGTTTCTTAGAGCCGTAACGCTACTACTGTTCGTAGCAGTCCAGATACTTGATGCCCGAGCCGGTATTGAAGATGACGACGCGTTCTTTTGGCGTGATTTTTTTTGCGGCGAGCAACGACTTTAGCGCCGCGAAACAGGCCGCGCCTTCCGGCGCAACGAAGATGCCCTCGGCTGCTCCGATGTCGCGCGTGATGCGGATCATGTCGCGGTCGTCGACCGTCGCGCCGCCCCCTCCGGAGTCGCGCAGGATCTTCAGCATCAGAAAATCGCCGACCGCTTTCGGAACCCGCAGCCCGGAGGCGCAGGTGTGCGCATCAGGAAATTCTGCCGCCGCGTTTTGACCAGATTCGAAGGCACGCACGATGGGCGCGCAACCGCTGGCCTGCACGGAAAACATGCGCGGCCTTTCCGATCCGATCCAGCCGAGCGTCTCCATTTCATCGAACGCTTTCCACATTCCGATCAGCCCGGTGCCGCCGCCTGTTGGATAAAGGACTACGTCCGGCAGCGCCCAGTCCAACTGCTCAGCCAGTTCATACCCGAGGGTCTTCTTGCCTTCGACGCGATACGGCTCCTTCAGCGTCGACATGTCGAACCATCCTTCTGCCACCTTGCGTCTCGCAATTGCCGCCCCGCAATCTGTGATCAAACCATCGATCAAGGTGACGTGCGCGCCGACTTCACGGCACTCGATGATGTTCGCGCGCGGTGTGTCACGCGGCATGAAAATGTGTGCTTCCAGGCCAGCGCGGGCCGCGTAAGCGGCCAGGGCGCCGCCGGCGTTCCCGGCGCTCGGCACCGCGAGTTTGGTCGCTCCCAGATGCTTGGCCATCGAAACCGCGACGGCCATCCCGCGCGCCTTGAAGCTTTGCGTTGGATTCTGCGATTCGTCTTTAATCCACAGGTCCGGCAGGCCGACGGAACTGCCGAACCGCTCGGCGCGCAGGAGCGGCGTCCCTCCTTCGCCAAACGTGGTCGGTTCGACCTCGGCGGGCAAAGGCAGGACTTCGCGATAGCGCCAGAGGGACTTCTCGCGCGTGACGAGCGCTTCCCGCGGAAGGGCGCGCCTAACCGCCGCCAGGTCGTAAAGCGGGAAGAGCGGCTTGTGGCAGACGGTGCAAAGGTTTTGCAGAGACGACCATTCGTATTGAAGTCCGCACGAGGTGCATTGCAGATGAGTAAGAAACGTCACGAGACAGCGGGTACTCCTAATGGAGCGCTCTGTCCAAACTTGATCGACCAATTCACTTTTGCGGTCGTGATCACACCGAGCACGATCGCGACGCGGCGGCGCATTCTGGCAAAGGGCAATCGCGGGCCAGCCGCGATTCGCCATCTCGACGGCATAGCCCCCCGCTCTTGAGCGCTTAATCCAAGACTTTCGCGATCCGCGGATCGTCTTCGACTACCAGAATACGTCCCCGCTCTGCGTCCAACCGGCTGCTACTTGTTAATATCCTGCTTCGCCTGTAAGCGGTCGATCAGAGCCTTGATATTCTGCTTTTGCTGGTCGGAGACCGCGACGGCTTGCGCCTGCTTCGCCGCTTCTGCCGCGCCCGCAAAATCTCCGGCGGCCGATTTAATGCGGGCTTGGGAAAGGAGACCGAAAACGGTTTGCGGCGCGCGCTTCGCCACGACCGGGAGAATCTCCATTGCCTCGACACCGCGGTTTTGTGACATCAGTTGGCGCGCGTACGAATAAAGCTGCACCGGAGTGGAAATTTCGAGGGCGCGCTCCGAGACCTTTTTCGCTTCCTCGGCTTTGTTCATCGCCTTGAGCAGGTCGGCTTTGACGCTCAGGTTTTCGAAGCGCTCTTCGAGCTGGATGGATTGGTCGGCCCAGGTGAGGGCCTCTTCGAGATTGATCTTCTTGGTAAGCGCATACTGCGCGGCTTCCATCTGCGATTGCCATTGCCACTTATCTCGCCCGCGCAGTTGGGTGCGGATGCTTGGCAAAACCGTCTCGGCGTCGCTGACCGCGACGCGAAATGGGACGGCCAATTTTTCCCACTTCATCAGGACGGTGGTGGAGTCAGGCTTCAAATCTTCGAACTCAAATTCGAGCGCTTCCTCCATCGCGTTCTCGCGCGGCTTGACCGTGACGCGGAGAGCATCTTCGGTTTCACTGTAAGTGTAGCTGCCCCAAGCCAACGCCATTTTTGAAAAGATGATCGTCCATTGGTCGGCAGTCGGGATCATATGCAATCCGTATTTCCCGGCCGGGAGCGGCTTGCCTTCGACCTGAACCGGCGTGCTAAATTCGATCGTTGTGTTTTGGTTGGCGCCAGCGCGCCAGACCTCCCCGAGCGGAACCAGGCCGCCCCAGACTTTTCGGCCGTTCACGACTGGCCGGTTATAGCTAACCGCGATGTCCGTGATTCCGACGCGTTGCTGCACGGCCGCCTTTTGGCTGGCGTCAGGAAGGTTCAGGTCGGTCTGTGCACGCAAGGCAACGGCAAAGCAGAGCGAGAAAAAAAGTGCAAAGGAAAAGAAGGATGAGCGTTTCATAAGCATTCGGGATTTGGGATTTGAGGCTTGGAGGTAGGTAGCTGAGGCGCAAGGGAAAGGCGAGTTGATTCCTGCGTTCTAGCGGTCGTGTTACGAGGCTGTCGCAATCGACACACAAAAATAACCATAAAAAAGATTGTCGGATTGCATCGCGCCGCTCAATCTGCGGCTGGTTAACCAACATCCGCAGGAGGCGGATCACTTCAGTCGTTTATGAAAAAATTACTTGCCGTTGCTGCTCGCACAAAAGCAACTCCCCCCTCAATCGGCCTTATCATCGTCGCGTCACTCGCGGCTGCATTCTGGCTCTCAACCACCCCGGCAGGGCTTGCCCAAGCCCAATGTGGCGTCTGTCACAAGCGGACGAGAACACTCACGTTCCCCTGCACCAGTCTGGAATACCGGAGACATCTCGACCACGGCGATACCATGGGTGCGTGCGAGGTGACTCCGACGCAAAATCCGTAACACTGTAGTGCGGTCGACCGCGTCCAGGCGGGCGGCCGCAGGATTTTCGAGCCTCGAGGTGAGAGCTGCTTCGACGGATCGTAGAGGGGAAATCTTCCCCGCGCTCGTGCTTGTACTCGGCCTTGTGCTGCTACAGGTATTGATCGGAGGAAGGCGACAGCTTTTCGCTTTTCCGGGCTACTTTCTTTTCGGAGCTGCGGCTCTGCTCTGCGTCGCGAAGGTGTCGCGTGCAAGGGTACGACCGGACTTTCTCTGCCTCGGCGCTACCGCTCTTTTCTTCGGATACATCCTGATCCGCGCGTTGTTTTCTCCGGATTATTTCGCACGGCCGGATCTATTCTCAGTGGCGGGTGCGCTCGTGGTCTACGGACTGAGCGTGACAGTGTTTAGTTCCTCGTCCGCGCGTTTAACGATCTTCTCATCGCTGCTGGTCTTTGGCTTGGTCCACGTGCTGATCGGCGTGATCCAATTTACCCGAGGCGACAATTTCATGCTGATTTCGTTCTTGCAGCGGGTTGATTACGAGCAGCGAGCGAGCGGATTTTTCGTCTGCCCTAATCATTTGGCCGGTCTACTGGAAGTGTTGGGAATCTTTGGCGTGAGCCTCGTCTGCTGGAGCCGCTGGCCGCTCTGGTCGAAATTGCTCGTCGGCTACGCCACCGGCGTTTGCTACTTGGGCCTTGCTCTCACCGGCAGTCGCGGCGGGTACTTAAGCGCGGGCGCAAGCCTGCTCGTGTTTGGATTTCTCAGCCTCATCGTTATTCGCTCGGCCCTGCCAGGGCGGTGGCTAAAGTTCGGAGTAATCGGCTTGATCGTGCTGGTGAGTCTACTCGCAAGCGGGGGGCTCATGATTAATCAGAATGGCTTTCTGAGAGCACGCGCTGGAAACATCGTCGAGCCCAATAACCCACGCATTGACCTGTGGCGCGCAGCGTTGCAACAATGGCAACTTGAGCCCGTGTTTGGCACCGGCAGTGGAACCTATCGCTTCTATGGAAGGCAATTCCGGACGGAGCGAATGCAGAACGATCCGGTTGATGTCCATAATGATTACCTGCACTTGCTCTGCGAATACGGTCTCGTCGGGGCGGTCGGCTTTCTTCTGTTTTTCTCCGCCCACGTGCGACAGGGTTGGCGAAATCTGCGGCGCCTTGCCTTAAGAACTGCTGGCAGCCTTGGCGGGCCTCAGAGTAATCGCCTCGCACTTAACATCGCTGCCCTCGCTGCATTATGCGCATACGTAGTCCATTCGGTGGTCGATTTTAACCTGCACATTCCGGCCAATGCTGCGCTGCTTGCTTTTGTCTTCGCAATCATCGCGAACCCGGGAAGGTCGACGAAATCAAGCGATCCGCGACCGGCGCTCAAGTTCATACCAGGAGTCGCGGTTCCCGTTCTGGGGCTAGTGCTTTTGGTGCAGTGCGTTCGATTTTTTCCGGGAGAATACTATGCGGAGGAAGCGCGCACCGCGCTACGGGACGAGAAGCCAGATGCTTCTATCTTGTCCGCAACGAAAGCCCTGTTCTACGAACGGCAGAACCCTGAGATATTTTTCCACCTTGGCCGCGCTTTGATGGCACGCGCGCATCAATCCGACCAAGCGGCGGATCGGCAAGGTTTCTTCCAAGGCGCGGCCGAGGCCTTCCAAGAGGCGCATCGGCTTGCGCCGCTTGACGGGACCTACCCTTTGAACCTGGCATTTGTTTATGACGAGATGGGACGGTTCGCCGACGCGGAAAGGGTTTACGCGGTCGCTCGTGAACGGGATCCTCGATCAAGAGCCGTGTCGCAGCTTTATCAGGCGCACCTGGAATCGTGGATAACGACCAACGCTCCGCCCAATCAACCTTTATAACCTGTAGGTCGCCATTTGGACCCTTCGTTCCGGTAGTTATGCATTGTGAATGTCGGCAAACCTTACAGATTGCTTAACGTGAAATTTTTCCGAAAGAAACAACAGATGTCTAAACAACTATCTATGTGGTTCTTACAAATTGGCTAAAATTGTGGCACTACGCCTGCTAAGCTTTGGCTTGCGAGGATTTCCTGTATCTCTCCACCTCAGTTACAAAACTCACAAGACTAGCTCTACGTATATGAAACGATTCCCAAACTCATTCAAACTTCTTTGCGTCGCCGCGATGGTCGGCTTAGGAACAGCGAACGCCTATTCACAAGAGGCCGTGGTCAATGGTGGCTTCGAAACCAGTACGCCCGACGTGGGGCCCAGCGGATTTCCTCCAGGATGGATGAGCTCCGATACCACTCCCACGAATTCCGGCGTCGGCAACGACTCGGCCTTTGCTAACTCCGGGGCTCAGTATGCATTTCTGGGGACTGACTTCGGCCAAACAACTACCGATTCCCTGTCGCAAGTGTTGAACACGGTGGCTGGAGGTTCCTACACACTATCGTTCTTTCTCGCCAACGACTCCGGTGTCACGCCGAATTCTTTTCAAGCGTTATTCAATGGCTTTTCCGTATTCCTAGTCACTAATTCTCCGGCGTTTGGTTACACGAACATCGTCATCGCGGGGCTGACCGCCACGACTTCCACGACCACACTCGAGTTTCGTTATCTGCACGATGACGATTTCTTCAGGCTCGATGACGTGTCCGTCCAAGGACCGGCACCGGGCGGAGCAGCAGTACCGGAAATAGGGGCGACGGCTGTTTTCGCCCTCCCCGCTTTCGTTGGTTTGTGCTTGGTGCACTTCTTTCAGGCACGCCGTCGCCGGCTTGCCTAAGGGAAGCGGGTAGGTTAACTCTGTCCCGGCCGCGCGAGCCCGAGAAACTGGTCCCCCGATGGTCTTCTCGGCGCCCCGTGAAGGGCCAGGGCGAAAGGCACGCTAAACTGCGAAGCTAATCGCTGCCTTCGGTTTCCGGTTCGGACGCACACCTTCTCTCGAACTCTGGAAGCAGGGTCGTTGTGGCCTTATTTATGCATTTAGACCGACACAGTCCGTGGCGGCTTGGTGAGGGCTACCGTGCGGCTCATCGACTCAATTAGCTTCGAATAGCGATACATGCCGCCGCAGGCGCGCGAGTGATGAATCGATACTTTGCCTTCGGCTTGCGACTTTTTGCCGTCCTTTACAGCCTCAACAGCACGCAGTCGGCACAGCTTTACGATAATGGCCCTCCCGACAAGAAAAACGGTTCGGAGATGACCCATTGGATCGAAGCCGATGATTTTAAACTTCCCGAAGCTGCCCGCCTAAATGGAGTGAAGTTTTGGAATTTTGAGATCGCCGGTTTCTTCCAAGGCACCCTCGTATGGCAAATCTACTCCGATAGCGGCGGTAATGGGCCTGGCCTGCTCCTTTTCAGCGGTAGTACCGGTAACCTGAATCACACTGCAACCGGCTTTACCGTCTTCGGCGCGTTCGAGGAATTTGTCACTACCTTCGACATTCCTTCCGTTCCGTTACCCCGGGGCACGTATTGGCTCGCGTTGCACAACGGGCCACTCTCCAACAACACCAGTAAGAATGTTTTCTGGGAGGCTACCGCGAATATCGGCGGGACGACCAGTCACGCGAACCCTGCCCCATACAATGGCCCCTGGCTGAGCAACGCTTCCCCCGATCTACCTTCGGATCTTGCCTTCCAGCTCAGTGGGGTCGCCGCGCCGCGCATAACGGCCTTCGAGTTCAATAATGGCGCTCCGCGTATTAGTTTTACAACCGCCGCGGGTCTTTCCTACCGGGTGGAGTACAAGAATGAGCTTAGCGATCTAGCTTGGAAACCCGTATCAAAAGCTGAAACTGTGTTTGGGACAGGCAATGTCGTGGAGATAGTCGATCCACATCGGAAAACAGCAACCAGACCGCGCCGTTATTACCGGGTGACGCTCTCGCATGACATCATCGCCGCGCCGCGCATAACGGCGTTCGGAGCCGATAACCAGACCCCCCGCATCAGTTTTACAACCACTGCCGGATATTACTATCGAGTGGAATACAGGAATAATCTTGATGATGCGGCATGGCTACCTGTCCTCGGGGCCGAGATCGTTGTCGGGACAGGCGATGTTATTCAAGTAAGCGATTCCGCTGCAAATGTGGGATCTCAGACGCGTCGTGTTTATCGCGTCACGCTTCTATGAGGTGCCACCAACTCCCGCCGCTACCTTCTGAATCGACGAGATCGGAGCGCTCCTCGATCCGCGAATGCCGGAACGACGCTGGCTGCGACTTGACGCTGCGCAGTTCTCCGTCCTAACGTGGCCGCTTTCGTTATGCCTTCAAAGGTCATGCAGGTTATGAATCAGCTTTTTTTGTTCGGCACGCTGTCGCTTCTCATTTCGACGGGGGTCGTCAGCCTTCGTGCGCAGGCAATCTACGATAACGGCCCTCCGGATCAGCAAGGGGGATGGGAGATGACTCACTGGCTTGAGGCGGACGATTTCACGCTTGGCGAGACTACCCGCCTGGAGGGCATCAAGTTCTGGGATGCCGAAATCAATGGTTTCTTCGAAGGCACTATCGTCTGGCAAATTTACTCCGATACTGGAGACAACGGCCCGGGGACAATGCTTGCCAGCGGCACTTCAACGAACCTGAATCACGCGGCAACTGGGTTGTCCATCTTCGGAGCGTTCAAGGAATTTGTTACCACTTTTGACATTGCTCCCGTTTCCTTGCCAGCTGGCACATATTGGCTTGCCCTCCATAACGGGCCCCTCTCTAACACCGAGACCCAGAACATGTTTTGGGGAACAACTGCAAATCTTGGCGGCTCCCCTAGCTACGCGAAAATCGCTCCCTTTCAAGGACCGTGGACTAGTAATGCCTTCGCCGGGTCGCGTCCCGACCTCGCCTTCCAGATAAATGGCGCGGTCGCTCCACGCGTCACGGCGTTCACGACCAGTAATGGCGGCGCTTCCCGTCTTCGCTTCACAACCACTGCGGGTCGAAATTATTGCGTGGAGTATAAGAATGATCTGCTCGATTCGCCGTGGACGCCAATAGAGGGGGCCGAGTCGATTCCCGGGACGGGAAGTGAGATCGAGGTACCCGATCCTGATCCGAACGTTGCAACGCGACCAAGCCGTTTCTATCGCGTGAAACTGCTTTAGGACGCAGAGGTTTAAGACATTCTTCCCGGTATCATCCAGGGAAAACTATACCGGCGGGCTCATCGCAGGATACCAATGTTGCGTGTGAACGAATTTCTTTTTCTTTTTCGCGAAATCACTTGCCTTCAAGGTTGGTTTTCTCTAGACATTAGAGAAATCTAGAGCCCCCAAAGAAATAACTTCACAAAATGAACCCTCCCACCGCCACGAAGACAGTTCGAACCCCCGCTTTACTCATGATCGCAGCGACACTGGCGATCGCGTTTTGGTTTCTAACCAGCTCCATCGGGTTTGCGGGTGCGCCGGCTCAATGCACCGTTTGCCACAAGAGAACCCGGACAATTGTTTTCCTTTGCAACGACTTGGAATACCGAAGGCATCTCGACCACGGTGATACGATGGGCGCTTGCACGGCCAGTCGTAGCGCTAAGGAAGTTTCCTCAGCCGGTAAGTAGAACGACTCGACGAAGGCCGCGTCGAGGGCTGTCCTTGACGATGTGCGTTCCCGCCGCTTCGAAGGCCAGAGCCACTCCGGTTCAATTGCGGCTCCTGAAGGCTCGTCTGTGACAAGCCCGTGGGTTCTCCGGCTCGGGGGATTCCTCTCTGTCCTGGTGTTAGTGGGCAGTCTTGTCTTCCTTCAGGTCTTGAATGCCCAGAAGGACCTACTCTTCTGTTTCGTCGCGTACGCAGGGGTCGCAATCGCGGCACTACTCGCTACCGTTACGATGCGATCAAGCTCCTCCTTTGACCTTCTCTGCGTCTGCGCGAGCGCCGTTTTCTTCGGCTACATCATGATTCGCGCTCTGACATCTCCTGCACCTTACATCGCGCGACCGGACCTTTACTCCGTCTTAGCCGGGCTGACACTCTATGGACTTACTCTGAGCGTGCTCACCGGCTCAGCAGTGCGAATTGCCCTGATTGTTTCCCTGCTGGGGTTTGCTGTCGTCCATGTCCTGGTCAGCGTCGTCCAAGCGGGTCTGGGTGAGAATTATAACATGATCATCCCCTCCCTCGGGGCCGCCAGGTCGGACCCACGCGCGACTGGACTTTACGTGAACCCTAACCACCTGGCCGGGTTGCTCGAAGTCCTCGGAATCTTTGCCCTGAGCATAACCTGCTGGAGTCGCTGGCCCAGTTGGGCGAAAGTGTTCCTCGCGTATCTCGCTGGCATTTGTTACTTCGGAGTGGTTCTCACTGGCAGCCGGGCGGGATACCTCAGTGTTGTCGCGAGCCTGTTGATCTTCGCTGTTCTTAGTTTGCTGGTATTGAGGTCCGGCGGCACCGCTCTTCTCCTCAGGTTCGGAGGGAGTGGATTGATTCTGCTTACCACGGCACTCATCGCGGCCGGTCTAACGATTCATCATAGCGCTCCACTTCGGGAGCGGGTCCAAAATATCGTTCCCGATGAAGGCCGGCTCGATCTGTGGCGCGCGGCAATCGAGCAGTGGAAATTGCAACCGGTGACGGGAACCGGCAGCGGCACCTACCTCTTCTACGGACGTCAATTTCGTTCGGAGCAGATGCAACTCGATCCCGTCGATGTCCACAACGACTACCTGCACTTGCTCTGCGAGTATGGGTTAATCGGAGCTGCCGGATTTCTGCTGTTCTTCTGCGCGCATCTGTATCGCGGCTGGCAGACCTTTATGCGTTTGGGACCCAGACGCCTGGCCGCCGGCAGCTATCCACTCAGCGATCGGCTCGCTCTCAATATCGGCGCCCTTTGCGCTATTGGCGCCTATGTCGTGCATTCTGCGGTTGACTACAATTTGCACATTCCCGCGAACGCATTGCTGTTTGCGTTCATTTTCGGAATCGTTGCCAATCCGGGCATGGCACCTGGCTCGGAGATTTCGCGTCCAACTTCGACTCGAATCTCCAGGTTTGCCGTTGTTGTGCTGGGAACCGTTCTGCTGCTTCAGTGCGCTCGTCTCCTTCCAGGAGAATTCTATGGGGAGCGCGCGCGGACGGCTCTTGAGGACGAAGATCCGTCCAGTGCCATATCCCTCGCCCGGAAGGCGCTCGCACACGAGGAGCAGAATCCCAACATTTTCTTCTATCTCGGCCGTGCGCTGCTTGCTTTGGGCAATGAGAAGGACAGAGCCGCAGAGCGTCCTTCCTATTATGATGGCGCTTTGGCCGCGTTCCAGAAAGCTCGCCGACTCGTCCCGCTGGACGGTACTTATCCATTGGAAATGGCTTTTGCGTATGACCAGATCGGCCGCTTCGCCGAGGCCGAATCGATGTATGACATTGCTCGAGCGCGAGATCCTCGTTCAATCGCGATCGCACAACTTTACCAAGCCCACCTTGAGTCTCGGAAAAACGGCGAGCAAAAAGGTGTCGATAAGACCGCGATAACACCGCGGGATTGAGGCGCCAGCCAGGATCGAAACGCGCCCCAATCCGAATCGATCGATCCGAGCTTGGCTTTAGTGGGGTCGAGTCAAACCCATAAGGTGCGATCAAACGTGCGATATTGAATCGCTTCACTCACGTGCTCCGGTGTGATGTCATTAGTCGCGGCAAGGTCAGCCACGGTGCGGGAGACTTTCAGGATGCGATCGTAAGCCCGAGCGCTCAGATTCAACTCCGTCATCGCGATGCGTATAAGCTCCTGCGACTCGTCGCTTAGCTGACAGTGGTGCTTGATCTGCCGCGGACCCATACGCGCATTGCAGTTCGTTTTCGCATCGGAACGAAAGCGCGCCTGCTGACATATGCGGGCATGCACGACGCGGGCGCGAATGGCGGCGGAGCCTTCCTCCGCCCTGGTACTGGAAATGTCTTTGTATTCGACCGCGGGTACCTCGATGTGCAGATCGATCCGATCAAGCAGCGGCCCGGAAATGCGCTGGCGATAGCGCTGCACCTGGACGGGGCCGCAGCGACACTCGCGTTTCAAATCGCCGAAATAACCGCATGGACAGGGATTCATCGCTGCGACGAGCATGAACTCGGATGGAAAGGTAACGCTGCCAGCCGCGCGCGAGACGGTCACCTTCCCATCTTCGAGCGGCTGCCGCATCACTTCGAGCGTAGAGCGTTTGAATTCCGGCAGTTCATCGAGAAACAAAACACCGTGGTGCGCGAGGCTGACCTCGCCGGGCGCAGGAATCGCCGAACCGCCTAACAAACCCACATCGGAGATCGTGTGATGCGGCGATCGGAACGGCCGCGTGGCGACAAACGCTTGTTCGCCGTTCAACATCCCCGCGATGCTGTGGATCTTGGTACTCTCAATCGCCTCCTCGAGCGACATGGGCGGGATGATTGTCGCGATGCGTTTCGAGAGCATCGACTTCCCGGAACCGGGCGGCCCGATCATGAGGAGATTGTGTCCACCCGCGACCGCCACTTCGATGGCGCGTTTCACATGTCCCTGCCCTTTCACATCGCTAAAATCGACTTCGTAGTTTTGATGCTTCGCGAAGAAGGCGGTCATATCTCCGCGGGTTGGCTCAAGGGTGGTCTCCCCGCGGATGAAGCCGAATGTCTGCCGCAAATTCTGCACGCCGTAGATGTCGATCCCCTCCACCATGGCGGCTTCGCGAGCATTCACTTCCGGGACGAAGAGCGCCTTCTTCCCCCGGCGCCGGGCTTCGATCGCCGCCGGCAATACGCCGCGGACTGAACGCACAGCTCCACTCAGCGCGAGCTCGCCGACAAAACTGTATTGCTCCAGCATTGGGTCCTCGAATTCCTCGCTTGCGATCACCATCCCCAGCGCGATCGGCAGATCAAAGCTCGGCCCCTCTTTTTTGATGTCAGCCGGCGCCAAATTGATGGTCGTTCGGCCTCGCGGCCAAAAATAGCCGCTGTTGCTGATCGCCGTCGTAACACGATCCTGGCTTTCCTTCACGGCCGCATCCGGCAAACCGACGATGATGATCTTCGGATCACCGCGGCCTGCGTTCACCTCGATCTCGACTTCGTAGGCGTCGATGCCGTAGACGGCGGCCGAATAAATCTTCGCCAGCATCGGGTCGACGTTGGCAGAGAAGCTCGTGGACGAAAAGGTGCAAAAGCCGGAAAGCGCGGGGATCGTCCCGTCTCCCACCCGCCGGGTATTCCATGCGACTCGCTTTCGAGTGAGTCGAGCCGGGCCGATCAGTCGACGCGGCGGAATTGCTCCGTGACGCGTGATAGCGGAAGCCCAAGCTTGCGAATGGTGGCGCGATTTTCCACGACGCCATCTCGGCGCAGAGTCATCGTTTGAGTAAGATGGACGTTGCCCAGCGGATTGCCGGGCGGCAACGCGACGGTATACGTGAGCTGGAAGCTCGATCCGGTGACCTTGCCCTTTGCTTCGCCAACTACGTCGTTCGCGCGACCGATGTAATGTACGGCGTCAACTTTACGGATCTGCCAGTGGCGTCCCTGCGTGCGACCATCATCATACCGAAAACGCTGATCGAGATGGAGCGTGCGGCCGCGCACCCGGCCGCGACAATAGTCGTGAAATGGCGTTCCGGTTTCCCAATCGTGTTTCGGAAAACGCCCGAGGAGCGAGTGTGGCCGGCGAAGAACTTTTCCGGTTGAAAAGGGCGCGCGGCGGCCGCGACAGAAGCAAACGCGACTGCGACGCCGCAGAGGAAAACGGAAAGGCTGCGAGTGACTGACCTCATCCTGCCCGGCCGGATCTGCTGGCCAGGATTGGCCGGTCGAGACCGCCGCCTGCCAGGAGGTCGCGCAGAGCCAGCAGCCCGCGACGAATGCGCGCTTTAATCGTCCCGAGGGGGGCGCCAAGTTTTTCCGCGATCTCCCCTTGGGTAAGGCCGCGAAAGAAAGCGAGGTCGATCGCGGCGCGTTGGACGGCGGGAATGCGACGGAGCGCGGCAGAGACTTGCTCCCGCTCCTCCCGATGCCCGAGAAGATCGTCCGCAATCGTGGCACCGCTCGGCGCAACGGTTTCGAATTCCGCGGCCGCCGCCTCGATGAGCCGTTGACGGCGTTGGCGCGCGCGCACTCGGTCGATCGCCCTGTTGCGCGCGATCATGACGGACCAGGTGAAGACGTTGCCGCGCTCGGCGTCGTAAGTCGCAGCCTGCTTCCACATCTGCACGAACGTTTCCTGGAGCACGTCTTCCGCGTCCTTTTGGTGCCCCACGATTCCATAAACCATCGAGAACAAGGGCGGCGAAAGCCGGCGATACAAAGCGGCGAAAGCAACGTCTCCGCCGGAGAGCCAGCCACGCAAAAGCTCCTGATCCGCTTCCGTGCGCTCAAGCGCCAGGGCGGCGCGGTCGGACGCAACCTCGCCCAAATCCATGGGGATGATCGAAACCAAATCAGGTTCTTCTCACGGCGCGCCCCTGGATAAAGGGCGAGACCATGGCCAGCACTTCCTCTTTGCTCAGCGCCTCGTCGAACGCTCCGTCCCACGCCTTCACTCCGCGCAGCCTTCTGATTTGCGCGGCGTGTCGAGCTTCGACCGAATGGATGCGCAGTGCCGCCGTCAGGAGCTTGCTGCTTGTGATCAAATTTCCCGCCTGCCCCTTGTAAGCTTTGACCCCGGTGTCCTCGAACATTTGGGAAACTTCAAGGAACGTCCGGTAATCCGAGAACACTCCAGGATATCTGCCGCCGCCCGTGAAATCGAAGGGCGGGGCGGCCTGGGGAAATCCACCGATGCCGGTCAGCCCGGTATTGAGGAAGAAAACGTGGGCGCCCTCGTGCTTGCGGATTTGTTCGAAGACTACACGATCCGACGCCGGAATGAGACCCGGCACTTTCAAGGCCTTGACGTAGAACGCGTGCTCGAGTTCCTCAAGGAGGATGGCGAACTCCAGCGTCCGCTTGGCGAGTCCGGTCTGTGGTGCGACCGCCGCGCCGATCACGGCGCAACCGGAACCGACCAAAGGCGCGGCGACGGCGAGCGCGATCTTGCTCCCGTGTTTCGCGATTTGCCGAAAGACGTCGCGACGCGACGTGGGGATGGCGGCGGATCTGGAGCCGAGGTCGGCGAGAGTCTCGAGAAGTTGGTTACTCATAAGAAAAGATTCGTTTAGCGGCGGCGGGGCAAGTTGTCGGCATTGATTGGAGTCACGACATAGGGCGCGACGGCTTTCAAAATCGACGAAGGGCGATCCGCCAAGCCCAGGCCAAACGCGTTCACGATATCGTCTCCGGCAAAGGCGGCGCTGCGCGGCGCTAGCAGGTCGCGCAAGGTAGCCGCGTGCCGCGCTTCGACCGAGACAATCCTGCCCGCGGCCAGGAGATAGCCGGGGTCGCGGAGCAACTGGCCCGCGCCGTTATAGGCAGCCACTCCAGTATCCTCAAACGTCCGGGCGGTTTGCAACACACTGTCGCGGCTGCGGAAGTTCACGGCGCTGAAATCGAATTGCAGATCGGGGATGCCGGCTCGGCCCAACGCCTTCTTCAAGAACCGCCGATGCGCGATCTCGTGGTCGCGGATATCGGAAAGAATTTCGCGTTCGCCCGGGCTGATGCCGGCGTAAAAGGAAGCCGTCACCTTCGTATAAAAGAGCGCCTCCAACTGCTCGAGCGCGTAGGCAAAATTCAAAATGCCGATGTCCCCGCTGCCGAGATTGACTCCGCCTCCCTGGGCTTGGGCGAGACGCGGCCAAAGACTCCCCGCGGTCGTCGCCAGGATGGTGGCGCCGGCAAATTTCAGGAAGGAGCGACGCCTGACGGCGGGTGGTCTGACATCGGAGACGGTGAGCCACGAAGGCGGGGTTTCGATTTCGGGCATAACCCAAGATCGACGCTCCCGGATGTGGCGGTTGTAGATGATTCCGCAGGAAACGCGATTTTTGTGCGGTTCCGCACAAATCGCGCGGTTGGACGCGAGAAGGCGCAGAGATCGGACTTTGTGCGCGAGCGTACGGACTGCGCTTTCTTGATTGCTTACTTGGCGCGATGGGGAAGAGATCACGCGCGCCCTGCGGTAGGGGCGGCGAAACCAAAGCGCGAAGGCGCGCATTCAGCCCAGGGAAACCGAAAAACAATCAGGATGACGCCCGGCTCAAAATCGAAAAACGACTTCCGAAATCGGCTGCTCAAAGTCCTGCCTGCCCCCACGCAAAGCCGTCTCCGCAAGCAGCTAAAAGAGGTCACGCTCTCGCAGCGCGATTCGCTGCACGAACCCGGCAAGCCGATGCGCTACGTCTATTTTCCCGAGACGGCGATGATTTCGCTCCTCACCGTGATGCAGGACGGGACCCAAACGGAGGTGGCCACCATCGGGTGCGAGGGAATGGTCGGGTTGACCGCCTTTCTCGGCGCGAAACGCAGTATGCGCCGGGCGATTTGCCAAATGCCGGGCACAGCCTGGCGCCTGAACACAACCGAACTGCTCCAGCGGACGAAGCGCGGCGGACCGCTTTCAGATGTTCTCCACCGTTACGCGCTGGCTTTATTTACCCTCATGGCGCAACTCGCGACCTGCAATCGACTCCACACGATCGAGCAGCGTTGCTGCTGCTGGCTGCTCATGACGCACGACCGCATCGAGGGCGATGAATTCTATGTCACGCATGAGTTTCTCGCGGAAATGCTCGGGGCGCGCCGCTCCGGGGTGACGGTGATCGCCGGGACGCTGCAGCGCGCTGGACTGATCCGTTACACCCGCGGGCGCATTACAATCATGAATCGTGGCGGCTTGGAGCAAGCGGCCTGCGAGTGCTATGGCGTGGTGCGCGCCGCGTTTGACCGGCTGATCGCTTCTAGTCCCCGCGAATAGAGCCAGTGTCCCGTGGGTCGCGCTGCGGCTCGTTTGGAACGTATTGGACAAAAGAGGCGCCCAGCCCGTCTCTCCGTGCGATCAAATTGTAAAATTCCCGACGCCGAATCTGCGGTATGATGTCATGCGCCTAACCATCCCATGGCTAAGAAACCTTGCGCCGATTTCCGAATGCGGATCCGCGTTTATGCGGGCGACCGGATGCTGGGGCCCGGCAAGATCGCGACTACCGAGCTCGACCCAAATGCCATCCAACTGCTGACAGAGTGGATCACGCAGGAATTACCGGGACGGCTTTCGTTCCCTCAATGGCAGGTGCAATATTTCGGCTCAACCGGAAACCCAAATGCGGCCGCGGATGCCGATCCCGATCGGGACGGACACAATAATTTCGAAGAGTTTCACACTTACACGAACCCGACCATGGCCAGCAGCGCGCCCGCTCAACCCCAGGGTTCGCTCGTTAACGGCGGCAGCGAGGTGCGGTTTCAATATAGTCATCCGGCGAACAGGGCGGTCTTGATCGAAACCAGCACCGACGCGACGAACTGGACGCTCTGGATGTCTCAGGAAATTTGCCCGACTACCCGGCGGTGGCGGAGACCCGCAGCCTGCTCGCCCCGCTCGACAGCGATACTCGCCGTTTCTTTCGCCTCCGACTGTCGACGCCGTAATTCGCTCCGGTACGGCAATCGCTTCCCGGCTAGGAATCTGTCCCGCTGGATCTCCCCTGCGACGCGGACAGGCTAGTCTTGTCGTCCAGTGTGGCTTCGGGATTCTTGACCTCACCCGTGCGCAGGCTCTGCACCGGCGGCAATACTTCTCGGAACGTCGTCCCGTAAATATCCCAGACGGTCAGGAACAAGCCGCAAACAATCGGTCCGACGATAAACCCAATTGGACCAAAGAGGAACAGGCCGCCGAGCGTTCCGACAAGAATCAAAAGGTCCGGCATCTTGGCGTCTTTTCCGACGAGCGCTGGGCGCAAGATATTATCGACCGTGCCGACCACGGCCGCGCACCAAACCAGCAGGAGTGTGGCCGCCAGCGTCTGACCCGTGAGGTAGAGATAGATGACGCCCGGAACCCAAATAAGGGCAGCGCCGATTCCTGGAACAATCGAGAGGACGGTCATGAGGGTGCCCCAGAACGCAGCGCCTCCGATTCCGGCTACCCAAAATCCCAACCCCGCCAAGGTTCCCTGAATAGCGCCGATGACGAGCGTGCCTTTGATCGTAGCGCGCGTGACGGATGTGAGCCGCTGCAGGACGCGCCCTTCGTCGTCGTTATCGAGCGGCGTGTAATAAAAAATCTTCTCCACGATCTTGCGGCCATCCCGCAGGAAATAAAACATGGCATAGAGCATCACGAAAAGATCGAGCAGGAAGGCCGCAGTCCCTGCGCCCAAGCGAGACACACCTGCCACGAGAAATCCTCCGGCGGACTTGGCCGCGTTCCCGAGATTCTCTGTGATTTGTGCCTGGTCCGGCACATATGGGGCGAGAGCCGGGAAGCGCTGCACCAGCCAATCGTGGGCGTTGAAAGCGGTAGCGGCCCCGAAGTGTTGCTGCACCCACGGAATGGCGTCGTTGCTAACACTAACCGCCTGACTGACGACAACCCCGACAAAGGCGCTGAGCGGGCCGGCCACGATGATGATGAGCAACAGCAGCGTCAAAACCGCGCCCAACGATCTGCGTCCGCCGAGCAGGCGCGTGACCCATTGATAAAGCGGCCGGGCTAAGCTCGCCAGGAGGGCGCCGAGGAGAAGCGGCTTCAGGAATGGCCACGCCACCGCAATAAAAAGCGCCGAGACCGCGAGGACTAAAATTAAGACGAATCCGGTGCGGAATTTCGTCCCGCTGATGTGGGCGCGATCCATCGGAGCAGTATGACTGGGAATCGCCGCTCGTCGCAGATAAAGATGCAAAGGCGTGCTGGAGTTCTGCTACGAGTTCTCTGTGGCTATGCCTCTCTTTCTCTGCGCGCCGGGTGCGGGCGCGCCATCGTCACATCATTTGATGAGGCGTTGGGCCGATCTGTTGGGAACCATCGGCATGGTCCAGACCTTCGACTATCCGTATATGCTCGAGGGTAAGAAGCGGCCCGATCCGCCTCAAGTTCTCATCGGCGCGCATCGCGCGGCCCTCGCAAACGCGCGCCAGACCCATAATGGCCCGATCGTCCTCATCGGCCGAAGCATGGGTTCACGGATTGGTTGTCATGTTTCGCTCCATGAACAAGTCACAGCGCTGGTCTGCCTGAGCTATCCGCTTTGCGGCGGCGGTGATCCGACGAGGCTGCGCGACAAAGTCCTTCGTGAGATCACGACCCCGATCCTGTTCGTGCAAGGGACGCGTGATTCTCTTTGTCCGCTGGATTTGCTCGAGCAAGTCCGCGCCGAAATGAAGGCAGCCCATAACCTTTGCGTCGTAGACGGCGGCGACCATTCGCTGACCGTGACGAAGACTCAACTCAAGACGGCAGGTGAAATGCAGGACGACGTAGATCAGCGGATTCTTGGTGTGATTGACGCTTTCGTCCTAGAGCAGATCAGCAAAGCCGTTTCGTAAAGATGGCCAAGAAACAGCAGGTCGTAGAAGTCGAGGGACGGGATGTTACGATCTCGAACGTCGAGAAAGTTTTCTTCCCTGAGACCGGCTTCACCAAAGGCGAGGTCATCGGTTTCTACAGCGAAATCGCGGACACGATCGTGCCGCATCTGTGCGACCGGCCGCTCACCTTGAAACGCTATCCGGAAGGGATCACCGGCGAACATTTCTACGAAAAGAACGCTCCTAAATACGCGCCCGCCTGGATCCGACGCTACGCGGTGCCACGGAGCGAAGGCGGCTCGGACATCAATTACATCCTGTGCAACGACCGCGCGACGCTCGTTTGGGTGACTAACCTGGCGGACAACGAGAAGCACGTCCTGCTCGCGCGCGCACCGGAGTTGAACCATCCAACCTCGGTCGTCTTCGATCTCGATCCCGGAGAGCCGGCAAACATCATCGATTGCGGGCGGGTCGCGCTGCATTTGCGCGCGGTCTTTGCAGCGTGGGGGCTCGAATCATTTGTCAAAGTTTCCGGCTCGAAAGGGCTGCATCTCAGCGTGCCCCTGAATGGACAAGCGCCGTATGAAATCATCCAGCCGTTCGCTCAGACGGTTGCCGAATTGGTGGCGCATCAGATGCCCAAAGGGGTCGTCTCCGAGATGGCGAAGAGCATGCGACGAGGCAAAGTGCTGATCGATTGGAGCCAAAACTCCGATTTCAAAACGACGGTTTGCGTCTACGCGCTGCGAGCGAGGAATCAGCCGTTCATCTCCATGCCCGTAACGTGGGAAGAGCTCGCTCGGGCAGTAAAGCGCGAAGACGAGAAGCGCCTGTTCTTCACCCCGGAAGCGGCGGTCAAGCGAATCAGGAAGCTTGGAGACTTATTCGAGCCGGTGCTGAAACTGAAACAACAGTTGCCGTCCGCGTTTACGAAAGCGCTGGCCGCGGGTCCGGCGCCGAAGCTCAACCGTTGGCCGCGCAATACAAAAAGCAGCAGCACGGGGGACCGCGACAAGAGCCTGCGCGAATACACCGCCAAGCGCGACCTCACCCGCACGCCGGAACCCGCGGCACGCGTGGCGTTGGCGCAAGGCAAACGAAAGGAGCCACATCGCTTCGTTATTCAGAAGCACGCTGCGAGTCATCTGCATTATGACTGGCGGCTGGAGATGCAAGGCGTGCTCCGTTCGTGGGCTGTGCCGAAGGGCCCGCCGACGGCGTTGCGCGAAGCGCGTCTCGCCATGCACGTGGAAGATCATCCGCTCGAATATGAGAAATTCGAAGGCACCATCCCGCCGGGAAATTACGGCGCGGGAACAGTGATGGTCTGGGACTACGGCGTTTACGAAGACATCACCGGGAACAACGCTGCTGCGTTCCACGCCGGCAAGATGCACATCGTCATGCAGGGTCAGAAGCTGAAGGGCGAATGGATCCTGGTGATGGACAAACGCGAGCCTGAGAGCAACCGCTGGCTCCTGATCAAGGCGGGTGAATCGATGAAGCCGCTCTCCGCGCAGGCCGATGACACCTCGGTGATTTCACGCCGTTCCATGGCGGCCATCGCAAAGGCAAACGACGCGCAATGGCATAGTAATCGACCGCCAACCGCGACGCCGCCCCGGGGGAAGAATTTAAGTGCGCCCAAATTTGTCGCGCCCATGCAATGCAAGGCGGTCACCAAACTGCCGACTGAGACGGATTGGACATTCGAGATCAAATTCGACGGCTACCGTTGCATCGCGCTTAAAAATGGATCGGAGGTTACACTCCTTTCCCGCAACGAAAACAAGCTCAACGCCCGCTTCCCGAATGTGGTGGAAGCGCTCGCCACACTAGAGGGCGCCTTCGCGCTCGATGGAGAAATCGTTGCGCTGGATCAGCGAGGCCGACCCTCTTTTCAACTCCTGCAGAATAACGTTTCGCGACCGCTCGCAGTCTTCTACTACATTTTCGATCTCTTGAATCGCGATGGCGAAGACTTGCGACAATTTCCCATCGAACGTCGCCGCGAATTACTGCGCGCCTTGATGACGTCACCTGAGGATCCGCTACGACTTTCGCCGCTCCTCGAGGCGCCGGCCGGCGAGGTCCTCGATGCGGTAAGCAAGCTTGGCCTTGAGGGAGTGGTTGGAAAACTTGCCGGATCGGTCTACGAACCGGGCGAGCGTTCCGGCGTCTGGATCAAGCAACGTACGGATCGCGCGCAGGAATTCGTCGTCGGCGGCTACGTTCCGGGCACGCGCGGCTTCGATTCGCTCCTCATCGGGGTTTACGAAAAGAAGCTGATGCTCTTTGTCGCCAAGGTGAAGGATGGATTCGTGCCGCGGATGCGCGACGAAATCTTTCCGCACCTCCAGAGATTACAAATCGACACATGTCCGTTCACAAATCTGCCCGAGAAAAAAGGAGCGCGTCGCGGCGAGGCCCTGACCGCGGAAAAAATGCGGGAATGCCGCTGGCTGAAACCGCAGCTGGTCTGCCAGGTTTCCTTTGTTGAATGGACGGACGCGGGAAATCTGCGCCACTCCAAATTTGTCGCGCTGCGCGACGACAAGAAAGCGGCCGACGTCGTGCGCGAAACGTAAGGCGCTACTTTTTTGGCTTCGCCGAACTCCGGGCCTTGGCGCGCCGGTGCCCGTTGCGTTGCGCGCGGCCATTGCTTTTCAGCGGCGCCGGCACCACCAGGTCTTCGTCTCCGCGGATAAACTCTTCGGTTTTTTGCCGCGCTTCGTCGTCGGTGAACTGCTGTGGCGGCGACTTCATGAAGTAACTCGACGGCGCCACCAACGCGCCCGCAAGCTTGCGATCGAGCGCCAGCTTCGCGCAGCGGATGGCGTCAATCACGACGCCGGCCGAGTTCGGCGAGTCCCAAACCTCAAGCTTCATCTCACAGTTAAGCGGCACGTTGCCGAAAGTCGTTCCTTCCATCCGGATGTAGCACCATTTTCGATCGCTGAGCCATGGAACATAATCACTCGGCCCCACGTGCACGTCCTTGGCCGGAAGCGCATGGCCTAGCTGGCTGGTCACGGCCTGCGTCTTCGAGATTTTCTTCGACTCAAGACGATCGCGCTCGAGCATGTTCAGGAAATCGGTATTGCCGCCAAAGTTGAGTTGATAAGTGCGGTCGAGGCGCACGCCGCGCTCGCGAAAAAGATTGGTCAGAACGCGATGAACAATCGTCGCGCCAACCTGCGATTTGATGTCGTCGCCGATGATGGGCAACCCGCGTTCTTCAAAGCGCCGCTGCCAATATGGCTGCGAAGCGATAAAGACCGGCACGCAATTGATGAACGCGCAGCCAGCGTCGAGGATCTGCTCCACATACCACTTCGTGGCCATCTCGGACCCGACGGGCAGGTAGGAAATGACCACATCGGTTTTCGTCTTTTTTAGAATGCCCACAATGTCGTCCGTCGAAGCGGGCGATTTTTTAATCA
>Ga0136617_10000855_pt1 | contig 26489 bp, 20 predicted proteins | sample AntDrymUQ3222106_2_FD_129672 | JGI IMG/M metagenome (GOLD analysis project Ga0136617, IMG submission 129672) | Polar desert sand microbial communities from Dry Valleys, Antarctica - metaG UQ322 (21.06) | ecosystem: Environmental > Terrestrial > Soil > Desert | place: Antarctica: Dry Valley...
CTCACCCGTGGCCTGCTCACGGTGCCGGGTGGCGGTCTCGATCGCAGCCCGGGCGCGTTCTTCCGCGCCGGTGGCTCGCGCTTCGGCCTCCTCGACCAGGCGCATGGACTCGGCGGTGGCTGACGAGTGGTGGTCGGCCGCTTCCTTGGTCAGCCGCTCCTTTTCCACTGCGAGCATCCGCCGGGACTCGGTGGCCTCCCGGTCGGCCGCGGCCTTGGCCTGCTCGGCCTCGCGTTTGGCCCCGGTGCGCAGCGTGTTGGCCTCCTGCTGGGCCGCAAGTCGTACCTGGTCGGCTTCGCGTCGGGCCGAGGCGAGGAGATCGGCCGCCTCGGCCTTGGCGAGCTCACGCTCCTGCTCGGCGCCCTCGATCAGGGTGGCCCGCCGTTCCTCGAGCTCGGCCAGCTGGACGGTGCGCATGTCCGCCGTCTCCTTCTCGGCGTCGGTCCGCAGGGCAGCGGCCTCCCGCAGCGACTGCTCACGTGAAGCCTCGGCCTTCTTGGTCGCGTCGGCCTTCAGGGAGCTCGCCTCGGACTCGGCGATCCGCAAGATCGTGGTGGCGTGAGCACCCAGCCCTGCGTACGTCGGCTCGGTCTGCTCGGCCTGCAGCCGCTCGAGCTCCTGGATCCGTCGGCGCAGTGCCTCGACCTCGTCGCGGGCCGCGCGCAGGTCGCCCTGCTGATATTCGTGGGCGGCCTGGATCTGGTTGAGGTACGCGTCGACCTCGAGCCGGTCGTACCCACCACGACGGGCGACACCGAACGAGGGTTTGGAGGCTGGTACAGCTGGTTCCGTCGCGGCAAACGATCGGGTCTCGTCGTCCGGCGACGAGGCGGGCTTGGCGGACCGCGGGTCGTCGAAGATGGACAGTCCGCGCTGGCCCTGGTCGCTCATCGCCGGGTCCCTCCTGGTGCGTCGTCGCTCTAGGTGCCTCGGAAGCGGTTGATCGCCGGGAGATGTCGCTCACGCAGCTCCGCGTCGCGCACTCCGAGTCCCTCCTCCGGCGACAAGCAGAGTACCCCCACCTTTCCTTGGTGCTGATTGTTGTGGACCTCCCAGGCGGCCTGTCCCGTCTCATCCAGCGGGTAGGTCTTGCTCAGGGTCGGATGGACAACGCCTTTGGCGATCAGGCGGTTGGACTCCCAGGCCTCGCGGTAGTTCGCGAAGTGCGAGCCGATGATCTTCTTGAGGTTCATCCACAGGTAGCGGTTGTCGTACTCGTGGCGGTATCCCGAGGTGGAGGCGCAGGTCACGATGGTGCCGCCCCGGCGGGCGACGAAGACCGACGCGCCGAAGGTCTCGCGGCCCGGGTGCTCGAGCACGATGTCGGGATCGTCGCCGCCGGTGAGCTCGCGAACGCGCTTGCCGAAGCGTCGCCACTCGCTCGGGTCGGGGGTCTGCTCGTCCTTCCAGAACCGGTAGTCGTCGGCGCGGCGGTCGATGACGAGCTCGGCGCCCATCGCGCGGCAGATCTGCGCCTTGTCGTCGGACGAGACGACGCACACCGGGATTCCACCGCCGTTCAGGGCGAACTGGGTGGCGTAGCTCCCCAGGCCGCCCGACGCGCCCCAGACCAGTACCGTGTCGCCCTGCTTCATGTCTGCGCCGTTGCGTGACACGAGCTGGCGATACGCCGTAGAGGCGACCAGTCCGGGGGACGCCGCCTCCTCCCAGGTCAGGTGGGCGGGCTTGGGCATCAGTTGGTTCGCCTTCACCAGCGCCAGCTCGGCGAGCCCGCCGAAGTTGGTCTCGAAACCCCAGATGCGCTGCTCGGGGTCCAGCATCGTGTCGTTGTGACCGTCGGAGCTCTCCAGCTCGACGGACAGGCAGTGCGCGACGACCTCGTCGCCCGGCGACCAGGCGTGAACACCCGGACCGGTACGCAGCACGACACCGGCGAGGTCGGAACCGACCACGTGGTACGGCAGGTCGTGGCGCTGGCCCAGCGGCGACATCCGCCCGTACCGCTCGAGGAAGCCGAACGTCGAGGCGGGCTCGAAGATCGAGGTCCAGACGGTGTTGTAGTTGATCGCGGACGCCATCACGGCGATCAACGCCTCGCCCGGGCCCAGCTCCGGCGTCGCCACCTCGTCGACGTGCAGGCTCTGGCGCGGGTCCTTGTCGGGTGACGCGAGCCCCTCGAACATGTCCTGCTCGTCCTTGCGGACGGTGACGCCGCGATACGACTGCGGAACGGCCAGTGCGGCGTAGGCGTCATGGTCTGTGTCGTCGGCGAGGATGACGTCGAGGATCTGCGACATCTGTGACATCGGGCGCCCTTCGTGGTGGCTGAGGATCCAGGGCGTACCCCCGCGGGGCGACACGCTCCCGGCCGTGCCGGTGAGTGGTGCCGGTCAATCTAGCGACGCCGACGCGCAACGCGGTCTCGACTGCGACCTACATCCCTCGCTGGGCAGCCGGCTCGACCAGCTCGACCAGGACTCCGCCGGCGTCCTTCGGGTGCACGAAGTTGATCCGGCTGTCGGCGGTGCCACGTCGAGGTTCGTCGTACAGCAGCCGCATCCCCTGGGCGCGTACCGCTGCCATGGCTTCGTCGATGCTGGTCACGCGGTACGCCAGCTGCTGCACGCCTGGCCCGGACCGGTCGAGGAACCTCGCGATCGTGGAGTCGGAGGTCAGGGGGGCCAACAGCTGCAGGCAGGTCCCGGAGTCGCCGACCGCCACCATCGCCTCCCGGACGCCCTGCTCCTCGTTGGTCTCCTGGTGCACGAGCTCGAAACCGAAGCGCTCGCGGTAGAACGCGATGGCCTCGTCGAGATCATGCACGGCGATGCCGACGTGGTCGACGGCGGTGATCAGCGCGGTCGGGAACATGGCTCGATCCTGCCTGGCTCGAACGCGTCGGTACAGTCAGGACTCGACCCGCACGGACCCGCAGCCTCAGGAGGAGCCATGTCCGGTTCTGGCAGCAACGTTCTCGTAGCCGGAGCCCGTACGCCCGTCGGTCGGCTGCTCGGCGGCCTCAAGGACCTCAGTGGGTCGGACCTCGGCGGCGTCGCCATCAAGGGAGCCCTCGAGAAGGCGCAGGTACGTCCCGGCCGGGTCGACTACGTGATCATGGGCCAGGTCCTGCAGGCCGGCGGCGGCCAGATCACGGCACGCCAGGCTGCCGTCAAGGGCGGCATCGCGATGGACGTCCCCGCGCTGACGATCAACAAGGTCTGTCTCTCCGGCATCAACGCCATCGCCCTGGCTGATCAGCTGATCAGGGCCGGCGAGTGCGAGATCGTCGTCGCCGGTGGCATGGAGTCGATGACCAACGCTCCCCACCTGCTCCCGAAGACGCGCGAGGGCTTCAAGTACGGCGACGTCACCTTGCGGGACCACATGGCGTACGACGGCCTGTGGGACGTGTTCACCGACCAGGCGATGGGCGGCTTGACCGAGCAGCGAAACTCCGCCTCCGACAGCTTGACCCGCGAGGAGCAGGACGCCTTCTCGGCGCGGTCCCACCAGCGTGCCGCCGCTGCCTGGAAGAACGGCGTCTTCACCGACGAGGTGGTTCCCGTCGAGGTACCGCAACGTCGAGGTGACCCGGTCGTCGTCTCGCAGGACGAGGGCGTACGCGGTGACACGACCGCCGAGTCGCTGGGCAAACTGCGCCCGGCATTCTCCAAGGACGGGACGATCACCGCGGGTTCGGCATCGCAGATCTCCGACGGTGCGTGCGCCGTGGTCGTGATGAGCAAGGTGAAGGCCGAGCGGCTCGGGCTGAGCTGGCTGGCCGAGATTGGCGCCTCCGGCCAGGTCGCAGGCCCGGACTCGACCCTGCAGTCACAGCCGGCTCGCGCCATCGCGAAGGCGTGCGGCAAGGAGGGCATCACGCCTGCCGACCTTGACCTGGTCGAGCTCAACGAGGCATTCGCTGCGGTCGGCATCGTCAGTGCACGTGAGCTCGGCATCGACGACGAGCGCGTCAACGTCAACGGCGGCGCCATCGCGATCGGTCACCCGATCGGGATGTCCGGGGCCCGCATCGTGCTGCACCTGGCGCTCGAGTTGCAGCGCCGGGGTGGAGGAGTCGGCGCGGCTGCCTTGTGCGGTGGTGGCGGTCAGGGTGATGCCCTGATCGTCCGCGTCCCCGCGTGAGCGAGCAGGCTCCGCGCACCCGCACCCGCACCCGCACCCGCGCCCGGGGACTGCGTGGCGGCGTCACCGTCGCCGACCTCGTGGGGCGCGCGCGAGACGGTGATCCGAGGGCTGTGGCGCGGCTGATCTCGCTGGTCGAGGATGCCTCTCCCGCTCTGCGTGAGGTGGCGGAGCGGTTGTCCCCGCACACCGGTCACGCGCAGATTCTCGGGATCACGGGCTCGCCCGGAGTCGGGAAGTCGACGTCGACGTCCGCCCTCGTGACGGCGCTGCGTGCGGACGGCAAGCGGGTAGGCGTCCTGGCTGTCGACCCCACGTCCCCGTTCACGGGAGGTGCACTGCTCGGCGACCGAGTCCGGATGCAGGACCACGCCACCGACGCCGGCGTCTACATCCGGTCGATGGCGACCCGCGGGCACCTCGGCGGCCTGGCCTGGTCCACGCCGCAGGCGCTGCGGGTGCTGGATGCGGCCGGATGCGACGTCGTCCTCATCGAGACGGTCGGGGTTGGCCAGTCCGAAGTCGATGTCGCAGGTCTCGCCGACACCACCTTGGTGCTGCTGGCGCCCGGGATGGGTGACGGCATCCAGGCGGCGAAGGCGGGAATCCTCGAGATCGGGGATGTGTACGTCGTCAACAAGGCCGACCGCGACGGCGCCGACCAGGTGGTCCGGGACCTGCGGTCCGTGCTCAATCTGGGCGCGGAGGCCGGGATCTGGCGCCCGCCGATCGTGAAGACGGTGGCTGCCGACGGCACCGGATTAGACGATCTCCTGGCGGCGATGGCCAAGCATCGGACCCACCTGGAGGAGAGCGGTGAGCTGACCCGTCGACGGCGCGAACGGGCTCGCCGCGAGATCGAGGCGATTGCCGTGACGAGTCTGCGGGCGCGGTTCGCCGGTGTGCACGGCCACGCTGACCTCGACGGTCTCGCCGCCGAGGTCGTCGACGGTGGGCAAGATCCTTACCGCGCGGCCGACCGCCTGATCGCCGCAATCTGAGACGCGGCCAGCCCAGGCTGGCCTGTCTCGGCAGCGTCGGCGCGCCTGCGCGCTGGTCGGGAGGGGGCCTGCTAGACAATGATGAAGGTGGTTCCCCTCCACCGACGGTCCGTTGCGCACGCGGTCTCGATTCGTGTGGGGTTGTTGCTGGGCAGTTCGGACCTGGAAGGAGACAGCGATGACCGATGTAGCCAAGAAGGGCATCACGTTCCTCTTCATCGCGTTCGCGGCCTTCTACCTGCTGACTCAGCCTGAGAGTGCCGCCGACGCCATCAAGACCGCCTTCGGCGCCGTGGCAGAGGGCTTCAGCCAGCTGATGCGCTTCCTGACCGCCCTCGCGACCTAGTCGCCGGCGTCCGATGATCGGTGGATGGTTCTGGCGCCGGTTCGCCGAGCCTCAGGTGCAGGCGTACCTGCTGCACGGGGAGGGCGAGCAGATCATCGACGAGGTGCGGCATCACTGGATGGCGTACTGGCGGGCCTTGCTCGAGCTCGTCGTCGCGACGGTCATGCTCTACCTGTTCCTGATCAGCCCGGAGGACATCAGCTGGCTGCCGTTCTGGCTGTTCCTCGGGTTCGGGTTGCATGCGGCGTGGCTGGCCCTGAGCGAACACGTGGACCGCTTCGTGATCACCAACATGCGCGTCTTCCGGGTGCGCGGGGTGTTCAACACCAAACGTGCCACGATGCCGATGACGCGCATCCTCGACATCACCGTCGAGAAGCCCCTGTTGGGGCGGTTCTTCGACTACGGGCACTTCGTGTTCGAGTCCGCGGCGCAGGAGCAGGGCCTCAAGAAGATCCGGTACGTCGGTTCGCCCGACGAGCGGGATCTGACGATCCAGCGCGTCGTCCAACGTTCCGGTCTGCGGCGCTTCGCCGGCGGCCCCCGCTAGCGGTCCCAGTCGACGTCCGTTGCACGACTCACGTGGGACGGCTTGGCTTCCACGGGGCTCCTGCGCGAGGCGACGCGCTGAGCGTCGCCCGCCGGGCTCGTGCCCCGCACTAGGGTGGCGCGAATGGCCCGCCGAGAGCCGCTGCCCTTCGACCCGATCGACGAGGCAGCGCGACAGTGGTCGCTGCGGTGGCAGGGTGTGCCGCAGATGCGCGCCGTCACCAGTCTGATGCGAGTGCAGCAGCTCGTCCTGGCCGAGCTCGACGAACTCCTGCGACCGCACGGACTGACCTTCGCCCGCTACGAGGCGTTGGTGTTGCTGACGTTCTCCCGTACGGGTGCCCTGCCGCTGGGCAAGATGGGCGATCGGCTGCAGGTGCACCCGACCTCCGTGACGTCGATCGTCGATCGGCTGCAGGCGGCCGGTCACGTCGTACGGCGCCCACACCCCACGGACGGACGTACGGTGCTGGCCGAGATCACCGACGCCGGTCGTGCCGTCGTCGAGGCCGCCACGGCCGACCTGGTGTCGGCGGACTTCGGGCTCGGCTCCCTCGACGCGCAACGCCTCGATGCCTTGTCGGACCTGCTGCGGCCGATGCGAGCGGCGGCCGGTGACTTCCGGTCGTGACGCGGCCAGGCGGCGGAGCAGGTAGCATGGAATAGTTGGACGTCCTACTAATTCAGCCGGCCGGAGGCCTTCCCGATGACCGACTCGCACCACATCGACGCAGGCCGAGCGCGTTGGCAGCAGCGGTACGACGCCGCAAGAATCCGTGCGGGCGACTTCACCACCTTGTCGGGCGTCGAGGTCGCGCCGGCGTACGGTCCGCCGGACGGTGCGAGCTACCCCGACTTCGACAAGATCGGTTGGCCGGGCGAGTTCCCGTTCACCAGGGGCTTGTACGCCACCGGATACCGGGGGCGGGCCTGGACGATCCGCCAGTTTGCGGGCTTCGGCAACGCCGCGCAGACCAACGAGCGCTACAAGATGATCCTCGCGCGCGGAGGCGGCGGGCTGTCGGTGGCGTTCGACATGCCGACGCTGATGGGCCACGACAGCGACGACCCGAAGGCGCTCGGCGAGGTGGGCCACTGCGGCGTCGCGATAGACACCGCGGCCGACATGGAGACCTTGTTCGACGGGATCGCCCTCGACGAGGTGACGACCTCGATGACGATCTCCGGGCCGGCGGTGCCCGTGTTCTGCATGTACCTCGTGGCCGCCGAGCGACAAGGCGCCGTCGTCGGCAAGCTCAACGGCACCTTGCAGACCGACATCTTCAAGGAGTACATCGCCCAGAAGGAGTGGCTGTTCTCGCCCGAGCCGCACCTACGGCTGATCGGCGATCTGATGGAGTACTGCGCCGGGAACATCTCGGCGTACAAGCCGTTGTCGGTGTCGGGCTACCACATCCGTGAGGCCGGCTCGACGGCCGCGCAGGAGCTGGCCTTCACGCTGGCGGACGGGTTCGGGTACGTCGAGCTCGGGCTGTCGCGCGGCCTCGACATCGAGGCGTTCGCGCCCGGACTGTCGTTCTTCTTCGACGCACACGTCGACTTCTTCGAGGAGATCGCCAAGTTTCGCGCCGCCCGCCGGATCTGGGCGCGCTGGCTGCGCGACGTGTACGGCGCCACCACCGAGCGGGCGCAGTGGCTGCGGTTCCACACTCAGACGGCGGGGGTGTCGCTGACCGCGCAGCAGCCGTACAACAACGTCGTCCGTACGGCGGTCGAGGCGCTGTCGGCGGTGCTGGGTGGGACGAACTCACTGCATACGAACGCCCTGGACGAGACGCTGGCGCTGCCGAGCGAGCAGGCAGCCGAGATCGCGTTGCGGACGCAGCAGGTGCTGATGGAGGAGACGGGCGTCGCCAACGTGGCTGACCCGCTCGGCGGAGCTTGGTACGTCGAGGCGCTCACCGACCGGATCGAGGCCGAGGCCGAGGCGATCTTCGACCAGATTCTCGCCCGGGGCGCCTCCAAGCTGCGGGTGCGCGACACCGAGGCGCTGGCCGAACAGGTACGCCGCAGCTCCGAGCTCGGCACGCCGGGCAACGGAGCGGTGTGGCCGATGACGACCGGCATCCTGCGCGGGATCGAGGACGGGTGGTTCATGTCCGAGATCGCCGAGGCGGCGTTCCAGTACCAGGTTGCCGTGGAGAAGGACGACAAGCGCGTCGTGGGCGTGAACTGTCACACCGAGTCGGTCTCGCACGAGCTCGAGATCCTGCGGGTCTCGCACGAGGTCGAGGTCGAGCAGGTGCGCGAGCTGGGCGAGCGGCGTACCGAGCGGGACCAGGAGGCGGTGGACGCCGCTCTCGAGCAGCTGGTGGCGGTGTCGCGTACCGACGCCAACATGATCCCCGCGATGTTGACCGCGGCGCGGGAGGAAGCCTCACTCGGCGAGATCTGCGACGCCCTGCGCGCCGAGTGGGGCCAGTACCGCGAACCAGCCCGCTTCTGAGCGGGCTCCGTCAGGGTGCGAAGCTGGATCGTCGGCTCAGGCGGTGGACCCGCTCGGCGGGTGCACGACCCCCGAGTGCAGGAAGTCCGCCCCGGCCTCGCGCTGCGCCGCGGCCAGTGCCGCGGTGATGCGCCGCGCAGTGAAGTCGCGGCAGCGCTCGCGGGCCTGTCCCACCGTGCAGAACTGCGCAGACCGGATCTCACGCTGCTCGGGCACGATCGACTCGACGATCCCCTGGTCGTGCACGCCGGCGTCGAACACCAGGCACAGTGCGTCGTCCCAGCCTGACCAGGGCGGCATCCAGTCGACGACCAGCAGCCGCTCCGCTGGCAGCGTGAGAGCGAGTTCCTCGCTCACCTCCCGCGTCACTGCCTCGGCAGGCGACTCGCCGACCTCTACGACCCCGCCCGGCAGGTCCCAGTCGTCCTTGTACGTCAGCTCGCACAACAGCACTCGGTCGTCCGGATCCCGTACCAGGAGCTGGGCAATCGCCCGCTTGCGTGGCAGCCCGGCGTTGAGCACGGCGCGAAAGCCCTCACCTCGGCTCGGCTCGCCGTCGAGAGCGAGCCGGGCGAGCAGCACGAAGTCTTGACGCTCGCCGCGCAGATCCTCCCGCCCGCGCAGCAGACCCTCGCGACGCAGTCCGGCGCGACTCGCCAGCCGAAGGGACCTGAGGTTTCCCGGCTCGACCCGGGCTTCGACCCGGGCCAGGCCGAGGTCGTCGAAGGCGTACCGCACCAGCAGACGCACGGCTCGAAGTGCGAGACCGCGGCCGCGATGCTCGCGGTACACGGCCCATGAGACCTCTCCGCGCCCGGCATCGAGCACGCGCACTTCGACGGTGCCCGCCGGGTGGCCCTCGTGCTCCACCACGAAGTTGACGGTGCTGCGATCGTCGTCGTACGCCTTGCGCCACCGATCCACCGCGGCAGCCTGCGCATCGAAGGACGGCACAACGCTCGGAAAGCCGAACCAGTGCGCGATGTCCTCGTCGTGGGCGAGCCGGGCAGGATCGACGTCCCGCTCCTCCCATGGCCGCAGCACCACCACGCCATCGGTCAGTGTCGGTTGCGGCGGCACCTGAGGTGGGGACACGACGCCCACCCTAGGAGGGTGCTGAAGGACGGCGACGCGAACAGCTGTTTGTCCAGCACCCTCGTTGGTGGCGGTCCGCCGTCCGAGTCGGCTCGGCTCCGACACTAAGATGACCACCATGACGGCACCGCAGTTCTCCCGGCCGGGGGCCATCGACTTGTCCGCGCTGAGACGACCCGCGGGTCCGCCTTCGCCCGGTACGCCATCTGCTGCCGGTGGCTCGCCGTCAGGAGCCGGGTACAGCTTCGACGTCACCAGCGAGCAGTCGCTGCGCGCCGACGTCGTCGAACGTTCGATGAGCGTCGTCGTGCTGGTCAGCTTCTGGTCGGCCGACGCGCCCGGTTCCGACGAGATCAACGCCACCTTGACCGCGCTCGCCGACGAGTACGCAGGGCGGTTCCTGTTCGCCCGCGTCGATGTGGGCGCCCAGCCGGCGCTCGCCCAGGCGCTCCAGATTCCCCAGGTCCCGTTGGTGGTGGCGGCACTGCGTGGCCAGCTCGCCCCGTTGATCCAGGAACCGCTGCCGGCGGCCGAGATGCGAGCTCTGGTGGACCAGATCCTGCAGGCTGCCGTCTCCAACGGAGTCACCGGGCAGGCCGAGCCCGTGGCGGGGGGCGTTGCCGCGGCGGACCCCGGCTCGAACGGCGAGCCGGCCGAACCCGAGGCCCGCTTTCCCGAAGCGGAGCAGGCGCTGCTCGAGGGGCGGCTCGACGAAGCCGTGTCCGGATACGAGGCGGCGCTACGTGCGCATCCGGGTGACGCCGAGGCAGAGCTGGGGCTGGCGCAAGCCAGGCTGATCCAACGTACGCAGGGCGTCGACGTCACCGCCGCCCGCGCGGCTGCCGCCGACCGTCCCGACGACATCGCCGCACAGACGCTGGCGGCCGACCTCGATCTCATGGGCGGCCACGTCGACGACGCTTTCAGTCGGCTGATCGACGCGGTGCGGCGTACTGCGGCAGACGACCGAGATGCCGCCCGGACCCATCTCGTGGGACTGTTCGCTGTAGTCGGGGATGCAGACCCTCGGGTCGTGCAGGCGCGTCGGCAGCTCGCGAGCGCATTGTTCTGAGCGGTCCTGAGGGGTCCTGAGGGTCGACGACCGTGAGACGTGTCCTCGGCTGGCTGGTGCTCCTGTTCGGCGTGCTGCTCGTCGCCGGTGGTACGACGGTCGCGGTGTTCCTCGGCCCGGATGACCGCGCCTCGACGGGTCCACACCGGCTCACCAGTGCGGGCTACGCGATCCTGACCGCGCCCGACGCCTTCCAGTACGGCGGTGTCGACGTCGAGCTCGACGTCGAGCCGCAAGGCCGCGGGCAGGCCCCGGACGTCTTCCTCGGGCTCGCGCACGTGGTCGACGCCGAGGACTACCTCGGTGGATCGCCGCACACCAGGATCGACACCGTCTCCATCCCCTGGGACCTCACGACGACGCAGGTCGAGGGCGAACGGAGCGTCACGACTGCTCCAGACGACCTCGACTGGTGGCTTACCCGCGACCTCGGCGACGACCCTGTGGTCGACTTCCCGCTCGACGACGAACCGGTGACCGCGGTCTTGATGAACGTCGATGCCACCCCCGGCGTCCAGGCCGACCTGCGCGCGTCGCTCGTCCGGCCGGGCGGCTTCGTCGGGGGGATCGCGGTGGCCGTGATAGGAGTCGGCGTGACCGGGCTGAGCCGGACCCGGCTGGTCCGCGGCGATTCGCGTCCGGGGCGGCGTCGTACCGGACGCCTGTCGCGCCGAGGTGACCGCTCACCGAACTCCCACGAGAGCAGGCGGTCCGGATGAGCCGGTGGTCGACGGGTCGGTTGATGGCGGCAACCACAGCAACAGTTGCGACGATGGTGAGTGCCGCTGGCTGCAGCGTGGTCGACCGCGACGTTCCCGAGACGGCCGGCAAACCGGCGATCAGAGCAGCCGAAGCCGCCTCGTTGGTCGAGCAGTACGACATCGCGCGCAGCCGGGCCGACGCGTCCCTCGACGCCGACCAACTCGCAGAGCTCGAGGCGGGTGCCCTGCTGCGCATCGACCGCGGACTGTACTTCCAACAACGCGAGCTCGGCCTCGCGACGACTCCGGTCCAGCTCGACCAGACGACGAGCCTGATCGCCGGGAGCTTCGAGGAGTACCCGCTGTGGTTCGTGACCGTGAACAAGCTGGTCGACAGCCAGGAGCAGGTCGCGGCAGTGTTCGTGCGCCGCACCAGTACCGCCCCCTGGCTGGTCACCGAAGCGCCTCGGCTCGCGCAGTCGACCGAACTCGGCCGCCCGGAGGTGGCCTCCGACGGCAGCGCCATCGTGTTCGACCCAGTCACGGGTCGCTGGTCGGACGGGACGACGGTCGAGCGGGGCTTTGCCCAACAGCTGATCGACGACTACGCCGCCATGCTCACCGATCCGGGCGCTCCAGGGGCAGAGCAGTTCGCCGCTGACTCGTTCGTCGAGCAGATGCGTCAGCTGGCGCAGGCTCAGCCCGGCGGGGTCGACTTCCGGCAGCAGTGGCAGGCCGACACCGTGCGTCACGTCGTACGGCTGTCGGATGGGGGAGTGCTGATCTTCGCGACTCTGGTCCGCACCGATCAGTACACGGTGCAGCCGCGCAGCTCGCTCGACTTCGCGGAGCTCCCGGCCTCGGCCTATCTGCCGAAACCGTTGCGAGCCTCGGCCCGGCTCGACTACCGGCATCAGGTGCTGATGCTCGTACCCAGCAGTGGCAAGCCACTGGTCATCGGTCAGCACGGCGGCCTGATCGGCGCTGCCGGCTCCTGACCCTGGAGCCCAGATCCCCTGGGCCGGGTACACAAGCCAAGCCGACTGAAGCAGCGGCAAATTTGCCATGGAGAGCAGTCGTTTGCCTTCTCTACATAGCAAACGGCCGAGGGGTGGCGCCTAGGAGGGTGGGTCAGGACTGGGTACGGCGGTGCGAGCGGCGCGTCGGCGGGTCCGGGGTAGCCTCGGCGACCTGCTCGGCCGCCCCCATCGCCTGCGGATGGTGCCGCAGCCAGACGGTGGCCAGCGGCGGCAGCTGCACCACGGCCGACGCCGGCCGGGCGTGCCAGGAGTCCTCGGACGCGTCCACACCGCCGAGGTTGCCCACACCCGAGCCGTAGTAGGCCTCCGCATCGGTGTTCAGCTCCTCGTCCCAGCGGCCCGCCACCGGCAGGCCGACCTGGTAGTCGTGGTGCGGCACAGCCGAGAAGTTCGCCATGCAGGCCACCAGGCTGCCGTCAGCGCCCGTGCGCAGGAAGCTGAAGACGTTGTTGCTGCTGTCGTTGGCGTCGATCCACGAGAACCCGCCCGGGTCCTGGTCGAGTGACCACAGCGCCTGGCTCTCGCTGTAGCGCTTGTTGAGGTCGCGCACGAGGCTGTGCACGCCCTGGTGCTCGACGTGGTCGAGCAGCCACCAGTCCAGTTCGCGGCCCTCGGCCCACTCCGACTCTTGGGCGAACTCCGAGCCCATGAAGATCAGCTGCTTGCCCGGATGCGCCCACATGAATCCGAGGTACGCGCGGAGATTCGCCAGCTGCTTCCAGCGGTCACCGGGCATCTTCCGAAGCAGCGAGCCCTTGCCGTGCACGACTTCGTCGTGGGAGATCGGCAAGACGTAGTTCTCGGAGTAGGCGTACATCATCGAGAACGTCATCTGGTGGTGGTGGTACTGCCGGTGGACCGGGTCGTTGGCGACGTAGCCGAGCGAGTCGTGCATCCACCCCATGTTCCACTTGAACCCGAACCCCAGCCCGCCGATGTGCGTGGGCTTGGTGACGCCGGGCCAGGCGGTCGACTCCTCGGCGATGATGACACTGCCAGGCACCCGCTTGTAGCACGTCGCGTTCACCTCCTGTAAGAACGCCACCGCTTCCAAGTTCTCCCGACCGCCGTAGACGTTGGGCGTCCACTCGCCTTCCTCGCGTGAGTAGTCGAGGTAGAGCATGGACGCGACGCCGTCGACGCGCAGCCCGTCGACATGGAATTCTTCGAGCCAGAAGATCGCGTTGGCGACCAGGAAGTTGCGCACCTCGGAGCGGCCGAAGTCGAAGATGTACGACCCCCACTCGGCGTGCCAGCCTCGGCTGGGCTCGGCGTGCTCGTACAGCGGAGTGCCGTCGAACCGGACCAGCGCCCAGTCGTCGGTCGCGAAGTGACCAGGCACCCAGTCGACGATCACGCCGATGCCGGCTGCGTGCAGGCGATCGACGAGGTAACGGAACTCGTCGGGGTTGCCGAACCGCGACGTCGGGGCGAAGAACGACGTGACGTGGTACCCCCACGAGCCTCCGAACGGGTGCTCCATGACGGGAAGCAGCTCGACATGGGTGAACCCGAGGTCGGCGACGTACGACACCAGCTGCTCGGCCAGCTCCCGGTAGCTCAGCCCGCGGCGCCATGACGCCAGGTGGACCTCGTAGGTGCTCATCGGCTTCTGGATCGCGGTTCCTTCGGCCCGGCGGGCGATCCAGTCGGCGTCGTCCCACGCGTACGACGACTCGAACACGGCAGAAGCGCGACGTGGGGGCACCTCGGTGTGCTGCGCCATCGGGTCGGCCTTCTGGCGCCAGACGCCGTCCGCACCGAACACGTCGTACTTGTACAGCGTGCCGCTCCCGACCTCGGGGACGAACAGCTCCCACACGCCGGACGAGCCGAGCTGACGCATGGGATGGGCGCGGCCGTCCCAGGAGTTGAAGTCGCCGGTGACGCGCACGCCTCCCGCGTTCGGCGCCCACACCGCGAACGAGGTCCCGGTGACGGGCCCGCCGATCGCGTCGTAGTGGCGTACATGCGCCCCGAGCACCGTCCAGAGCTCTTCGTGGCGGCCCTCGTTGATCAGGTGCTGATCCATCTCGCCAACGGTCGGGAGGTAGCGGTAGGGGTCGTCGATGGTGTGGGCGTGCCCGTCGCCGTACTCGACCTCGAGCCGGTAGTCGGTGACCTCGGCGAGGGGGAGCACGGTGACCCACACGCCGCCATGCTCGTGATCCAAGGTGGTCTTCTCTCCGGCTACGACCACCCGAACTTTCTGCGCGAGGGGCCGCAGCGTCCGGATCGTGACACCACCGTCGTGCGGATGTGCGCCGAGCACCCGATGCGGGCTGGCGTGCGTGCCCGCGACCAGGCCGTCCAGGTCCGTCGCGGCAACGGGCAGCTTCGCAGGGGTCCGGGACACGTCAGTCCTCCGTCGTAGCGATGCGGGCGATGGCGGCCAGCGGGATCGTCAGCCAGGTCGGGCGGTTGCGGGCCTCGTAGACGGCTTCGTATACCGCCTTGTCGGCTTCGTACGCCGCGAGCAGGGCTGCAGCGTCACCGGCTCTCGGATCGACGGTCTCGAGAGCGACCACGGGGTCCGCCACGTTGTCTGAAGCAGCTGCCGAAGGAGTCTGGTTGCCGGCAGGTTCGGGGACGCCGCAGTAGCCGCGGAGGAACGCCTCCGTGTTACGTCCGGTCCACTCGGCCGCGCGGTAGGTCAGCTGGTCGGACTTACCGAACTGGCGCAGCGTCGCACCGGCGGCGTACCCGAACGACCGCAGCATCCCGGCCACGTCCCGCCACGGCGAGTCCATCTGCTGCCGCTCCGCGAGCGACTTGGCGGGCTCGCCCTCGAAGTCGATGATCTTCCAGCCCTTGACGGTGCGCAGCGTCTGGCCGAGGTGGAAGTCGCCGTGGATGCGCTGCGCCGTGACGTCATGGTCGAGCTCGGCGAGCCGTTCGTACCGTGCCAGCAGGCCGGACCGGTGCTCTCGGAGCGCGGGTACGACGTCCTCGGCGCGACGCAAGCGCTCGCGCATCGCGTCGGCGAGTGCGCGGAGCTGGTCGCGCGTGAGCACAGCGGTGCCGAACACCTCGGCGAGATGGCGGTGGACGACGGCCGTTGCCTCACCCAGTCGTTCGGACTCGCTGGCGAAGTCGCCACCCACCTCGTCGGGGTGTAGGTCTTCTTCGACGAGCAGGTCTCGCATGCTGGCCGTGGCGAGATCCCACCCGTCGGTGGCGGTGCGGAGGAACTCCTGGAGCATGCCGAGGTGACCGCTGTGCTGGCTGCCGTCTGGCTCCTGCCAGCTGCCGTGCAGCCATCCCAGCAGCGGCGCCACGTGCTCGTCGCCGTGCCGCGTGAGCGCCTCGTGTATCTCGATGTCGGGATTGTGGCCGGACGACAGCCGGCGGAACAGCTTCAAGATCGCCTGCTCGCCGAAGGCGATGGACGTGTTGGACTGCTCGGCGGTCATGACGGTGCCGTGGGCGCCTGGCTCTGGCAGCGCAGCGGAGTCGACGACGTGGAACTCCAACGCGTTGTCGCCCTGACTCGCCGAGGGGGTCGTCGTCCGGTGCCGGAACCCGTCGAGCAGCAGGTCGGAGGCGTCCTTGAGGTAGACCGCGTCGTACGCCACTACGGCCCCGAGTTCCTCGTCGTCGACGGGTCCGACCAGGGCGTGCGCGTAGGCAGGGTTCTCGTAGCGCAGGTAGGCCACCGGGAACTGGTACGTGTCGACCCTGCCGTCGTCGTACTCGACCGTGAGCACCTCGAACCTCAGCCGCGGGTTGCCGTCGTTGAGCCACGGCATCGGATGGACGTGCGTGATGGAGAAGTCGCGGCCCTTGCCCGCGAACCATCGTCGGCCCGAGATGTAGGCGGCAGCCTGCTCCGCGAAGCCGGGGGTCACCATGAGCCACCGTCCTCCGACCGCGAGATCAAGAACCAGTAGAAGCCGTGGCCGGACAGCGTGAGCAGGTAGGGCAGCTCACCGATCCGGGGGAAGCGCACGTGCCCGAGCATCTCGATCGGCTCGCTGCCCTCCCAGCGACGCAGGTCGAGCTCGACCGGTTGCGGGAAGCGCGACAAGTTGTTGACGCAGAGCACGGTGTCGTCACCGAAGTCACGACTGAACGAGAAGACGCTGGGATTGCTGCCTCCGAGGTCGCTGAAGGATCCGAGACCGAAGGCCGGGTGCTGCTTGCGGGCGTGCACCATCCGCCGGGTCCAATGCAGCAACGACGAGGTGTTCTCGAGCTGGGCCTCCACGTTGACGGACTGGTAACCGAAGACCGGATCCTGCACTGTCGGCAGGTTCAGCCGTCCCGGCGTAGCCGTCGAGAAGCCGGCGTTACGGTCCGGCGTCCACTGCATCGGCGTACGGACACCGTCGCGATCACCGAGCCAGATGTTGTCACCCATGCCGATCTCGTCGCCGTAGTACAGCACCGGCGAACCGGGGAGGCTGAGCAGCAGCGCGGTGAAGAGCTCCATCTGGTTGATGTCGTTGTCGAGCAACGGTGCCAACCGCCGTCGAATGCCGATATTGGCCTTCATACGCGGATCCTTGGCGTACTCCGCCCACATGTAGTCGCGGTCCTCGTCGGTCACCATCTCGAGGGTGAGCTCGTCGTGGTTGCGCAAGAAGATGCCCCACTGGCAGCGGTCCGGGATCGCCGGGGTCTGCTCGAGAATCTCCGAGATGGGGTAGCGGGACTCGCGCCGGACCGCCATGAAGATCCGCGGCATCACGGGGAAGTGGAAGCACATGTGACACTCGTCGCCGCCGACGTCGAAGTTGCCGAAGTAGTCGACGACGTCGGACGGCCACTGGTTGGCCTCGGCGAGCAGGACCCGGTCGGGGTACTCGTCGTCGACAGTCTTGCGCACCATGCGGAGGAACTCGTGCGTCTCGGGCAGGTTCTCGCCGTTGGTGCCGGGGCGCTCGTAGAGGTACGGCACGGCGTCGAGCCGGAATCCATCGATGCCCATGTCCAACCAGAAGCGCAGGGCGTCCAGCATCGCCTCGTGCACCCTGGGGTTGTCGAAGTTCAGGTCTGGCTGGTGGCTGTAGAAGCGGTGCCAGAAGTACTGCTGGCGGACGGGATCCCAGGTCCAGTTCGACGGCTCGGTGTCGACGAAGATGACTCGGGCGTCCGCGTAGAGGTCGTCGGTGTCGGACCAGACGTAGAAGTCACCGTAGGGACCGTCGCGGTCGCTGCGGGATTGCTGGAACCAGTCGTGCTGGTCGCTCGTGTGGTTCATCACGACGTCGACGATGACCTTGATGTCGCGCTCGTGCGCGGCGTCGAGCAGTGCCTTGAAGTCTTCGATCTTGCCGACCTCGGGCTGGATGCCGCGGTAGTCCGCGACGTCGTACCCCCCGTCGCGCAGCGGGGAGGTGGAGAACGGCGGGATCCAGAGGCAGTCGACGCCCAGCCACTGGATGTAGTCGAGCTTCTCTCGCAGGCCGTTGAAGTCGCCGATGCCGTCACTGTCGGAGTCCTTGAAGGAGCGGACCAGGACTTCGTAGAACACCGCGCGCTTGAACCACAGCGGGTCGGAGCCGGGCACGGGCGTCAGGCCTTCCGGATCGAGAGGATGTGGGCGGACTCGAGCGCCGGGTCGAGCCGGACGAACGCGTGCTCGCCGAACCGCCAGCTCTGGCCGGTGATCTCGTCGACAGCGACGAACGTCTCGTGCCAGTCCAGCCCCAACGCCGGCATCGTCAGGTGGATCGAGGTCTCCCTGGCCGCGTGCGGGTCGACGTTCAGCACCACGATGACGATGTCGTCGCCCTCGGACGTGGTTGTCCGCTTGCTGAAGCAGACGACCGAGGCGTCGTCCGTGCCGTGCACAGTCAGGTTGCGGAGCTGCTGCAGGGCCGGGTGGCGCTTGCGGATGTCGTTGAGCAGGGTGAGGTACGGCGCCAGGGTGCGGCCCTCGCGTGCTGCGGCGTCCCAGTCCCGGGGACGGTACTGGAACTTCTCGGAGTTCAGGTACTCCTCCGAGCCAGGCTTGACCGCCACGTGCTCGTACAGCTCGAAGCCGGCGTACACGCCCCACGTGGGTGCCGCGGTGGCCGCCAGGGTCGCCCGGACGCGAAAGGCGCTCGGTCCGCCGTACTGGAGGTACTCCGTGAGGATGTCGGGCGTGTTGACGAACAGGTTCGGCCGCATCAGGTCGGACTTCACGTGCGACAGCTCGTGCAGGTAGGTGTCGATCTCCCACTTCGCGTTGCGCCAGGTGAAGTACGTGTACGACTGGTGGAAGCCGACCATCGCCAGCGCTCGCATCATTCCCGGGCGGGTGAACGCCTCGGACAGGAACAACACGTCGGGGTCCGTCGCCCGGATCCGCGTCAGCAGCCAGTCCCAGAACGCCACCGGCTTGGTGTGCGGGTTGTCGACCCGGAAGATCCGGACGCCGTGCGACATCCACAGCCGGACGATCCGCTCGACCTCTGCGGCGAGTCCGTCGAAGTCGTTGTCGAAGTTGAGGGGGTAGATGTCCTGGTACTTCTTCGGCGGGTTCTCGGCGTAGGCGATCGTGCCGTCGGCGCGGGTGGTGAACCACTCCGGGTGCTCGGTGGCCCACGGATGGTCGGGCGCGCACTGCAGTGCCAGGTCGAGGGCAACCTCGAGGCCGAGCGCGTTGGAGCGAGCGACGAACTCGTCGAAGTCGTCGAAGTCGCCGAGGTCGGGATGGATGGCGTCGTGACCGCCCTCCTTCGACCCGATCGCCCAGGTGGATCCGGGGTCGCCTGGTCTCGGCGTCAGCGTGTTGTTGGGCCCCTTGCGGTTGACCTCGCCGATCGGGTGGACCGGCGGCAGGTAAAGCACGTCGAAGCCCATGTCGGCGACCGCGGGAAGACGCTCGGCGGCGGTCTTGAACGTGCCGGACACCCATCGGCCGGTCTCGTCGTCGTACGTCGCGCCCTCCGAGCGAGGGAAGAGCTCGTACCAGGAGCCGTACAGGGCGCGGACGCGATCGACGTACAGCGGGAACGGGCCTTCGTTGCCGACCAGGTCGCGCAACGGGTACTGCACGAGGACATCCTCGACGTCAGGGCTGGTCATCGCCGCGAGGCGCACGGCGACGGGACGGCCCGTGTCTCGGCCGGCCTTGGCGGCGGCGTCGAGCACGTGGCGGGCCGGCTGGCCGGAGTTGTCGCGCCCAGGCACCGACGCCGCGCGCTCCATGACGAGCGCGCCTTCGGCGAGCATCATCTCGACGTCGACGTCGGCGGCGATCTTCACCTCAGCCGCGTGGTGCCAGGTGGCGTACGGGTCCGACCATGACTCGACCCGGAACGTCCAGGCGCCCCCCGCGTCCGGGGCTACCGTGGCCTCGTAGCGGTCGGGGTTGCCCTCGAGGTCGACCTTGGACATCCGGACCAGGCCACGGTCACGCCCGTCTGGTCCGGTCAGGACGACGCCGCACCCCAGGGCGTCGTGACCCTCACGGAAGACCGTGGCGCCGACGGTGAACCGTTCGCCGATGACGGCTTTGACCGGGTGACGTCCGCGTTCCACGAGCGGGCTGACTTCTGTGATCGGAATGCGCGCAACCATTGCGGTCGAACTTATCGAACGCGGGGTGCCCGTGCACATCGCCGCCTGAGCAGCGAGACGCCGCCGGTCGAGTCGCGTTCCGCTGGTCGTGCACGACCGCTGACGGTGTCCCCGACCGCTGCTCGAGTGCCGAGATCACTGTGCGGTCGGACACCACGGTGGTCTCGACGGGCTCGACCAGCGAAAGGGCGTTGGGCCAGCGAGAGGGTGGGCGCTGCCTATAGCGTGTCCCGGTGCGTGCCATCCGACGGTTCACCGTCCGCCCCGTTCTGCCCGAGTCTCTGCGTCGGCTCGAGGAGCTCGCCACCAACCTGCGGTGGTCGTGGCATCCGGAGACCCAGGACCTCTTCAAGAGCATCGATGCGGCCGCCTGGACAGCCAGCGGACACGACCCGGTTCGCCTGCTGGGGTCGGTCCGGAAGAAACGGCTCGCCGAACTGGCCGAAGACAAGGGTTTCGTCGAGCAGCTCGAGCTCGCGACCGCCGATCTTGACGAGTACCTGACCGGCGATCGTTGGTACCAGTCGCTGAGCGACCAGGCGCCGCGGCAGATTGCCTACTTCTCGCCGGAGTTCGGCATCACCGCCGTGCTCCCGCAGTACTCGGGAGGGCTCGGCATCCTCGCCGGTGACCACCTCAAGAGCGCGAGCGACCTCGGCGTTCCGATCCTCGGTGTTGGGCTGCTCTACCGACACGGCTACTTCCGGCAGTCGCTGTCACGCGAGGGCTGGCAGCAGGAGCGCTACCCGATCCTGGACCCGGACGAGCTTCCGCTGACCCTGCTGCGCGACATCGAGGGGGCGCCCGCGCGGATCTCCATCAAGGTGCCGGGCGACCACGAGCTGCTCGCACACATCTGGGTGGCGCACGTGGGACGCGTACCGCTGTTGCTCCTCGACTCCGACATCGAGGAGAACCCCGGCGCGCTGCGCGACGTCACGGACCGGTTGTACGGCGGTACCAGCGACCACCGGCTGCTGCAGGAAGTGCTCCTGGGCGTCGGTGGTGTACGCGCGATCCGGACGTTTTGCGAGCTCACCGGGGCGCCAGCGCCCGAGGTGTTCCACACGAACGAAGGCCACGCGGGGTTCCTCGGCGTCGAGCGCATCTGCGAGTTCATCGAGAGCGAGGGCCTGGACTTCGCGGCCGCGGTCGAGAAGACCCGGGCCGGCACCGTCTTCACCACGCACACCCCGGTTCCCGCGGGAATCGACCGGTTCGCTCGCGAGCTGATCGAGATGCAGTTCGGCGGCGCGAACGCGGTAGCGGGAGTGCCGGTCGAGTCGATCCTCGCCCTCGGGGCGGAGAGCTACGAGGGCGGCGACCCGGGCATGTTCAATATGGCGGTGATGGGCTTCCGCCTGGCCGGCCGCGCCAACGGCGTGAGTCAGCTGCACGGGCACGTCTCCCGCGAGATGTTCAGCGGGCTGTGGCCGGGCTTCGACGAGGCCGACCTGCCGATCACGTCGATCACCAACGGTGTGCACGCCCCGACATGGGTGGCGCGCGAGGTCTTCGAGGTGGCCGCCGCCGAGTCGACTCAGTCGGGAGTCGACGACGATCCCTGGGACGTCGTCGACAGAGTCTCGGGCGCGACGATCTGGTCCACCAAGCGCGCGCTGCGCCAGACCCTGGTCGCGGACGTCCGCAAGCGCGTGCGTGACTCGTGGCTCACCCGCGGCGCGAGCAGGGCGGAGCTGAGCTGGATCGACAAGGTCCTCGACCCCGACGTCTTGACGATCGGGTTCGCGCGACGGGTGCCGACGTACAAGCGGCTGACCTTGATGCTGCGTGACCCCGAGCGGCTGAAGGCCCTGTTGCTGCACCCGGAGCGGCCGATCCAGCTGGTCATCGCCGGCAAGGCGCACCCGGCCGACGACACGGGCAAGAAACTGATTCAGGAGATCGTCAAGTTCTCCGACGACCCGCAGGTACGGCACCGGATCGTTTTCCTTCCGAACTACGACATCGCGATGGCGCAACCGCTCTACCCCGGGTGCGACGTGTGGCTGAACAACCCACTCCGGCCGTACGAGGCCTGCGGGACCTCCGGCATGAAGGCCGCGCTGAACGGTGGTCTCAACCTGTCGATTATGGATGGCTGGTGGGACGAGTGGTTCGACGGCGACAACGGGTGGGCGATTCCGTCGGCCGACGGGATCGACGACACCGATCGCCGCGACGACCTCGAGGCCGATGCGCTGTACGACCTGATCGAGAAGGAGGTCGCGCCGCGCTTCTACGACGTGGACGACGCGAAGCTGCCGCTGCGCTGGCTGGAGATGGTGCGTCACACGCTCAAGTCGCTCGGCCCCAAGGTGCTGGCGTCTCGCATGGTGCAGGACTACGTGAACGAGCTCTACACGCCAGCGGCCGCGAGCGCGCGGCGGGTCGAGGATGGCGGCGGCGCCGCGGGTGAGCTCGCCAGCTGGAAGGCGAAGGTGAGAGCAGGCTGGTCGCAGGTCCGGATCGACCACGTCGAGTCGGTCGATGTCTCCGACGCCCCGGCGCTCGGTCAGACTCTGACCGTTCGGGTGTACGTCTCCCTCGGTGACCTACGACCCGAAGACGTCGATGTCCAGGTTGTGCACGGTCGGGTCGCCGGCGACGATCAGCTGCGCGATCCGGCGACCGACAGCCTCGTGCACGCAGAAACCTACGAGGCGGGCCGGCACAGGTTCGATGCCGAGGTGCCGCTCGACCAGACCGGGCCGTTCGGGTACACCGTGCGCATCCTGGGTAAGCACGACCTGCTCGTCAACCCGGCCGAGGTGGGCGTGGTGGCATGGCCGCCGGACGTCAACGAGGACGTCGACCGAGCGCCCCCGGATGCCTGACCCGATCAGGCGGACTGCGGGCGGGTGACGCAGGTCCCATGACCCACTCGAGGTGCATGATGGTCGCACCTGTCGAATGATCGGAGCAGTTGTGCCGTCAATGCCGCTCGTGGGGGCCGAGATCCAGCGGATCCACGATGCGTTCCACCGTGTCTCGCTGGAGCTGTCCGGCGTCGTCACCGTGATCGGAGAGCTCGACGCGAGCTCTATCGGAACGCCCTCGTGCGACCCCGCCGTGGAGACCGGTGTGGCCGACCTCCGCACCGCCCTGACCGGACTGCAGCAGGTCTCCGCCGACTGTCTGGTAGCCATGACGCGCCACGGGGCTGTCGAGGAGACCCGGCCTGCCGCCCCGACGGCGTACGAGGGCCTGAGCAGCGAAGAGCGCGGGGACCAGTCGGGCTTCGACGCCGACGTACCCACGCAGCCCTACGCGTGGCGAGCCGACGAACCAGGGCAGCGGCCATGAGGCCAGATCTGATCCTCGGCTTCGATCCCGCTCCAGCGCAGCCACAGCGACTCGTGGTGTTGTCCGACGCCGTGCGTCGGGTGATCTCGGCGCTGGTCAGTGCGCGCAGCGAGCTGGAACGGATCGGCCGCACGGGATCGGTCTGGGACGGGCCCGTGGGTGCACCGATCGCTACCTTGCTCCGGCGTTACTCCCGTCAGATGTCGGCCCTGGAGGAGTCTCTGGTCGATTGTCTGCAAGCCATCGAGGCCTGGCGCGAAGGCGTCGACGACCGGCAGGCCCGGGTCGCCAGCATCGTGGCCTCCGTGGCCGAGACCGCTGGCGAACCAGCCGCCGAGGAGCGGCGCACGCGGCTGATCGCCACCGCGCGTGAGATCGGCATCGAGCACGACCGGGCGGCGGCCGACCTGGCCGGGGCTTTCGAGGAACTGAGCGGCGCCGTCGAGCAGATCGTCCGATCCGACGAGGATCTGGCCGGCGAGCTCGACCGCGCCCTGCTGGCGCTGACGGCAGCCGTCGACGAGTGGATCGCGGCGGAAGCGCCCGAGCTCTTGCGCACGGCCATCGCGCTCGGCGAGGTCGCAGGCCTGACGACCGTCATCTCGGAGTTGGTCGGCATCGCCGCCTTCGGGCGTAGCCCGGGCGAAGCGGTGGGGGTAGGTGACATCATCGCCCGCAGCCCCGGCTCTCACCGGCTGGTCCGCGCGTTGCGACGTCAGTGGCAAGAGGTGGCGCCGGCGGCGCTGCCGGAGGCAACATTCAGCATCCGCCGCTCCGGGGGGATCGGTGACCGGCTCGCGGGTCGGCATCGCGAGTCGGTGGCAGCGGGTTCTGGTGAGCCCGGTCCCGGGGGATCCACGGGGAGCGGTGAGTGAGGTTTGCCTTGCAGATAGGTCCCCGTAGTCAGGCTGCACCGGTCATCGTGCTGGACGTCCCGCCGGACTTCCATCAAGTGCCGCTGGAGGCCGAGACCGAGGTACGGACGGCGTCGCAGTTGCGCGTGCTCGAGGAGATGGGACTCTCCGACAGCGGTCAGCGTGAAGCGCTGTCGCTCTACCTCGAGGCGCTCGCGGTCCGGCTCAACAGCGGTGTCGTGATCAGCACCGCCTTCTGCGCGGTCGAGCTAGGCGGCCGGCCGTCGACGGCAACGCTGACCGTTGCGCTGCACGCCACCGGCACGGCCGATCGCGGCCTGGCCGTGATGGGTGCCGCCGAGGCGCTACGTCGCGAAGGGCGCTTCTCGGCGGTGGAGATCCGCGAGCTCGGTACGCATCCGGCTGTCACCGCACTGGCCGAGCGACCTGCTGTACCTGGCGATGCCGCGAGCGGGGAGGTCGGTAAGACGTTGCGCGAGCTGTCGGTACTGGTGCCCGTGCCCGGCCATGATCAGGCGGCCATGATCACGTTGTCGACCCCCTGCCTCGAGGACTGGCCGGTCTACGAGAGCCTGCTGCTGGGCATCGCCAGGTCGCTGCACGTGCAGCACACGCACCCGGACTTCATCCGCTGACGGACGAACCGGTCACGAGATGGCTTCGTAGAGGGTGAGGCTGTGGGGGGCCAGCGTCGTCGTCGCTTCGCCTGCGATCCGCGGAGCATCGTCATCCGAGCTGAGGACGTCGGTGCGCAGGACGAGCGCGTACTCCTTGCCCAGGCTGCCAGGCAGGGTCACGTCGATCGGGTCGGCGCCCGCGTGCATCCAGATCAGGTACGACGTGTCCGGCTCGGGTGAGTCCAACGGGTCACCGGTCGGGGGCAGCGCGTCGCCAGCCATGAACACCCCGAGCGTGGTCACACGGGTGTCGTGCCAGTCCTCCACAGCCAGCTCCTCGCCGTCCGGGCGAAGCCAGCTGATGTCCTTCCGACCGGCGGGACCTCGATGCGCACCGGCGAAGAAGTGCCGCCGACGCAGCACAGGATGGGCGGCCCGGAGCGCGAGCAGTTGCCGCGTGAGGGCATGGAGGTGCCGCCAGTGCGGATCGGTCTCCCACGACACCCACGCCAGCTCGTCGTCGTGGCAGAACGCGTTGTTGTTGCCCCGCTGGGTACGACCGCGTTCGTCACCGGCCGTCAGCATCGGGACGCCTGTCGACAGCAGCAACGTGGCCAGCAGGTTGGCCGCCTGTCGACCGCGTAGTCGTTCGACGTCGGCATCGTCGGTCTCGCCTTCGACTCCGCAGTTCCAGGACCGGTTGTCGTTGCTGCCGTCCTGGTTGTCCTCGCCGTTGGCCTCGTTGCGCTTCTGCTCGTACGACACCAGGTCCCGCACGGTGAAGCCGTCGTGGGACGTCACGAAGTTGACCGACGCGAAGGGCAGTCGTCCGTCGTCGGCGTACAGGTCGCTCGATCCGGAGATCCGCGACGCCAGCGCGCGGACACCGTCCGAACCCGCCCGCCAGAAGTCGCGCACGGCGTCGCGGTACTTGTCGTTCCACTCACACCACGGCGACGGGAAACGTCCGACCAGGTAGCCCTCGCCAGTCACGTCCCAGGGCTCGGCGATCAGCTTCACCTCACGCAGCACGGGGTCTTGGTGCACGGCGGTGAGGAACGGCGCGTTGAGATCGACGCTGCCCCGTGGCCGCCGGAGCATGGCCGGAGCGAGGTCGAAGCGGAAGCCGTCGACGTGCATCTCCTCCACCCAGTAACGCAGGGAGTCCATCACCAGGCGCAGCACCTGAGGGTCCGAGACCTGCACCGTGTTCCCGCACCCGGTCACGTCGCGGTAGGACATCGCGCTGTCCCTCAGGTAGTACGACCCGTCGTCGTACCCGCGGAACGACAGCACCGGACCGGTGCGCTCGCCCTCGGCGGTGTGGTTGTAGACGACATCGAGGATCACCTCGAGGCCCGCCGCGTGGAGGTCCTTGACCATCTGCTTGAACTCCGCGACCTGCTCACCGCGCGTGCCCGACGCGGCGTAGTCGGCGTGCGGTGCGAAGAATCCCAGGGTGTTGTAGCCCCAGTAGTTGGCGAGCCCCTGCGCGAGCAGCCGCGGCTCGGACTCGAAGTGCTGCACCGGCAACAGCTCGACCGCGGTGACACCCAGGTCGGTCAGGTACGACGTGACGGCCGGGTGACCGAGCCCGGCGTACGTCCCCTGGAGCGCGGGCGGCACGTCCGGATGCAGACGGGTGAGCCCTCGCACATGCGCCTCGTACACGACGGTCCGGCTCCACGGCGTGTCCAACCGACGGTCGTCGCCCCAGTCGAAGCCGCCACCTCCGGTGACGATGCCGCGGGGCGTCGCGGCTGCCGTATCGCCGTCGCGCCGACCACCGTCAGGCTGGAGC